>FYBJ01000047.1_pt1 | contig 82248 bp, 68 predicted proteins | sample 1134611 | NCBI WGS metagenome assembly FYBJ01 (sample SAMEA104116008, study PRJEB20421) | marine metagenome | isolation source: marine
AAATATGATGATAACTATCATCACTTTTGGGGAATTTTGACTGGGGTGTTGAGTAAGTATCCTGAACAATTATGCCAGTTTCACAGCATGTGGAAGCAAATCAAGTACAATACATATTCTAATGAAAAGAAATTCGAGGAATATACCGTTAACTGCTATTTTTATGAAAGCCTGTGTAAAGCAGAATTGCCGCTGGCTGTAGAGCAGGCAAAAAATGATTTAATACAAGAAAATGTTCGCCGAATTTTTGAAAATGAAAGGATAGGTCAGCCCTTGGCAGATAGTTACAATTTATTAGATAGTGTCTATACAGAGGCAAAAAAAACATTAGGTTATGCTAGAACTGGGAAGTGGTTAAAATATTTTAGCTACAATAGTATCGCAACCCCTCCCTCATTTCAGAATGATGTTCACCATATGCTAAAGGCATGGGGTAAGGAAAAAAAACAGGGGGTCTTGATAGAAAATACATTAAAAACCATCAAGATGATGATTAATCTAATGGAATACGGGATGACGGTTGATTGGGATGAAGCATTTGCGGAAAACTATATTCAATTCATGCTGGATTCCGTTTCGCAACAGCTTTCAGTAACGCAGCAGCTCAATCATTATAAATTTAATTTAAAGCAAATCGACCGCTGTATTGAGGTTATTGAATCAGAGACAGGCACCGGTAATCTTGATCATGCAGGCTGGTTACTGCATGTAGGCAATATGAGCTTTGCCAGCGAGCAGCAAGTGCTGCGGTTAATTGCAGTAGCCACATCTTTCAGTCATTCGGACCGTTGCCAACAAATGGCTTTGATTTCTTTGGCAAGAATGCCGCAGGCTTTTATGTTAACTCACGGTGAGAAGCTCCTTCCTTGTTTAAGTGATGATAATCTAACAACCTGCTATTATGCTGCAAATTGTTTGAGTCGAATAAACCACCCATCAATACGTAGCGAAGTAGTAAATCATTTCCCCCGCTTATTTTTCAGCGATGAAAAGGATAGACATTTGGTTTATTCTGAAAATAGTCATGTGGATGTAGGTCTGATTCTAGAACATAAAGTGATGACGGCTGAATTTGCTAACCAATTGGCTTATCATTTACAGCATGATAACGGTCTATTACGATTCCGACTCTATAAGGAGCTAAAGCGGTTGAGTGAAAATATTGAGTTACCGGATGATATTATGGAAATACTCTGGACTCGTCTCGAAGATTTTTCCAAACAATTAGTTGTCATGGAAGCCTTCCTTTGTGATTCTAAACAAACAGGGCTGCTGCATATCTTCCCGAAGAATGTACGGAGGGCTTTTTTTCCAGATTATTGCAAGGAATACCATCCTACAAGTAACCTGGTATTGAATATATTACAAACTCTTTTTGCCCAGAAACTTAAAATAATGCCTAATGGTCGCTGTGAACAGGTATTCACGTTATTTGAGAGCACTGCTTATCCGTTTTTTGATTTAAATTTGTTGGCTGGTTTAATCAAAATAGAGGATAAAGATTTTTTAAAGCAGTTTATAGGGTATTTAAAAAGTCATCCTGAGTTTGTCCATACCTGTTTAAGATATTCACCTATCTGTGACCTTGTTGATTTGGTTGATGCGGGGTTCAAGTCTGGTTTTGGAGAGGACATAATGGGAGGCTTAATAGATATAATGTTTGAAGGTTATCAGCGGAGTAATCTTGATCGAAGATTAATTAATACTTTACAATTGAGGTCATTATTTATCAAGTATCAACAAGAAAAGTGGGTGGCCCAGTTAGATCAGATCTTCTTTGAAAATTTAGTATCAGGACGTTGGTTATTATACTATGATTATTCTGTTTTAGCTAAAATTTTACGAGCGCTTCCCAGTACAATGCTTGCGGCAATAAAACAAACACGTGTTGAGAGCTATAACACTTTGCCTTGGAAAAAAGTTGCTGATGCCAGTGATATTTTGAGACAGTTTCAATTCCTGTCTTTTTTTATGCCCTTTAAGGCCGCTCTTGAGCTATTTAGAGATAATTTTAATGAATGCGATTGCAGTGCGTTGAAGAAGGCGGTTATCCGCCTATTTTGGTATCCGTATAAGGTGACTTTTTTTCAAAACAAAATATATTTTCAGCACTTGGTGACTAAGCAGCACGCTGAATTTGTCTTTGAACCAGGGGCGAATGATTTTTTTTCTGCGCTAAAGGATCGAAGGGATGATTATTATAAGAGAACAGTTCTACCCGTTTCCCATCAAAACAGGATTAGTACATTAAATATCACGACTCGCTGAGAATAGATTAAAAGATTTTAGCTGTTTCCCAAGATTAATTACCAGTCCTGAAAGGAGCAAAACTCTATAGGATACCAGGTTCATCAAAGGCGATTGTACTTTAGTACAATACAAGCCAATACAAATTTCGATGATAATCATTGTTTAAAAAATAAAAATCACCAGGGAATGGTTATGATGAAGACATGGATTGTCAGAGCAATACTTAGCTCTGTTTTAGTTTCAACCTCTGTAATGGCAGGGGACAAGCCTGATTGTGAAATTTTACATTCCCGATGGGATTCAACATTTCATCATGTCAGTTTGTTTAACTGTCAAATCACTAAAAAAACAATTCAGCGGCTTGAAGATGATTTTAATCAGGCCGCAGATAAAAAAATTAAGATAAGCTTGATAAAAGTATCTGTGGATAATCATTCAGCTTCGTTATTCATGAAGAGGCTATTGCAAAGGGATAACATTCATCGAATAGAGTTTAACGATACGGTTATGGCGCCGGGCGAGATGGAAAAGCTTGGCGGTGTAAAAAATCTTAAAGCATTGCAGTTCAATACAAGCGGTATAACAGATAAAACATTCTTAAAAATTTCAAAAAATCCAAGCCTCCATACCTTGGATATTGATGAAGAAAAGATCTCTGTAAAGGCGCTGATCCACTTCATGGCTAAACACAGCATGAAAGAGCTGGCTTTATCAAATAAGCGGATAAAGCCCTCTGAAATGGCTTTGCTTGAAAAAACAATGGCTCCGTTAAAATCGCTTTATCTAAGTTATGTCAACGTTAAAAATCTAAAGTTTCTGTCAAGGCTTGATCACTTGAACGCTTTATCGCTTAACTCGATGTCTATCAGCGAAGAAGATGCAGAAACCATCAGTAAACTGAGCCGCCTTGAATCCTTGGCAATATCTTCACCGGTGGCGTTGACCGCAGCTGGAACAAACTATTTTCGACAGCTGACAACACTGAAATCGCTATATCTTGATGGTTTTGGTTCAGACGCTTTGCCTGGCGATGAGGGGATTGAGTTTATTGCTGACCTGAGTCAATTAGAGTTTCTGTTTATTGAAGGGCTAGGTATTGGCGATGAGGGTGCCAAAACAATCAGCCAATCGCTGAATTTAAAACAGCTTATTTTATTTTACAATCAAATCGGCGATGAAGGGGCAATGGCCATCAGTCATCTTTCTAAACTGAATGCTCTTTATTTGGATTGGAACAGGGTGTCCGACAACGGCGCCATTGCCTTTGCACAGCATCCATCAATCTCCGTGTTAAGCTTAACGAGCAACAAGATTGCTGATGCTGGAGGCATTGCCTTGGCAAATAACGCAAACTTAACATGGTTAAATCTTTCAAAAAATTTGCTGACTGATCAAACGGCTTATGTTTTTGCAACTCAAACCACAACGATGGATTTTCTAGGCATTGGCGGAAATCAATTGTCCGACGATGCCATCCGTGCGTTACTGAATAACCCGAATATTGCTCGGGTTGGCCTGGAAACCGCTTACAATAATAGGACTGCCGCTTGCGTCCTTAGCAAAGACCTAATAAAATCCCCCTCTATTTTTAATAATCATTCATCAAAAAGGTTACATCATGAAAAAATGTCTTTCCCTGATTGCTCTGTCTTTAATTCTCAGCAGTTGTGCATCCATTCCTGCCGATCCTCGCGCAGCCCGAATCATTGTATCGCCCAATGCCGCACCGAAAGGTTGTAAGTACCTGGGGCAGGTTGTTGGAAATCAAGGTAATTTTTTCACCGGCGGCTTTACTTCTAACCGTAATTTAGAAGAAGGCGCAATGAATGATTTGAAAAACAGGGCGCTTAAACTGGGTGCCAATTACATTCACTTAGTGGTGAACCGTGCCGGCGTAACCGGCTCCGTGGGCGGTTCATCCTATAGCGGTACCGGATTAATGAGCGGTAGTACCGAACAGACCAATGTGACCAATGTCGGTAACGCATATATATGCCCCAAAAACGCAATCGGACTTTAACAGCCAGAGCGCCTATAGCAGGCTGCCACTCGGTGCGTTCCGCGCTTTATGCGCGGAATCCAACATTCAACTGAATAAACTATTGAATGGTTACCATATGTATTACATGGATCCCACGCATAAAGCGTGAGAAGTAGGCAGTTCAAGTTGAAATGACAACAGACCCCAGTCAATGGAAACGGTACAGTAACGCCTGAGTTTTAGTTGTTAGCTCAGGCGTTCTGCCAGCCTGTTGGATTCTTGGGGGTTAGAAATTCAGTAAGCTGGGGCTAACAGTTTGCTCAGGGGGATTGACGATTTCACTGTTGAATAGTGAAAAATGGCTTAAACTTGTTGATGATGTAGCCGCAAGAGCTTCACAGGAAGCTGAGGCATTATATTTTTCAATATTTATGCTTTGCAGTCGCCTGTTGTTTAACGTCAATGGCGGCGAATGTTCTTGAACCGTTTCCAGTTGATGTTCATCAACCGGAGAATAAATTTTTCCTGTGCGTGAGTCAATGGCCAAGGATGCCCCTTCAAAACTGTATCGAATAATGCTCGCTTGTGAAATATTGAAGTGATGCGATTGTAATATGCTGATAATTGTTGCACACATTTTTTCGGAGAAGATATCACCGCCGTATAAATAAACTTCAGAACTTTCGTGATTGAATTTTTGAAGAATGGATGCAAAATCCTGAAGTTCGGACTCTATCTCAATATGCCCCACAAAGCAGACATCGCATGCGCTGTCATGAATAGCGACAATCAGGGAGGACCAGGCAGCAAATGCGCCCAGAACCGGTTTGCTGGAGTTGCTGGAAGTGATTGCATACTGCCCTTGAAGAACAGCTGCCGTGAGTTCCTTGTTAAAATTGAAAGGTTCTGCCTGCAGTGACAGCGACTTAACTGCCTGTACAGTCTTGAATGTTTCTATCGTGTTATTAAATTCATCGATTTCATCGTCACTCAATGGATAGTTAGACAACTTGCCATTGAAAAATATCTGCCAATAATATGAAGCATTTCCATCCTCATCATACTCAGCGACCCATCGAACGTTCCAGCCTCTGTTATACAATATTTTATTCCCACGAAATTGTATTTCTGGTTGTTCAAAAATCTTTGTTAAATCAATGGGCATGATGGCTCTCTGTGTTCATATGGGGTGATATATTAACCTAAAGAGCATTATTTGGTCAAATAGTGGCGAGGGGAATGACTGATGTGGGTATATTTTAATCGCGCCGGTGAGTGCCTTTTTTATTAAAGACCACTTCAATACTGACCCGTTTCTTCAAACCAGCAGGGGCATCGGGGTAATGACCCTTGATGATTTCATTCAATATCGGCATAACAACCCCCGGATAGACATCAACAGCATGACCTTGATTAATTATCATATTAAAACAGGCCGCTTCTTCTATTAAAAACTGCTCTGATAGTTCAATGGCCTTTTCTTTGGAAACAGATATGCTGCCGTCTGCGATTTTTTTAGAAACATACTTCCTTGAAAAATCCCTCAAGTCCAGCTGTATGTCCTGATGATTGAGAAGAAAATTTTTTGTTATGGCCAGCGAAGGGTTAAAGGCTTCTAATTGAGTAATTTCAGACCATTTTAATAACCTGATCGATGGATAATGGTTTAAAGACTGCAACTCATTGCGGATATATTCATTTTCTTCGTGCTGCGCCAGTCTGACAGCCTCATCTTCTGAATATCCACTCAGCATATAATTGAACCGGTATAAATAGCCACAAGTCAGGAGCAATGAGTCTGTAAAATTTTTATCTAAATATTTAAGAAGGGCGGTTAAGCGCCTGCCATAGAAGTTTCTATTCCATAGACTTAATGCGCAGTAAGCCCTTTTCTGTTCAGGTTGATGAGCTGTGTCATGGTAAGAGACAATGGTTTTGGGTCTGACAGTATATTTTTTCATTTAAGCGTTTCAAGCTAAAAGACAGGCGAATCATGTTCTTCTTTATTCATCTGTAGGGTTAAAAAATAACATCTTATTGAAAGGCATTCTGTGGCACAATCCCGTATTGAATTCGGGATTGCTGAGAATAAAAATTGATTTTGACAGGGTTTGATGTTTAAATATTGCTCATTAATTGATTGGATAAGATAATATTCTCATATGTCAACGGTCAGTGTCCCCAGTAATTTTAATATGCAGCGATACAAAAACGGGGTAAAAATAAATCCCGGCCCGGGAAATGCTGCAGAATTATTTCATCAGGAGTTTAACAGCTTCATCTTGGATGAGCAGGGGCGAACGCTTAAAATCAATGAATCTGGCGCAGTGGTTATTGGCTTTGATTCTTCGAGAGATGCCTTAGGTCGAACGATTCTTTGTGTTTCTGCCGATAACAGTGGGAAGGCATTGCACCACAACACAATGAGAGCATTTTATCATCAGAAAACCTATATTCTGGAAGAAGATCAGGTGAAACTCGATGGCAGCATGAACTCTTATTTAACCATTAAAATGCCTTGCTATCATGAGTCCGATAAGTTGTTTGGCATCTATGGCTGCAGTATTCTTCTGGGGAAACATCCACTGCTTCCATCCTTGGAAAAGTTGTCTCCTTTCCTGCCGGATTTCAAATTATCGACGCTTAAAGGACATTACCAACAGCCTTTAAGCCAATTTAATTTGTCCCAAAGACAGCAACAATGTCTGCTTTTGGCCATTCGAGGAAAAACAGCAAAAGAATCAGCGAAAATCATGGGATTGTCATATCGAACCATTGAAGAATATCTTCAAAATGCCAGGCTGAAAATGGCCGTTTCAAGTAAAAAAGAGATGATTGAAAAAACCATCGATTTGATAGCGCCTGATGTTTTTAAGACATCGTGAAATCTGCAAATGTTGTGACAAACATTGCCGGCGTTTTCGTTTGTTTTCCTATGGTAGTAGTCTATACTGCTTATGAGTGTATTTTTAGAACATTTTGTGTAACTTGAGGCGCGCTGCCTTTTGGGTTATTCATACGGAGATTAATAATGAAAAAAATTACTTTGATGTTTACGGCATTATTTGTTTTAAATTTATCAGGTTGTGCTATTTCGGATGATATTGAGATGGAAAATGCTGGCGGCGGTTTTTTCGGGCTGGGTAAAGAAGTCTATTTTCAGAAAAAACAGCTTGCGCCTAATAAATATCTGGTCAATGCTCAAGCTCATACTACATCAACAACAGAAAGTGAGCTTATTAATGTATTTAAGAAAAAAGCTAAACAAATTTGTCAAAACAAGCAACCCAAATATACATATACGATTAAAAAATCTCCAATGGTGAACACCATTGCTGCTGGCATGCTGGTGAAGGTTGAAACCAACGAACTGGTCGCTAACCTTAGTTGCCATTAATGATGATTATGGTGTCGACATCGCTGTACATGACAGAGTGTTTGTCATGTACAGCGAATATTTAACTATAATTTTAAACGTAACATTTTGAAAGATCTCGGGTATATCATTTTTTGGGCTGTTGATGTTCCACGGGCTCATCACCATCTAAAAAGAACTCTTGTTCCCCTTCAATTTGGATCATGAACCCCTTGGGTTTTGAAAAAAAGCGCTGAGCATTTTCTGAATGTGAGGATGATGACGCTTGCTGGATATCTTCCTGATTTGTGTACTCATTCAGAATATCATTCAGTTTTGGATCAATGGCGGCTCTATCTCTTAGCGAGAAGCCGTGTTTATCGTTCATGTTGAGTATTTTCTGCCTATCGTTTTCTGGTAAAACGTTAAGCATGACCCATATAGCCTCATAATTTTTCTTACTCACGGCTTTGGCCCAAACCGTACTATGATGATTGATTTTTTCCAGAAGAACGGCTTCCAGCCGCCGGTGTTCCGGCAATGACTCCAAAATGGCCCGTAATGACTCAGGATATGGAATGGCATTGAATAATGGAGTATCTATCAACATCACATGATCTGTTTTAAGGAGCGTCAGCCTTTGTTCGAGGGAGATGGATTCCAGAATAATGCTTAAAAATTCAGGATAAGGCGCCGAGAAATGCAAGACGTTTTCCCAGCCTCCCAGATTATGCTTTATGAGTTCGAAGCGTGAATCTTCAGGAATGATTGAAAGCAGCCCTCTTGTGAACTCAAGCTGTTTGAGAGACACGGCATAGGTGAGAATGGTGTGGAATTTTTTCAAATAACAAAATTTAGCGATATACGCGCCTGCTTTTACCAGTGCTGATGCAACCGGGATATTCCCTTTTTCTGCAACTAACATGAGCAGGGAGGATTCATAATCAGAATCATGTTCCAGGGGATTAGCGTCAGGATCAAAACCTGAACTGGAAACAATTTGTTGTAGCGTAGCCTCAGAAACATCTGAAACTGAGAGTAAATATTTTATAACTGTTGCGCTGTTTTGAGGCGTGATGAGATGCGGTGTTATTATCACCTCGTCTTTAGACGAAGACTGGCTTGAGCTTGCAGCCTGATTTTTTAAGCCGTAAAACGCATTGATGCGTCCATCAATCTGATTCAAAATGTTGACTGAGTCGGTTTGAGGTTTATCATCTCGATTTGGGTTTAAGCTGGATTCGTTTAAAAATGTTTCTTTAGCAAGTCTTTTTGTGTCCCTTAGCATTTGACAAAATCCAAATGACCACTGTTTTGTCGGGTAACAAAGTGCATGTAAAAAAATTCGATTGATTTTATATGCTTCAAATCTTGGGCAATGCTCTTCACTGGCTATCCAGCGATCGAGTATATCATTATCAATGAAGATCACCGGCATGGGCAGCTCGTTTGATTGTTCTTTAAAGTATAACTCCGATAGGGTAACAAAATATTGACCACGTTTGTTAAAATCTGCCATGCGCCAGTTGTTAAAGAAATTTTCGATAAATTCAAAGTATGTAATTTCCCGAAAGAGGTCATACTCAGCTTTTTTGTCTTCGCTGGGGATGTAGCCTTTGATAAAAAGCTGCGTCATTATTTTTTTAGCGCTCGCGACTATCGATAATGGAGTATTTTCAGCACTTATTTTTTCATTGAGAAAATTTAATATTGCCGGCAGATTCTTCCCTTGCGAACGTAAGTCAATATTTGGATGATTCAGGATTTTAATGACAACCTTAATGAACGGTGTTTTGGTCAGTTTGTTTTTTGTTGCATTTTTTTCATCAAAAAGCACAGCTTTCTTACAGGCTGTAAACAGTGCTGAATGGCCGTCCCCGTTGGTTTTATTAATATCCACTTTCCTGGATAACAGTATTTCAATAACTTCCATCGCATGTCGGCAAAGGAATTTGGGGGAGCTTTCAAGAACCGATTGTAAAGCACTCGTATTAAATATATCTTCAAGTTCTTCAGTTCTTTTACTAAAAACATGATCGACGGAAACATCAGTATTGTTCAGCATAAAGTTAACCACGCCAGGAACTTTATGCTTGCAGGCAAATTGAAAAATAGCCTGTGGATTCAGTTCGGCATGCTCGATAATTTCTTTGTTGGCAAAAATTGTTTCAATTATCTCGAGAATATTTTGGCGATGTTGCGAACCGTGGTGTGGATATCTGCTTGCTGTTTTTTCAAATGCTTCAAAAATTGCAGTGGCCATTCCTTCTAAACGAATACCTGGTTGGTTTAATAATAATTTCACTAACTCAGGGTGTGCGAACAGACAGGCATAGTATAACGGCGTATGACCATAGGTATCTTCGCAGTTAATCTCTATTTCTTTTCGTGATAAAAACATTTTCAGCGCGTCTAAATTTCCTGTGGCACAGGCATCATGAAGCGCTGTATCATCGCCATAATCTTTTCTGTTAACCTCAATTCGAGGATGAGCCAGCAAACTTGCGATGATTTGATGGTGTTGTTTCGTTGTCGCTATTTGTAACGGCGATCTTTCATCAGGCAGTCCATTGGGACTTAATTCTTTATCCTCTAAAAGAAAATCTACAAATTGGACGCGATCATATTTACAGGCAGTCATTAAAAGGTCTTCCTTGATTTCCTTTTCGTATGCTTTGTTTTGCTCTGTGGAGATATAGCGAGTGAAAATCTCTTCAAAATCTTCAAATTGATTTCTTTTTGTATATTTAAACAGTTTTTCGCGAATTTTTTTCAATGACTCACTCAGTGGCTGAGCATGTTCAGGATCTGAAATTCTGCTTTCAGTAGAGCTTGCGGCTTGATACATCATGTATGTTCTCCCACCAGATTGTAATGGATACACTGCTTGCTTCGTTTGGCATTTATAGCATTTTATCTATCAATTACACTTTGTTGTATTGTACAAAAGCACAATACTTAATTGTCGTTTTTTGTAATAGATTGGGTTCTATACCCCTGATCAACATGACTAAAAAGGGAAATATGAGAAATCCAGGGATCTTACTGCTACTCTTCTTATTCTGTTTAAATGCAAATGCTGAATGTGTCATCTATTACAAAGAATCGCCTCTGGAAAAAAAGCAGGATGCCGTTGGTATTCTGTTGGCAAATGAAAATATCTGCCCGGACTCAATCCAGGATTTTAAGAAAATTACTGAGAAAAACAATTTGCAATATAAAACCGGTATGGTTGCTAATCGAGGAAAAAATAACCCTCAGGCAGGGAGTTTCAGTTTTTTTGAATCCGTGACCGGCGTATTGCCGAATGGCACTTCGATTCGTCCGGGAGAATTTTACCTGGGTTATTTTACTGATCTTGATCACAACAGCATCAAGCTGGATCAACAACCGGCTAAAAATAAGCTGTTAATTGAGCTTATTGCCTGGGATTATCAGCATCAGTTATTTAATTTTTATGAGTTACGCGGTTTAGACGATACAAAAACACGCTGGTATTATCGTGGAAATTCTCAAGATGCGCTTTTAGATAACCGGTATTTATATCGCCAACCCCCTTCTGACTCAAAAAAATTTGGAGCCCGGATGCGTTGCTCAGCCTGCCATAATTCAGGTGGGCCTATTTTGAAAGAAATTAAAAAGCCGCATAATGATTGGTGGTCTGATTCCAATCCCCTTGTTTTTTTACCAAACTATCCGGATGATGAGGTCAACATACGGATTCATGCTTTAGTCGATGCAAAGGATTTTTCACATGAAGTCCTTGCCGGAATAAAAAAACTGCAGCAAAGCACCTCTTTCAAATCAAGCCAAAAAGCATTAAGCCTGCAGGAGAAATTGCGGCCATTATTCTGCACCAGCGAAATCAACATTGAATCGAGTCCATACCCGGGACCAGATGCCACTGTCATTAAGTTAAGAGAGCCTACGTCCCGCGGCTTGTCCGCGGGATCCATGAATCTNTCTACATCGCTGGATCCCGCGGACAAGCCGCGGGACGTAGGCGAAGAAAATGGTCTTAACTTAATGGCAGCGGGACCAGATGCCCCAGTCACCATCCCTTCGGCATTTTTCCTAAACCCCTTGCTTGATCAGATAAAAATCACTGTTTCTGCGCAGGCATATCAACAGTTGCTCATCGAAAATCACATGCAGTTTCCTGAAACCCGTTTAAAGGATGCCGATCATGCTTGGTTGACTCCAGTCAAAGGCATCAATGATATTCTCGCTATCAGGCAACTCATTAAAGACAATCTGGTGAGTCAGCATTTTGTGCAAAGCGTATTGATCATTGATTACGCTCATCCCGTTTTTTCAAAACAACGTTGCGAGCTTTTAAAATGGATACCTGAGCATGATGAAGACTGGGAGACCCATTTTATCCATCGACTCCGGCAGGAAAATACAACAGAAGCCTCTTTATTAGCCGCTTATTTAACAAACCCAAACAAATACTCCCATGCCTATTTTCAACATATCCTGTCTGAGTATAAAAGCCTTCTAAAAACAAAGGCCAACTCAATCAATGGATTGCAGGAACTATTCAATCAACTGTTAAAAACGAGGCAGGATGTGTTCGAAAATGAATTATCAAAAAATCCTTTAGGCCAAATTCTGGAACCCGGGTTCAGGGTAATTTTCCCTGTTCCTTTGATGTCTTAATCTGAAATTTGGATGACTGTCAGCAGTAAAATTGTTTAATTTTTTTGTTATTTGAGTAAAAAAAACTTGAGCTTGGTGGGCTAAATAATATACAATGTGGTTTTTTTGTATAGTTATTTTGGAGCCGCCATGCCGCTTGAGTCGAGTTCAACCGAGGCTGCATCGAGTTCAACCAGTAGTTCAATTATCCCCGAAGATATCATTGACTGGCGAGCTGTGGCGAGTCAACTGGGTTCTTTGGTCAAGATTAAACTGCATGAATCGGTGGTTAAGCAAAGTGGATGCGTCGTCATCAACAGCCGTCACAGCATTCCTGTTCAAAGTTTTTCCGGCGCTGAAACCCGTGCGACCCTATTTTATATACCGGGTACGGGCAGTGTTGCGAATTGTGCAGAGGCCATCGACGCGTACGCGTCTCAAATGTCGGCCATTCTGGGCTGCCGTGTGGTGGTGATTCATCCGCGTTTCGTACCGGAAAACAAACATCCGGTACCGTATAATGATGTTATTTCAGTCATCAAGTACCTGATTGAACATGGCCATGAGAATTTTGTCGATGAGAAGGGAGTCCGCTATGACTTCAAATCCAGAGCGCTGGTGATTTCTGGATACAGTTCCGGCGGATTATTGGCCACACAAATCTATCTGAATTCATTTAAGGAGGGCGTTTCCCCTTTTTGTCAGTTACTGGCGATTGCGCCCATTGTTGATATTTCGACCTTGTCCAATTTAAGTTATGGTGAAAAACAACAGCATTTTCAAGAAATATTTGAACGTTTTCCTTCCCTTTATTTACCCGAAGGGCAGCCGCTGGCATCCGGGCATCATTCACCACGCCATATGAATTTATCCGAACTGCAGCTGTCATCCGGCAGGATGACATTTATTGTCGGCGAAAAAGACCCTTTAAAGCCGCAAATCACAGACTTTGTTCAATGGCTTCAATCGTTGGGATGCCGGGCTGAAAATAGGGTGATTGACGATGCTGATCATGGATTAACCTGGCTTCAGCTGTCGCATTTAGAGGATGTTAAAGCGTCCTTTCAATCCATGCTGCCTGAAGGGCCCGGGCCGGAGCATTTTGAGCTGGCGAGGTTAACGAGGTGGTTAACGCTTAATGAGATTAACGAGTCCATCATCAGCAGCCTGCAGGCACAGCTTCCGCATAAATTATCGGGAGAGCGCTTTGATTTAGCGTCTGATTTTATGAAGCTGTCATTCAAAACGCTTGAGCAGGAACAGGACATGAAAAACAAGGATAAGCATGAAGGCGGAAAATCCTTAACTGACGAGCAGCTGTTCAACGATGAGCATCGATATTTATTGGCCGGTGAAAGCGGCAGCGGCAAAACCACCTGGCTTTATCATTATGTGATTCAGCAGTTATCAGCCAGCCGATTTCGAAGCTGTATTTTGATTCGGTGCAGGGACTTTGCCATGTTCAATCGAAGGGATGCGGACAGGGGGCTGGATATCCAGCAATTGCTGCAAGGTCTGTTTTTTGGACGTCTTACCGACTCCAAGGGAGCCTTCCACGAAGCGTCCCGTCTGGAGGAATACAGGAAATACATTCTGTCCCATCCCGAGTTGGTGTTACTGGCCATTGACGGGGCTGATGAATTGCCGGCAACCCTGGCCGCGGAGCATCAGCTACATCAGTTATTAGCGTATTTTCCCAATGTCATCATGACCGGAAGGCACCATGCTTTGGCGGCCTATGCACGGGATAAGCATTATCTACAGCTTCAACTGCAGGCTTTAACCGGCGAGCAGCAACGCAGCCGGTTGAGCCGGGAGTTGCCGGGAACAGGCTCTCAGCCGGTATTTCCATTGCATAGTCCTTTACTGCTGGATTTATATTGTTTCAGTCAGCAGGAAAACGCAGGGCGCAGCATAAGCAATCAATACCAACTGCTTCAACAGGCGGTTCAACAGATGATTGCGCGCTATCAAAGCCAGCGCATGGGGGCTGCGAGTTCAAGTATCCACTCGTCGATGTCATGGCAGCGCAGCAAGCCCTGGCAACTGGCACAGGTCATGGCGGCAAGGCAGGGATTGCAATTGATGTTTTCACTGGATGAGGTGGATAGGATTGTTGCCGAGTTGAGTCATAATAACAACCGCTTTTTTTCTATAAGGGATGCCGATTATTTTTGGAGTGACAGCGGCATTGCCAATTGCGGATTATTCAAAACAAGCCAAACCGGTCTTGAATTTATTCACCCCAGTTTTCAGGCATTTTTCCTTGCCCATCATTGGCTTGATTTATTGGAAAACGATCCGGATCAGGTGATGGTGCTTTTGATAAAGCATAAATATGATGATAACTATCTTCATTTTTGGATGATTCTGACAGGATTATTGAGCCAGCATCCTGAGCAGTTATGTTTGTTCCATAGTATGTGGCAGAAATTGAAGAACAATATCAAGTCGTTCAAAGGGACTGGCGGGGAATATGCCCTTAACTGTTATTTTTACGAAAGTTTATGTAACAGTGAATTACCTCAGGAAATAGAACAGGGAAAAATTGATTTTTTGCAAGAAAGTATTTCTTACTGGCCTACAAATCATGGGGAAAAATTGGCGTTACGTGAATGTTATCGTGAATGTCATCATGTATTTAATAGTATGTATGTCATGCTGAAAAATAGATCAGGCATTGTTAGTGCTGTCAATTCGTTAAGTTATCGTATTGGTGAATATTTTGATCTCGCTGTAACGCCAATGTTGCGGCAAGATCTTCTTCATACCTTTGATGAATGGAGAAAAGAAAAAGAACGGGGAGAGCTGAAAGAGAGTAGGGTTAACGCCGGTAAGGCGATGATTGCTCTGACCTATCTTCGAATTGATGCAGTGTCTGATAAATCATTCGCTGAACATTATATTCAATTCGTATTAGAGCATGCCTCAAAAAATGTTAGTGTCGAAAAAAAACTCAAGCATTATCAATTTAACTTAGAGCAAATCGAATGTTGTATCAAGTTCATCGAAGCCGGGATACAAAACCATGCTGCCTGCATGTTGCATGCTGGTGATATGAGCCTTGCCGATGAGAAGCAGGTGCTGAGATTAATTGAGGTAGCCGTCTCCAGCAGTTATTCAGATGATTGTCGACAAAGCGCTTTGCTGGCGCTGGTGAACATGCCGGAAGCTTTTATGCTAAAACACGGCGATAGACTTATTTCCTGTCTAAACGATGAGAACATGACAACCTGTTATTATGCGGCGTACTGTTTGAGTCGTATTAATCACGAAGTGATTCAGGGAGAAGTTATACACCATTTCCCTCGTTTATTTTTCGGCGACAAAACTGAAAAAGGCCGCAGTTTACTTTTTTCTGGGTTTGATGAGGGTTATCCGCATAAAGGCGGTGTAGTTCAGATACTCGGAAATAAACTGATGACCACAGAATTTGCTGATCAACTGGCGAGTATTTTGCTGCAGGGGCATTCTGATTCACGCTATGATCTTCTTGAGAGGCTCATCTATCTGACAGATGACCTGAGCTTTCCACACAATTTATTAGAAGCCGTCTGGTTTGTTTTCGAGGATTTATCTAAACAAACTTATGTTTTGGAAGCTCGTAAAGATCCTGAACAATTGGCGCGGTTGCAGCATACGCTTCCATCGAATGTCATCGAAGCTATATGTTCTGATCTTAGCACTCAATTGAGAGTGTCATTAAATATGTCATGTATTTTGAATATTTTTTTCATACAGCAATTAAAAAGAATACCCGAAGTTCACTATCAAAAATTATTTGAGCTGCTAATCAATGGTCAATGTTTATCAAACAAAGAATATATCTTTTTGATTTTAAACAAGCTGGAGGATAAAAAGTGCCTAAGAAGATTGATTAATCTTTTACCCGATTATTTATATATCATCAAAATATTTTTTAAAGAGCCTTATGAGAATTATATGGTTGATTTGGTTGAGGCTGGATTCAAGCAAGGATTGGTTGAGAATGACATTGCGGGTTTAATGGCTAAAATTTTTAAGCTTTGCCAACATAATAACTTACATGAAAATAAAAATAATATATTGAAGTTAAAAAGATTATTTATTAAATATCAAAAAACTGAATGGCTGGAGCATTTAGATCAAATCTGTTATGAAAAACTATTATTAGCCAATCAGCCTGATTTTGCGAAATCATTAGCGCTTTTCAATACCTTGCCAGCCGACAAAATTAAGGCCATCAGAATTGCCCACGTGAAAATGTTTAATGCTTTGTTTTTGAGGATAGATGGTGATAATCATGACATATTGACTCAGCTTGAGTTCCTCACTTTTATTATGCCTGCTAAAAAGCTGTTTGAGTTGCTTCAAAATAGTTTTGATAATATCGATAGTCCGGTGTTGAAAGAGGCGTTTGTTGATAGAATTCGGGCGGTTTTTAAGATTGTTGTTTATCAAAACAAAATCTATTTTCAGCATCATGAAACAAAGCAACAGGCTGAATTTACCCTTGATCCCCTGGCGAATAATATTTTTTCCGCCCTAAAAGAAAGACAGGGGGCTATCGTTCAACCAGTATCCAGCCAATCGCTCGCATTTGCAGCCGTGAAATGAAAGTTCAACCGGTCATCCCCTCGGCAAAACGGTGTAACAACAATAAGAAACCTCACTGTACTTTTGTACAATTTAATTGCGTAGAAATATGCAATACAATCCCCCGGATTTTTCAATAATTGGGTAGAGGTTGCTTAAAAGCATCAGAAAAGTGAATTTCATAACAAAAATAAGGAGAACGATTGGCATAATTATTATTTAAGAGGTTTTATATGTTTGATTTACTTTGGAATATCATTTCCCAAAGTTATATTCCGTGGCGCAATCCTCGCAACATGATTGTTAACAGGTTTAGGCAACTTTTCAAAAATAGCACGATTGAGGAAAGTTTCCATGCCTGATAAACATGATATCCCTTCTTCCGAGGAAGAAAAAATTCAACAATGTTCTGAACAACTCGAGCCGTTGTTACTGTCAGGCGAAATAGAATCGACAATAGCTGTTTTGAATGAAATCAGAGAAATGCAAACTTTAGACTTGGACAGTAAAGCGTTCAATCCTCAAGACGCCGCGAAAAACACAGCAATCTGGCTGTGGAAGAATCCGAATACCGTCTACAGTTTCTGTGTACGGCCGTTTATTCCCCAGCCGTTGGGTAAAGCCGTAGACGAAATCCAGAAAGCCATGTCCTGGAACTATCAATATACCTATTTTAGGCAGTTATCTGCCCGTAAAAAATTGAGTTTTTTAAGTACGAGCGTGTTTAACCCCAAAGTATTTGAACGCATGGAGTCGTTATTTTTAGACGGTACAGGGCTTTTGCCTGAACAGATTGAGTACCAGCAGATTAAAGCAGGCGTTAATATTTTCGCTGATACGGTTGAGGCAGGAACGAGTTGGAAGGGTTTAATATGTTCTGTATATTTACCCTTATATGGGGTTTATGTGGGTTGTGAGGCGGCTTATAGTGCTTATCGTCATCTATCAGTCGATATGCCCGGTGAAGCCGCAGCGAATGCGGTTCGAAATGCCCAGGTTTTCAGCCAGGAAGGTTATTATGAATATGTACCTGAAAAATTGATTCAGATTGCTGAAAAAACAATGTGGACAGAGGCATTTACAGTCCTTACGCACCAAAATGAAATCAGACATTTGCTGGCCAAATCAATACAAGAAAATACGCTGATATCAACGGACGATTTAAGAGCCCATTTAAAACGATTAAACAATGCAATTAAGGCACATGTTGACAGTCGCGGTACTGGCAGGCTCATCGTAGAGATCGATGAGGTCGCGCTGAAAGATTGGATACGTTGGCATAAAGCCATTTTATATCTGCAACATCAGGATATCCCCAAAGGTTTAGATTATCTGCAAAAAATCGCTCTTGGCTCATCCGTATATGCCAATCTGGCGGCGCAACAATTGGCCAATTATCACTTAGGGCAGGGGCATCTGCAGCGTGCTAATGACTGGATGCAAATCGTATTGGATTTTGGCGATGAAAAAAGCCGCATGCAGCAAGCTTTATTAGATATTATTACGGAGCAAACCCCTCTGGTACCGGAATTGCTGAAATATATTTTTCCCCAGCCCAATCGCGATAAAACCGGATTTTTCAGGGAGCCAACTTTATTCAGCCAAAGCGTCCTTGGCGTCAGTACGCTGTTATATGTGCTTGCACGTGCGCAATCTTATGCAGTTGAAACCTTGTCGGCAGCACTCCTGGCTTATATTGCAAAACAAATGGCGGAAGACCAGACAACAGGTCAGAAAAATTATCGTGATGATTATCATCAGGCTGCAGCCATGGGCTTTACCCAGCTGATCGGCAATAAAAAGAGTGATGCCACGGATGAAACGATACAGCAAGAGATTGCGGCATTATGTGAAAAAATTGAAAAACAGTGTTGGTATTCTGGTTTGCCTGAACTATTTTCTGATGCGCCGCTGGATTCTCTGGGGCATTTAATTAAAGAATTTTATAAACATCTCAACGTGGTAAAACGTAACTGGGGGAAAGGCAAATGCACCTCAGGCACGCGCAAACTATTACAACAACGACTAATGCAGCTCCAGGGAGAGGTATATCAAACGTTGGAGGCATTCTTAACGGAAGATTTATTTTTCTTAAGCATCGATGCTTTTGCCCAAGTGTCGACGGCGAATTGTACTGCTTATAGAAAATTACCGACCTATTTACGTAAAATCGTACCCGTGAGACAAACTTTAATCGGCGACTTAATTACGATACTGGCATGCTATCCGACCACGGCTGCAAATATTAGCCTCTCCGGCGCAAGCTGGTTATGGCAGCAGTTTTTATTACCCGATCCACAGCAGGCAATAACGCCGGTAGAGATTGCCGAACATTTAAGCCGTTATTTGTCACAAGCGGTGACGGCAGAAACGATAGATGAAGTCTTGAAGGGCAAAATGGCTGAGGCGAGCAGTTTACCTAAAATGCAGCGTTTTATTTTAGGGATTAGTTGCGTGCTATTGGGGCTGCATGCCGATTTAGATAAAGATCGCATTTTCAAACCGCCCTATATTGATCAGGCCATATTGTATTTTCAAGTAAAACCGTTGATGCGGCTGGTTTGCTTTGCCAAAGCGCGATGGTTTTCAGGTCGTCTGGATTATAAAGATAATTTAAAAGCATTAGAGGATTTTCACCGTCTTTTAGATAATTATGATTTTGATCAATTGACATTCCAGCATCAGTTAATGATACAGCGTGAACTGCATGCGCTTGGCCATAAAGCCACTCGGGAAGCCGTCTGTGCAATATTACGCGCGAGAAAAAAACAGGCGACAGAGGATGCGGCGTTACAAGACGATATTCGCCTAAAATTATACGGCTTTGATCTGCCACAAGGCTGTTATGAATTTGATAAAATAAGGGAATTTCTCAGTTGTTTACAGCAGGTGCCTATCGACAGCAAACAACTGAAAAATTTATTGTCTGAAGGTTTTGATCCCGATTACCCTATAACAGAGCACGTTATTGCCGGCAAGGATGAAATGGCGCTCTTCTGGCGACAGGGAGAGCAGGAAATTATCACCTATCCGCTCCATGTTGCCATGCAGCAACTGGATGTCGATGCGGTAACCCTGTTAATTCATGCAGGGGCTGATTTAAAGAAAAAAGATATTTTTGGCCTGCAGCCTTTACAATTTTTGTTGCGTTATCATGGTGCAGAAGCTCAGGAAGATGCCGGCGTTAAAGAAAAAATTCTGGCCATTTTGCGCGTGATGACAGATGCGAATCCTCTGGCATTAAAACAGTACGTCGGCAAAGATTATCTGCAGCGAAAGCCCAGGCTGCGCAGTCATTTGTTACCAGAATTTTGTCAAATACTTGATGAAAAAATCCAGCGATTAAATCCAGACATTGAGATAAGCAACGAAATGCAGCCGCTGCTGGAACAACTGCTCAATTATGATGAGCGCGATATGTTTTTTGTTTTACAGGCATTGAATCAGCCCATAACGGATCAACGACAGGAAACCGTTTCAGCAACCTTAGCCAAACTGGTTAATTTAACGCAGTCAGGCATGGATAATACTGCAAATCTGGCTTTCGGTATGTTGGCACATCTGGCCTATTTAACGGATGATGAAACGCATCATGATTTGGGAAGCCATGTCGAGCATTGTTGGCGTTTAGCTTTACCAGCTGTAACGTTGAAGGGCTTGCGAGCCTTCAGCCGCAGCGCACGGGCCATGGCGAAAATCACAGAACCTGTTGTACAGTTGACCGCGTTGCTTGAAGATTTTATCTCCGGCAAAAAAAGCCGCCGAACAGTGCAGACTTATCTGGAAGGCCCTTATCAGAAACAGGTTGCAGCCATTCATCAGCAGGCACAAGCGGATGAGCTACCGGAACCCGAGCAGATTTTATCTTCTTATCAAAATGGACTGGTAACTTTTTTACTATTAATGTCAGAGCAGTATCCGCAAGAACATCGAGCGCGTTATATTTCTTTGTGCCAGCACTATGGCTACCAGCCCAATTTTGAGCGTTTTGCCTGTCAATTGCTTTATGGCCAAATAACGCCAGAAAACAGCCGTAAGCTTGCCGGCAGTTTAGCAGGATTTGACCTGCCGCAGGCTGGTGCCTTGCAATATCATGCTTTATTGAAATTTGCCCAGCATCGTGGAGCTTTAGCCGGCTTAAGTCAACACAATGCCCATCAACAAATTTATCGTTGGTTATGCACTGTTATAGAGAACCCTCAAAAGGAGCCGGCATCAAAATCTAATGTCTTTTCAGTCAAAGAAGATACTGCCGGTCAGCAGCAGTTACTGCAGGCTTTAATGCGGCACCCTGACAACCTTGCAAAAAAAGATGAGCCTTCATCTGAAAATATAAAGAAAATGCAGGGATTAGACATCAAAGCCGCGCTTGCTGATGGTAATTGTCTTTATAATAGCTTGAGCCTCAGTTTAGCCATGCAGCTGAAAGACCATACGCTCTCGCTTGCCCTTGTCGAGCGTATGGCAACGCAACTTGATGCAGCTGTGCCGCCAGAGCAAAAAACAGCATGGACTCTTATCAATCCCTGCTGGGAAATATTAACGGCAGACATAAACACTTCTGAGAAAACGCAGCGGTTACTCGCTCATTTTGCGCAAGAAACAGACAAGAACATTCAGCAACAGTTGTCTCCATTATTGCGCTTATTGGCGGTGAAATTTATACGTGATCATTATCAAGATATTTTTCATCAAGGTTTTGAAGCAAATTTACAAGAGTTGTATCGCAATCGAACTGCCTACACAACGCAGATTGATCCGAATCATTTTATGTATTTCCCGTTCATTCGAACAGCCTTGCAACAGCACCAGACATTGTCTGGTTTCATGACCTGGTGGCAGAACATTGGCAAAACGAAGTATTTTGACGAAATCGCGCAACCAGCACGACACGCCAGTGATGGTGCTCGCTGGGCGGCTGATATTGAATTAGAAGCGCTTAATCAATGTTTGCAGATCAATACAAGGCTCTACGATGCCAGGCTGCCGCAGCAAACCTATCAGCAGCTGGGTGTTGGCAGTGGTTTAGTCATGCGTTCAATATTCACCCAAGCGGAAATTGAGAGTCTGTTGCAGCTCGAATTCGTTGAGCCGGTGGGCAGCCAGCAATTACGTTTAAAGAGCACGGCTTTGCAACAATTAGCGAACTGGTCTCCGCAGCCCGAGTATCGACAATATCTTGAAATTTTATGGGAGCAGGGGTATTCACAATTGCCGCCTTACACAGCGATTCAAACAATACCGGCATTACAAGACATGACGGAACATGCTTATCAACAGTTTCAGGCGGTATTAGAGGCGAGAGGCATCTTAAAAACCGCGCCATCACAGCATCATCATTTTATTACAGATGATGGAGAAACGGTTGCTAAAGAGAGAATTCGTTTACGCATGGCCGGTATTCATGCCAATTTGAAAGCCAGGCTCGAACCGCATTGCCATCATCGTTGTATGAGCTTAGGAATCGTTTTTTACGGCAATCACTATGACGCCGTGCAGCTGCCGGCAGAAAGGCCAGCGGCAGCATCTTCTTCCTCTCAGGCTAACATGAGCAGGACTCGACAGACGTTCTGGAACAAAAATGCAGTGCCGAAAAAAAGCTGTCTGCGGCCAAAAGGCGCTTCCTCAAGACAAGCAGGTTTAGCCGTAAGCTTTGCAGCGAATACAAGCTTTTTTGTTGAAAAAAATAAAGAGTTATATCGTAAGCCGGTCGACATAGACCAGCACTCCTGTATGCAACGATATAAAAAAGACTACGGCATGGGCAGCCCGGTGCCGAAGGGATATATTGATCCTGATTTTTAGACGTGAAGTTAATATTTTTTTGATAAGTTGGAGGTAAATAATAATGTGTATTAATATTCAAAGATTTGTAGAAGGTAATGAGACATTTAGAAGAATATCGCAGCAAAAACTACTTAACGCGGCAAAGGGTACTGATTTAGGTAATGACGTAAAAATTGTTATTAACAAGTTCAGCAATGATATTTATATCTTTCAGTTTAGTTTTGGTGGTATGGAGTTTTACTCAGAATCGATGCATAAAAATACTAAAAAAGAGATTGTAAATCTTTTTAATAATCGCGGTAATAAGTCTATCCTCGATTTTTTAAAAGAAATTGCTGGTAAATTTACTATCTTTCAAGTATTTGGGGTTGCTAATAAGACGGTAACTAGTAAAAAGAAAATATCAACTACAGTTTTTTCGGGCTTAATTGATTGGTTTAAAATGATAATAGCTGGAATAGCAGCACCGGCAACAACAGCAACGGCAGCAGCATCAGCAACACCATCAACATCAACACTAACGCCAGGATCAACGCAAAGAGCAAGACCAACGCCAAGATTACAACAATCAACTCCAAAAAATAGAAATAGTCAAACTCAAGCTGCAACCACTCAAGCTACATCGCAAGAAGAAGGTTTTATACAATGGTCTGCCCGTCAATGCAGGGAACGACCCCTTGTAACTACTTTGGCGGTTGCTGGAGGGGTTGCAGTAGGCGCTGGAGCAGCTTACTTGACTTACCAAGCAATCAAAGGCAATGAGCCTGTGCAGTCTTCTGACTCAGAATCGGAAACACTATCAGCCAGTGATAATCACTTGCCGCCGGCACCAGGCGTTGACCCTGATGATCTCACTGATCAATCAGACTTAAGCTCATCAGAAGCTGAGATATCTTCTGATGAAGGGGGGGCGTCCTCAAAAACGTTCAGCGGACCATCAGCGCATGCCGATAAAGAACCAGAAGAACGTTCAGTCTCGTCAATGAATGAGAACGAGAGCAAAAGCGAAGATGATACAAAGGGGTTAGCAGGCATAACAGTGAGTTCACCATCGCCAGAAAGAGGCGCTACTGATGAAGAATCAGACTCAGAAGTGATCAGCAGGCCATCAGCAATTGCTGATAGTTCTTCTGATGAAGAGTCGGAAGAACGTTCTTCCTCGTCAGTGAGCGAGAGTGAGAGTGAAAGCGAAGATGATACGATTAAGCCACCAAGCTTAACGGCGAAATCATCGCGGCTAACAAGGGCAGTGGTAGCTGAAATGGGTAAAGAAGCAGGAGCAAGGCTTAACGCCGAAACATCGGCACGACAAGTTGGCAGGCACACATTTTTTGAATACTTTTGTATAGCAAAAACCGTTGCAGAACTGGGTGGTGATAAAAAGGTACAATGCGCCGTTCAAAATTTCATGAAAGGACCCGGCAGGATGTAACCATTTAATTTGTGGCGCATGGTATGACAGACTGTGCGCCCGATTACCTGTTAAAACTCAAACGTACAAAAAGTATCACTTACACCAACAGGGGAGTTGTGGATTTTGATATTTGTTAATACCTCTATTGCACCATGATCAAGGCAAACCTGTTGCGCCTCTTTAACAATTTCCAGTAACCGATTAATATCGCCTTTCATGGTTGTTTCCATGGCTCCCACCTGATATGGCACGCCGCTTGCCTTTACAATTTCGATTGCCTTATCAACCAGTTCAAAATTATTCATGTTATGCGCCCTCGGAATAACTTGAAAAGCTACACATATACCCGTGATCTTCCAAAATGCGAGTTTTAAACTTTTTCTTTTTCGCCCTGCGCCTCGTTAAAAAACTCACAAGGGAATAGCCATTACTCGCTTTTTAACGAGGCGCAGAACAAAAAATAAAGGCGTCTAAAACTCGCATTTTGGAAGATCACGGGTATACAATTGCCGGACTCATCATTTTTCCTATTGCTAAAAAATATCAATTTATATTACAAAAGCTACAGCAGAGCTATTGTACAAAAGTACAGATAGTTACAGTATGGGGTGTGATTTGAAAACCCTTGATGCGCTGCTCTTATCAAGGGTTTTCGAGTTCAATGCAGGCTGCAATTCAACAACAAAAAACAAATCTCCACCCAGTAAAATTAAGTGGAAACGGTACTGGACGCTCTTCGCTAAATTGCAGTGCCTCCAAGGGAGGGTTGTCAGATTAATGGGCGCTTTCAGTCTTGGCCTGTTGTTCTTTTTGCTGCATGTAAAGCGCATCAAAGTTCACTGGGGCAAGAACCAGTTGAGGGAAACTGCCGTGCGTGACTTGTGAAGAAATGGCTTCTCTTGCATAAGGATAAAGGATATTGGGGCAGAAGCTTCCCAGAATGTGATCCAGTTGATCAGCTGGAGCATTGCTGATAGTGAAAATGCCGGCCTGCTTAACTTCAGCCAGAAAAGCCGTTTTACCTTCGTTCAGAACAGTAGCAGTGACTTGCAGTACCACTTCATACACGTCATTTTCAAGTTTGTGATGACTGGTGTTCAGGTCAAGTTTCAATTCGGGCTGCCATTTTTCCTGAAACATGGACGGGCTGTTTGGACTCTCGAAAGACATGTCTTTCATGTAAACGCGTTGAATCATAAATTGAGTTTCTTGTTGTTCTGCAGTCATTCTCTATTTCCTCTTAGTAATTGATCCAATTTTCCCTGATGCTCCAGGGCATATAACTCATCACAGCCGCCAATGGGCTGGCCGTTAATGAAAATCTGCGGCACTGTCCAGCGCTGGCTTAACTCTAGCATTTCTTCCCTTCGTTCAGGATGCTCATCAACTCTGATATCAGTAAATTCTATATTTTTTCTACGCAGCAGCTCTTTTGCGCGAACGCAATAAGGGCAATACGCCGTAGAGTATATGACAACGGCGTTCATTTCTAACCTTTATTTCCTTTCACAACAGGCAAACTGGCCTCTTTCCATGCAGCAATGCCGCCATGAAGTACAAAAACCTGTTCAAAACCCAGGGCTCTGATTTTAACAGCCAGGCTTTGAGCTTCAATGTTGCGTGTTGAAAGAAGAATAATGGGAGTGCTTTTATATTTATTCATCTTTCCCTGCTCAAAAGCAGAAGGCGAAGCATTAACCGCGTCAATAGTATGGCCGGATTTGAAGGCTTCTTTATCGCGTATATCAATAATCACGGCCTGATGATGATTAATTTGATCAACAGCCTGTTGCGGAGAAAGGCTTTTCCCCATTTTAGACTGAGTTAATTTTTCATTGATAAGAATGAGCGTCAGAATGATAAGAAACGCAAGCCACAGCAGCCAGTGATGCGTAATGAATTCAAAAAACTGTTCCATATTGCTCTCTATAGTATTGGTTAAATCCGTGAATTATGCGCTCTTATGCCGTTGAGTGCAAGAGGAGTAGTGGGCTTTGATGTCATTAATGGCAAAAATTAACATTCATCGGCCTGTTTTATACTTTCTAAAAATCGCATTTTGAAAGATTACGGGGATATTCGTCTCAGTAAGATATAGACCGCCCCTGAACCTCCATCGGCCGGCAGGCAGCTATGAAAGGCCAGCACTTCATTCAGCTGGCGCAGCCATTGATTGATAAGGTTTTTAATGATGGGAGCCTCGCCTTTTCGACCGCCTTTGCCATGAATCAGTTTGACGCAACGATACCCCTGTTGCTGGCTGTGTTTGATGAACTGATATAATTCATGAGCTGCCTCGTCCCTGTTCAGGCCATGAAGATCGAGATGGGTTTGATGGCGTAACTTTCCTTGTTTAAGCAGGGAAAAATCTCTGGCCGCTAAACTGTTGTTCGACCAGGACAGGATGGATTCTGAATCCTGCGGTTCGGCAATAAAATCGGAGAGGTGCGGCTGGGGCGTCGGGCTTCTGGGGGGCTCATGATCTGCCTGCTGTTTGAAAACCGGCTTTTTTTGCGGAGTTGCAGCGATGCTGTTTTTTCTGGTTAAGGGTTTTACATCTCCTGTTTCCGATCGAAACAGAGCCTTATCTTCGTCGGAGAGCTTATTTCTGGTCATAACATTTCTAAGGTTGTGGCATTATAGTGAAGATTATAGCGCAACTTGCTGTTGAATACCCATCATCTCTGCCCGTGATGCTTGAGCGCATTGACATTCGCCTGCGACAGCCAGTAAAGTTAGGTTCAAAGAACCGGATATTGGAGAGGGAATTCATGTACTTAAATGGCTTTGGGAATCATCATCAAACAGAAGCGCTGAAAGGCGCGCTGCCGATGGAGCAAAACTCGCCCCAGCAATGTCCATTCGGCCTTTACGCAGAGCAACTCAGCGGTACGGCCTTTACGCGACAAAGGCATATGAATTTTTACAGCTGGTTGTACCGGATATTGCCCAGCGTTGCCGCAGGTTCTTTTCAATTATCGCCTCAGCAGATCGTCCAGCCCTACATAGGCAAACAATCCCCTGACCCTCAGCGCTGGTCGCCAATGCCTCCATCGAAGAAGGCGCAGGATTTTGTCGATAGCCTCTACCATGTTGCAGGGCATGATACGGTTAATGTCTTCCTTTATCATTGCGACAAGACCATGAATATGCGTTTTTTTGCCGATAATGACGGCGAGTTGCTCATTGTTCCCTATCAGGGCGCTATCAGACTGCAAACGGAATTGGGCCAGCTTAGTATTGAGCCTGGATGGATTGCCGTGATTCCAAGAGGAATTAAATTTCGAGTTCAACTTGATACGCCCAGCGCGGCCGGTTATGTTTGTGAAAACATGGCAGAGCCTCTCAAGTTGCCGCAGCTTGGCCCGATTGGCGCAAATGGTCTTGCTCACGCCCGCCATTTTGAATATCCGGTTGCGGCCTATGAAGATGTCAGCGGCGAAGTTGAACTGATTTGTAAATCAGGGCAAAACTGTTGGCAGGGATCTCTTGGTCAGTCCCCTTTGAATGTTGTTGCATGGCATGGCAATTATGCGCCTTATCGTTATCATTTATCTTTATATAACACCATCAATACCGTCAGCTATGATCATTGCGATCCCTCGATTTTTACCGTGTTGACCTCGGAAAGTTATTCTCCGGGAACGGCAAATCTTGATTTTGTTATTTTTCCCGAGCGTTGGATGGTTGCAGAACATAGTTTTCGACCGCCGTATTACCATCGCAACGTCATGAGCGAGCTAATGGGGCTTGTCAAAGGCTGTTATGATGCAAAAGACGAAGGTTTCGCTCCGGGCGGAATCAGTATTCATAATGCAATGACACCGCATGGCCCTGATCGGCAATCGTTTGAAGCGGCTTCCAGGAAGGAACTTAAACCCGAGCGATATCAAAATACTCTTGCGTTTATGTTTGAAACCTGTCTGCCATGGAAAATCACTCAACAGGCCATGGAGGCTGCAGAACGGCAAGAAAATTATTTATCCTGCTGGCAGGATTTGCCAAAACTGTTTACAGGATCTTAGGTTTTGTGAGCAGGCAGAGACTATCGTATAAAATTTCCTGCACCCCGTGGACTGTTCCACTGTCATTATGTTAAGACCATTTTCTTCTCCTACGTCCCGCGGCTTGTCCGCGGGATCCATGAATCTTTCTACATCGCTGGATCCCGCGGACAAGCCGCGGGATGTAGGCTCTCTTAACTTAATGGCAGTGGTCTGTCCACGGGGTGCAGGAGGATGAGTGCTGATTACAGGATGTAACGCGCAAGATCTTCATCATCAACAAGCGCTCCGAGATGCTTGTCAACGTATTTCCTGTCAACACAAACGGATTCGCCGGATTTATCTGTGGCTTCAAAAGAAATCACTTCCAACAGACGCTCCATCACGGTATAGAGTCGTCGAGCGCCGATATTTTCAGTGCGTTCATTAACATGCCAGGCCACTTCGGCAATGCGTTTGATACCGCTTTTATCAAAGCTTAATTCAACACCTTCTGTTGCCATCAAGGCGCTGTACTGATGCGTCAATGATGCACTGGGTTCAGTTAAGATACGAACAAAGTCTTCCGTGGTCAGTGCTGAAAGTTCGACGCGAATCGGTAAACGTCCCTGCAGTTCGGCAATTAAATCAGAAGGCTTGGCGACATGGAAGGCGCCCGATGCAATAAAGAGAATATGATCGCTTTTAATCATTCCATACTTGGTTGAAACCGTTGAGCCTTCCACCAGTGGCAGCAAGTCGCGCTGTACGCCTTCACGCGAAACATCGCCGCCGCCATGTTCGGCGCGCTTGGCTACTTTATCAAGCTCATCAATAAAGACAATACCGTTTTGTTCCACGCTTTCAATCGCGCGGCTTTTGATGTCTTCTTCATTAATCAGTTTTGAAGCTTCTTCCTCGCGTAAGATTTTCATCGCTTTGGCAATGGTTAATTTACGTGCACGGGTTTTATCACTGCCGATTTGCTGAAACATGGACTGCAGCTGGCTGGTCATTTCTTCCATCCCGGGAGGCGCCATGATTTCAACGCCGACGGGCGCGGCTGCAAGATCGATTTCAATTTCTTTATCGTCAAGCTGGCCTTCACGCAGTTGCTTGCGAAAGGTTTGTCTGGCCGTGGTATTTTTTTCTTCCGGCGTGGCCACATGACCTCGTGCAGGCGGAATCAGCACATCAAGGATGCGTTCTTCTGCTGCATCTTCGGCCAGATGCTCCACTTTTTTCATTGCTCTTTCACGTTCGTCTTTGACGGCAATATCGGCCAGATCGCGGATAATGGATTCTACATCACGGCCAACATAACCAACTTCGGTAAACTTGGTGGCTTCAACCTTGATAAAAGGCGCTTTAGCCAGTTTGGCAAGCCGACGGGCAATTTCGGTTTTACCCACACCGGTTGGTCCAATCATCAGAATATTTTTTGGCATAATTTCGTTGCGCAGACTTTCGTCTTGTATCTGCATGCGCCGCCAGCGGTTTCTAAGGGCAATCGCCACCGAACGTTTTGCTTCATCTTGACCAATAATGTATTTGTTTAACTCGTTAACAATTTCACGAGGGGTCATAATCATGCTGTCAGTCATTCTCTGTATCCAGTTCTTCAATAGTTAAGTTATGGTTGGTGTATATGCAGATATCACCGGCGATATTCAAACTTTTCTCAACAATTTTCCGGGCGGAAAGTTTGGTATTGTCCAGCAGAGCTCTGGCTGCCGATTGGGCAAAGGGGCCGCCGGAGCCGATGGCTATTAGACTGTCTTCGGGTTCAATGACATCGCCGTTACCCGTAATGATCAGCGAGGTTTTTGCGTCGGCAACAGCCAGCAGGGCTTCCAGACGTCTGAGCATTTTATCTGTTCGCCAGTCTTTTGCCAGCTCGACGGCTGCACGGGTCAGGTGGCCGTGGTGCATTTCAAGTTTACGCTCAAAACGTTCAAACAGCGTGAACGCATCAGCCGTTCCTCCTGCAAAACCGGCAATGACCTGATCTTTGTATAAACGTCTGACTTTTCGGGCGTTGCCTTTCATGATAGTGTTTCCCAGACTGACCTGGCCATCACCGCCAATAACAACTTTGCCGCCACGACGTACGGATAATATGGTTGTGCCTCGATATTGTTCCAAAACGATATCCTCACGTTGTAAAAAAAACATTCTTGAATGGCACTAGATGGGGATGCATCCTGAAAATACAATACCTGGCCTGTGATTTATTTTTTTGTCATTTTCAGCGTCGCGGACGTCAACATTGTGGATAACTTTTTTTAAAAAAAAGTAATTTTTTTTTTGCATTTCTAAAATTTTGTGCATTATCGAGTGATTTTGTGGGTTTTACTGCAATTGAGGGGTTCAGCCACAGAATGTTATCCACAAATTTGGTGGATAACTCTGTGAATAAGCTGTCACTCTAGGGTCTGTTGACAATTCATTTCACGGCTGCAAATGTGACTGATTGGCGCCATTTTTAGCTTGAATTCGTTGAATAGGGCTGGCTATTCGCCTCATTCAAGCTAAAAATGGCGCTCAATCATTCACATTTTCGCTTCGCAAAACGAAATGTCAACAGACCCTAGAAAACTGAAATGCCGTGTTTTAAAGGTGGGATTCCCAGATATTCGGCAATGCTTTGACCAATATCTGCGAATGTTTCTCTTCGTCCAAGGAATCTTGAACCTAAATCATGACCATACATCAGGAAGGGTACATGCTCACGGGTGTGATCCGTTCCCGGAAAACTGGGATCACAGCCGTGATCCGCGCTGATGATGACTCGGTCATTATCGTTTAAGGCAGATAGAAGCTCAGGCAGCCGTTTATCAAAATCTTCAAGCGCTTTGGCGTAGCCGATAATATCCCTGCGGTGGCCATAAGAAGAATCAAAGTCAACGAAGTTACAGAAAACCAGCGAACCGTCTTCCGCAGTTTCCATGGCTTTCAATGTCGCATCAAACAATGCCATGTTGCCATTGGCCTTGATGCATTCCGTAAGCCCTTGGTGAGCGTATATGTCTGCAATTTTTCCGATAGAAATAACCTGGCGTCCGGCTTCTTTAAGGTCATCCAACAGCGTTTTATCCGGCGGCGGCGTCGCATAATCGCGACGGTTTCCGGTGCGGCTAAAATTGCCGGGAGTGCCGGTGAAAGGTCGGGCGATGACACGGCCAATTTGATACTCATCCACCAGCTTTCGCGCAACTTCACAGATTTGATACAGCCGTTCAAGGCCAAAATGTTCTTCATGCGCTGCAATCTGGAACACCGAGTCGGCCGAGGTATAAACAATAGGTTTACCGGACTGTATATGCTCTTCGCCTAATTCATCAAGAATGACGGTGCCAGATGCATGTTTGTTGCCGAGGACTCCGGGAACTCCTGTCTGTTCGATAAAATCTTTAATCAGCTGCTCTGGAAAACAGGGCGTTGTGTCTGGAAAATAACCCCAGTCAAACATCACCGGTACGCCTGCCAGTTCCCAGTGACCGCTGGGCGTGTCTTTTCCCCGACTTTTCTCAACAGCATAGCCAAACCATGCTTCGGGTTCTTCAAGTTCGGCCAGATCAACATAAGGTATGCCTGAACTGGCAAGTGCGGCATGTTGTAAGCCGAGCCGGGTCAGGTTGGGAATATGAAGCGGCCCCTGTCTGACGCCGGGCTTATCCGCGCGGCCTTCTTCGCAGGCCTGAAAAATATGCACGAAGGTATTTGCGCCCTCGTCGCCATAGGCTTTTGCATCGAGACTCTCACCAATTCCCATAGAGTCCATTAATAAAATACAGACACGACCCTGACTCATGATTTAGCGATCCTTTGATCTGTGGGGTTTATCCTTTAAGTTTAGTATAACCATCAGCGCAACGAACAACCCAATGGGCAGAATGATGCTTGCCTGCTGGTATGCTGCCAGGGAATAATCCTGTGTTGCCGCTGTTTCAGCCCCCGTTCCGTTAAAATGCTCAAGAAGCAGGGTGAACAGGTTTTGATAAAGGAAATAGCCGCCCTGGGTTAAAATAGAAATGACGCCAACCGCGGTGGCGGTGATTGCCGGTGGGCTGTTTTCGGCAACCAGTGCGTAGGATATCACCTGTGAAGAGGTGAAGAAACCGAGCAAAAAGAACAGGACAAGCATCATGGAGAAGGGAACAGGCAGATAAAATGCCATCACTGCTACAATCAGTGAAAGAACAGCGCCAATTTTCATTGGTTTGAGCCGTTGCCCTGTTTTGTCTGAAATGGCGCCCAGTACAGGTCCGCCGACAATCGCGCCGAAAAACAGAAAGGAATTCACAAGAGCTGCTGGTTCTGCGCCAATGAGCATGCGTTTTTTCAGGTAGGCTATACCCATCATGGCACCAAAAACAGCAATCGTCATATTCATCAGGCTGGTATAAGCTGCGGCCCTTAGAAACAGGGGATTGAAGTAGACTGTTTTTGCTGTTTTTAAAATGGATTGATGCTGTTGCTCGCCGCTCTGGTGTTTTTGACGAGGTTTTTCTTTTATCCATAACGCCATCATGATGAGCATGGCAACGCCAAGCATTCCAACATCATGGACGGCCTCGCGCCAGCCAACCTGTTCTACCAGCAGAGTCAGGGGGTATTGCGCCGCCCATCCGCCAGTCATTGCCATGGTTACAATGGCTCCTGTTACCAGAGCCATACGCTGCGGAGGAAACCATTGTGCGGCCAGGCGGACAGGGCCTAAAAAACAAAAGGCACTGCCGATGCCGGTTATGAAACGGCAAACCAGCGACAGGTAAAACGAGTTTGACCATGAAAAGACAAATGTACTGATGACGCAAAGCGACATGGCCAGTAATATCACCCGTTTGATAGAAAAACGGTCAAGAACCATGCCGGAAACAAACAGAAACAGGACATTGGAAACGTAATATATGCTGGTCAGCCAGCTGATTTGATTGGCTTTGATATTGAAATCGCGCATGATGAAATCAAGCAGCGAAGCCATCATATTGCCTTGTATGAATTCATAGAAGAAAAATAAGGTCGCAGCAAAACAGATTAACCAGGGCATCGCCGCTTTTTTAAAATTTGACCAAGAGTTCCGATCTTCAATAGCCAACATGAACGCTCCTTATTTATGACGACGACAGTAGGTTTCCCGGCAAAGCAATACGGCAAGCAGTGCGAGTATTGCGCTGATGGGAAATATCCACATGGCGAATTGATAATCTGCGGCAGAGAAATGCTGCACAGTCTGGCCGGCATGGGATTGCATTAATTTTCCAAATAAGACCTGGCCAACGCCGCCGCCGCCCATGATAATAACGGAGGCTACGCCGGTTGCAGCACCGGTGATACTGATATCATTGCTCTCAGCAACCAGCGGATAAGAGATAACCTGGGTACTGGTAAACAAACCCAATAAGAAGAAGATGGTCTGCAATTCAATCAGCGTCAGCTGTTTGAAAATAAAAAGCGGCATAACGGTCAATAAAGTCAACAGGGCGCCGATGATCATCAGTGGTTTGCGTCGACCAAGGCTGTCTGAAAGCCAGCCGGCCAGAGGGCAGCCGAGAATGCTGCCGATGAAAATCATATTGACGGTATTCGCGGCGCTGTAATGTTCAAGATGATGAACATCCATCAGGTAGCTGGCGCCCCAAAGTGCGCAAATGACCATGATGGGCAGATTCAGAAAAGAGGTGTACATGCCGGCCAGCCAGTTCTGCCGGTTCATGAGGGCGTTCAAAAAGCCGTTCTGTTTCCATGAGCGTCCTGACTGGCGTTCTTGAACGGATACTTTTTCGCGAACGATAAAATAAATCCATGCAAACAGGATCATGCCGACTTCAGCATCGATTTTCAAGGCGCGGCGCCAACCGACCTGCTCATTTAACCAGACAAAGGGCGTATGAGCCATCATGCCGCCAACAAAGGCCATGGTAACGACAATTCCAACAAGAAGCGCCTGGCGTCTGGCCGGGAACCATTGTGAAATCAACACGATACAGGATAAAAAACAAAATGCGTTGCCGATGCCGGAAAGAAAATGGAAAAAGCAGGCCAGATAAAAAGAATGGGTAAATGCAAATCCGAAGGTGCCGATGATGCAAATGGCCATGGCCGTCAGAATCACCGTTCGGGTGGATATTCTGTCAAGAATAAGACCGGCAGGGAGCAGGAAGAGAATATCAGCCCATAGATAGGTACTTGAAAGCCAGCTCATTTTAGTCGGGTCAAGTCCAAACTCTTCACGAATCGGACCATTGATCACGTCAAATACATTGAGCTGGAAAAACTCATAGAAGAAAAACAAACCGGCAGAAAGACAGACCAGCCAAGCCAACAGCCCGTGTTTACGAGCCGGTATCAGGGAATCCATCGAAGCTGAATCAGACAAACGAACTCCTAAAATTTTCTATGGTCAATAAAAGGTGGCCGGATTATATCATAAATTATGTCGAGTGGGTATCTTTGTTGAATAATTTTTTGTTCAGAACGTTAAATCCTGAGGCACCTTCATTGAAATGACGGCGACAGACCGAAACATAGGACTCATTTCCTCCAATCTGAACCTGCTCACCTTCACGGATAGCCTGACCTTTATTATCTACACGCATATTCATACTTGCCTTTTTGCCGCAGAAGCAAACGGTCTTGATTTCAATGAGTTCATCAGCCAGTGCCAGCAAAGCGGCGCTGCCGGGGAAAAGTTCTGCTCGAAAATCCGTTCTTAACCCATAGGCAAGCACCGGGATTTTTAACTGATCGCATATGGCTGCCAGCTGGTTGACCTGTTCTTTAGATAAAAACTGCGCCTCATCGATGAGGATGCAGGCATACTCCTGTCCATGCTTGAGTTGACTGGCAGTGATTTCAAGCAAATTATCCTGCTTGTCAAAACACCATGCTTCCTGCGCCAGGCCAATTCTTGAACGGATAATCCCTTGCCCGGCACGGGTATCCAGTGCAGGAGTAAACAGCAGGGTTTGCATGCCCCGTTCGTTATAGTTGTGGGAGGATTGAAGCAATACCGTGCTTTTTCCTGCGTTCATTGCAGAATAATAGAAATAAAGTTTGGCCATGGGATTTATTGTTATTTGCTGGGGGCGTTAATTTACTATGCATGAAATTTCGTTTCAAGTGAAGTTTGTAACGATTTGCTTCTTTCCGCCGCTACTCTCCGCATCCCCATGGAGAACCGCAGCCCATGTCAAATTGTGAAAGGCTGTCGCCCTGTTGTTTGAGGGTTGATGCTTCCGCCTCAGCCATTAAGTTAAGAGAGCCTACGTCCCGCGGCTTGTCCGCGGGATCCATGAATCTTTCTACATCGCTGGATCCCGCGGACAAGCCGCGGGACGTAGGAGAAGAAAATGGTCTTAACTTAATGGCAGTGGCTGCTTCCGCAGGGTAGCAGGCAATAGGTTTATCGAACATATGCTCATTGAGTTCTGATTCAAGTCTGGAAAGGCGGTTTTGGCTGAGAGGAGAGAGCCTGGATAGATCGGTTGCTGTGTTGTGGATACAGGGGCTGCAGGCTTTAGCAGGATAGGGAAGAAACTCAAATCCTGCCCGTTCAATCAAAGCTTTAAATTCATTCTGCTGCATTTCTACCAAAGGATTCCACAGCCTTCGACCGTCAAAATAAGCATCATCGTCAGGAAATTCTTCCAGAAGCCTGAAACGGCGGCCGTCAATTTTGCGTTTCCCGGAAACGATGGTTGCTTCTGCGCCGGGGTCAATTTCATCAAGATAATCAATAATGGGCAGTGCTTTCAGAAAGCTCACGCACCATTGAAATTTAGGGCTTGGGAATTGTTTTCTATCAAGAACCAATTCTTCGAAATTTTTTGGGGGCTGCAGTTTAACGAAATGAACCTGATGCTGCTCAGCAAAGGCCTTTCCAGCTTCAACCCGCTCTTCCCAATCGGTTTCGGCCCAGCCGGTATCGACATAAAGAAAATATATAGGCGCAATTGATTGTTCCAAAAGATATTGCAGCGCTGCGATAGAATGATTTCCGAAATTTCCGATAATGATATGTTGCATAGAATTTGAAGATTGGTGCCCAGGGCCGGAGTCGAACCGGCACGGAGTTTAAGCTCCGAGGGATTTTAAGTCCCTTGCGTCTACCTGTTTCGCCACCTGGGCATAATTTTGGAGGCTGAGGCCGGAATCGAACCGGCGTACACGGCTTTGCAGGCCGCTGCATAACCACTCTGCCACACAGCCAATGTCAATTAAATAATTGACCATACCTCTAAAAAAAAAGCGACGTTCGGTCGCTTTTTGGAGCGGGAAACGAGACTCGAACTCGCGACCCCAACCTTGGCAAGGTTGTGCTCTACCAACTGAGCTATTCCCGCCTGTTTACGAGGTGAGATTCTACCGTAAAAAAGATTCCTGTCAACCGTTTTTTTCCATTTTTTTTGGTTCTTTGTGAATTAAAGCAGGCCATGCCATTGACAGGTAGACGACCATTGACCACAACGTCAGAATGGCTGCCAAATAGAGCAGAACAAATCCGATAAGCCCCAGCCATGAGGTTGCCGGTTGAAAGGCAAGCAACAGAACAATGGCTGCCATTTGTACGCCTGTTTTAATTTTTCCGATGGTATTGACGGTGACGCTGGCTCTGCTGCCGACTTCCGACATCCATTCGCGCAGGGCTGAAATCACAATTTCCCGTCCGACAATGATTAATACCGGCAAGGTAATGTAATCAAGATCTCGAACGCCGACCAGCATAATTAAACTGATTGAAACGATAAGTTTATCGGCAACGGGATCCAGGAAAGCTCCAAAAATCGATATCTGCCCCAGTTTTCTTGCCAGATAGCCATCAAGCCAGTCAGTGAGCGAGGCAATGGCGAAAATAATTGCTGTTGCTGCATGCGCCCAGTAAAAGGGGAGATAAAAAACAAAAACAAAAATAGGTATCAGTAAAATGCGGATAAACGTCAGAATGTTTGGCAGGCTGTATATGTGACTCACAGTTAATACTCCCTTGCTAAATTAAAACCCAGATAAGCCGCCAGTTGGCGATAATTGTCGAAAACGTCTTTTGCGCCGGCCTGTTTGAGTGCCTGGCCATTTTGTCGGTAATAATCCATCCCCAGCGAATCCATATTGACTGCCTGTGCCATTTCTATATCGGCAACGGAGTCTCCTATCATCAGCGCCATTTTTGAATCCATGGCATAATAATCGAGGATGTCTTCAAGCATTTGCGGGCTTGGTTTGGCTTCGGATTCACTTGCGCTTTTAATGCAGGGTATGAATTGTTCCAGACCGGCCAGATGAACAGCTTTGATCAGGCCGTTTTTTCCTTTATTCGATGCAATGGCCAGAAAAACCCCGGCATGGTGAAGCTGTTCGATGAATTTAAAAGCATCAGGCAACAGGTAGAGCTGCTGTTGTTTGCTGCTGTATTGAAGCTGAACCTCGGTTAAGAGTTCCTGTTGCAGGTGCGGCGTCAGATCTGGATAAAGTTTTTTAATGGCAGCAACCAGACCAAGAGAAAGCATCTGCCTGGCTTCATTGGCATCAATGGGCGGATAGCCGTTTTGGCTGGCGATATCCTCAACGATATAAATGATTTGCCCCAATGTATCGGCAATGGTTCCTTCCCAGTCAAAAATGACCAGTTTATAGGGATTAGTCATTGTTATCTCGATCCTTTTTTCTTAAATTCTTCAGGCTGTTTTGAAAAGCCTCATCAACATCGGCAGTAAAATGATATCGATCGCCGTTCAGATTAAATTGAATTTCTCTTGCATGCAAATAAAGTTGACGATTTTTTTCAATCATGCCATCGAGTGCCTTTGAAGCATATCCATATTTTTCATCGCCGATGATGACATGACCGAGCGAGGCGGCATGAACTCTTATCTGATGGGTTCGGCCGGTTTTAGGCAGGGCTTTCAGCCAGCAGGCATAGGAAAAATTTTCTAACAGTTCAAAATCAGTTTCGGAGGCCTTACCTTCTTCGCTGAGTTTGACCATGCGCTCGCCGCTGGCGCCAATTTTGCGTTCAAGCGCTGCCTCAACCCGATATCTGGCAGGATGCTTCCAATGATTTTCTGCCAGCAGCCAGTAGGTTTTTTTAACCTGTCTGCTCTCAAGCTCACGGTGAAGGGCGCGTAATACGCTTCTTTTCTTGGCAATCAAAAGGCAGCCGGATGTATCTTTGTCCAGCCGGTGAACGAGCTCAAGGTAATGCAGATCGTCCCTTGTTTTGCGTAAGGCTTCTATTAATCCAAGACTCAGTCCGCTGCCGCCGTGAACGGCAAGTCCAGCCGGCTTATTGATAACCAGCAGTTCTTTATCCTCATGAATGATCGAATCCAATAATTTTTTTTCCAGTTTATCGCCGACAAACACTGGCTTTTCTTCACTCAGGCGAATCGGGGGAATCCTGATGATATCGCCGGATTCAATACGGCTGCCGGCTTTGGCTCTTTTTTTATTGATTCTGACCTCACCGCTGCGGATAATTCGATAGATATGGCTTTTAGGAACGCCTTTGAGGATTCTTAATAGAAAATTATCCAGCCTTTGCCCTGCATCATTTTCTTCGACTGTTCGATAGTTCACTTCTTGCATTTTTAAATAAACCTGTTTGCTGATTCTGTTTTTTTTGCTATCCTTGTCATTGATTGCTCTTTTTAAGCTCAGGTGGAGCCTCTAAAAAGTCGTCATGGCGAGTCATAATCGCCAAAAAACAGAATTATAACGTATAAATTTAAAAAGTAACCATTCGTCGCAGCATAGATCGTTTTGCCTTGTGTGCGAAACAGAAAGAACTGCCGCGGTTTGTTGCTTTTAAACAGGTTTAAAATAACCTGAAAAGCAGTTATTTATTAATAATAAAAGATGCGCTTCCCCTGAAATCAACGACAAAAAGGAAGCGGTCCAGTACCAGAGCCAAATTGAAAACGAATCTCTCAGAAACCTGCGCATGCCAGACATGCATCATTTTGATAACGAGTCTTTTCGGCAGATTGCTACGCCCGTTTAAAAGGCTTTTTCTGCACATTTCGAATCGAAACCGTTATCCTGCGTTAGATTTCCATGCACCCTTGAAACGAAGGGTAGCCTGCGCAAGGTCTGTTTTAAAGTACTGGGTATCGCATAAAGATATTGTTTTGCTCCATGAACGTGGACTGGGTGCCTGACAGAGATTGAATCCGTTTCATCAGGTTGTTAGCGCCTGTGAAACAGAATGATTATCTGAGGATCCAGTGGACTGAAGTGTAGATAAAACAGCGCCTTAAACTGTCGTTAATGAAAGGGGTTCGCCTGAGAATTGGGGGTACCCTATGGAAAAAATGTTAATCAATGCCATGCAGCCTGAAGAAGTTCGGGTGGCATTAACCGATAATAACCGTCTCTATGACCTTGATATTGAGTGTCCATCAGAGATGAAGAAAAAAGGCAATATTTATAAAGCCATTGTGACGCGCAGAGAGCCGAGTCTTGACGCCGTTTTTGTTGAGTACGGCTCCAAAAGACAGGGTTTTCTTCCCTTGAAGGAAATTTCTCCCGAATACCTGAGCCAGCACCCTGATCAATGGGGTGAGGAAAAACCGGCTATTACGACGCTCATTAAAGAAGGCCAGGAGCTTTTGATTCAGGTCGAGAAAGAAGAGCGTGGAAATAAAGGGGCGGCGCTGACGACCTATATCACCCTTGCAGGCTGTTATCTGGTATTAATGCCGAATAATCCACGATCCGGCGGCATTTCCCGGCGCATCGAAGGCGACGAACGGGATGAGCTTCGAGAAACCTTGGGTTCACTGGATTTGCCCGAAGAAATGGGATTAATCATCCGCACTGCAGGTCTTGGCAAAAGCCGTGAAGATCTCCAGGATGACTTAAGCATGCTTTTAAATCAATGGGAGTCGATTAAACAGGCCAGCCGTTCTGAACTGGCTCCTTCTTTAATCCATCAGGAAGGCGATGTTATTATCCGCTCCATTCGTGATAATTTAAGAAAGTCCATTTCTGAAATCATCATTGATGATCAGGTGTCCTATATCAAAGCTAAAAAATACATCGAGCAGGTCAAGCCCGAATTTTTACCGCATTTAAAGCTTTATAACAGCAATGTTCCTCTGTTTAATTACTATCAGATTGAAAGCCAGATTGAAACGGCTTATCAGCGTGAAGTAAAACTGCCTTCCGGAGGAGCGCTGGTGATTGACAGAACCGAAGCTCTGGTTGCCATTGATATCAACTCTGCAAAATCAACCGGCAGTACCGACATTGAATCAACGGCATTCAATACCAATCTTGAAGCAGCTGATGAAATTGCCCGTCAGTTACGTCTACGGGATTTGGGCGGTCTGATTGTTATTGATTTTATTGATATGAACAACAGCAAGCATCAGCGGGAAGTCGAAAATCGACTGAAAGAAGCGCTGCAGGCTGATCGGGCCAGGATTCAGGTCGGTCGAATTTCGCGTTTCGGGCTTTTGGAAATGTCCCGGCAGCGTTTACGCCTGTCTCTGGGCGAAAGCGCTCAGGATCTTTGTCCGCGATGCGAAGGCCGTGGGCTGGTTCGCAATGTACAATCACAGAGCCTTTCGATCGTTCGATTGATTGAGGAAGAGGCGCTAAAGGAAAAAACTGCTGAAATTCAGGTTCAGTTGCCAGTTGATATGGCGACCTATGTCATGAATGAAAAGCGGCAGTTTATTGCCAATATTGAGCGGCGGCATCAGGTTGCCGTGGTGATCGTGGCCAATTCTTACATGCAGTCTCCACAATACTCAATCACCCGTTTGAAAGAAGATAATGTGGGTAAGAATAAAAAACCAAGCTATAATCTTATCCAGCAGCCTGAAGTCAGCCATGAAGCCGGCAAGCCGGCCATTGTTCAGGATGAGCCGGCGGTTAAAGCCTTTGTTCATCAGAAACCAACGCGGCAGGAAACAGGTTTTATCAAGCGTTTGTGGAATAGCCTTTTTGGCGGTGAAGCGGCGGAAGACGTCGTGGAAGATACGACAAAGACAAAAGGCCCCAACAGGCATCGTAAAAGCGGTCAACAGCGTAAGCCTTCGCAGCGATCACAGCAGACGTCTAAAAATCAGCAGGGGCAGGGTCAGAGTCAGGGGCAGAATCAGAATCAGGGACAGGCGCAGAAACAACAGGGTACCGGACAAAAACGAAGCCCTTCGCAACAGTCAAATCATCGCAGAAGACGCTCAAATACCTCAGCCGGCGCCTCGGCCTCCAACCCTCAACAGCGTACTGGCCAACAACAACGCAGACGAACAAGCGGAAACCGCCAGCAGGGCAACCGTAAGGACACTGAGAAGTCAGAGGCTCCAGTAAGACAGGAAAATACACAGCAGGGAACGAAGGAATAAATTTTCTTCGTTTCATCCTCTGTTCTTAAGAGCCGATCAAGCCTCGTCCTGATCGGCTTTTTATCAGCTATTGTAAATTGTGTAGGATAAATTGTTGCTGTCCGCATAATAGGTTGCCGACTGAGCCTGTCGAATAAGCTCTTCAACATCTTCACTATGGTCCGGGTAGATGGATGCGCCGGTGATCATGTTGATATGTTGCTGGTTTCCGTTGACGATTAAATCAATACTCATATACTGAGATATCATTTTGATGGTTTCGCCAAGGCTTTTCTTTTCATTCAGATGAGGGAGCAGCAGAGCAAATTCATCGGCCTGCGTTCTTGCCAGAAAACAGAGATCCCGATTAATTTCCAGCATGAAGGGTTCAAGCAGCATGATTTTTAATCTTTCTGCTGCCTGTTGCAATAGCTCATCGATTTCATGAGCATTCAGATGGGTTAATAATTGAGGAAAATTCTTAATTTTGATGATGGTTACGGCCAGTTTCTGCCCATCGTTCATCCGTAGAATGGCTTGTTTTGTTTTTTCATTAAATAATAGGCTATTGGGCAGTTTAGTCAGTTTGTCGTGGTTGCTTTCGTAATAATATTGGAGCTTCATATTGGTATTTTCATTACGAAATTCCTGTTCTTTATATTGAAGATAATTTTTGGCCTTATCGCTTAAACTAAAGAAAAAAGACTGTCCCCAGTAAGCAAAAATAAACGGGGTAATATCAAGAGCCCAGATGGCAGGATTGGTTGTTTGAGCAAGATATAAACCACGCCAGCTGATTTGCCCGGTCATTTGGTAGGAAACGATGAGGGTTGCTGCCAGGATGCTGATAATGGCAATAAGAATCCCGACAAATGCATAGCGCGTCACCTGTGTTTGCATAAGAAGGCTTATCGTAAGATTGTCAGCTTTATTTTTCATCGAAGCCTGCCTTATTCTGGATGGCCTGGCTGAGCAGAGCCGTAACTTCCTCATCTTCTACTTGATGAAACTGTTCATAATAAGCTCCAACGGCATAAAAATCATAGGGGGTTAACAGACAGATGCATTGGTAAACCATGGGACAGAGTTCTTCCAGGCTTTCTTCCGCTGCAACCGGGACAGCAATGATGATTTTTTCAGGGTTTTGAAGTTTAATCGATTCAATCGCGGCTCGCATGGTCGCTCCTGTTGCGATGCCGTCGTCAACGAGAATGATCGTTTTATGAGCCAGCCGAAGCGGCTTTCTGCCTTGTCGATATAACAGTTCCCTTCGTTGCAGTTCCTTTGTTTCCTGATGAATCAGGGCGTTGATGATTTCAGTATCAAGGGATTGAAATTGTTTTTCATCATTTCTAACCATGACATGACCGCTGGCAATGGCGCCAAGGGCAAACTCTTCATTGCCGGGCATGCCGATTTTTCGGACAAGATACACATCCAAAGGGAGTTGCAGCGCTTTTGCCAGTTCATAGGCAACAGGAACTCCACCCCGAGGCAGGGCGAGAACGATGGCGTTATCAAACCCTCGCAAAGAGACACAGGCCTTTGCCAGCTGTTTTCCTGCCTGTTGACGGTTTGTAAACTGTTCCATCACTACTCCTGATCCAGCAAATGGTGAAGCCTCTCGATTTCAGATAACAGATCCAATGCCAGTGCGGCTCCGGCAATATTGATGCCTAAATCCTGTTTCAGTCTCAGCACTTGCCGTATTCTATATAATTCTTTATCACTGAATCGCCATTGCTCGCTTTGTCCAACTCTTGTTTTTAAGATGCCTTCATCGATCAATTCCTGAATAAAATGGCTGTCTACGCCTAAACTATAATGGATTTCCTGAATACTCAGTTCAAAATCGTTCTCATATTTCAGGATCGTCGTTACTGTCTTCGCCATTTTAAACTCCTAAAGAACTACGAGGGTTAAAAGATGATTCCTGCTCAGCAAGATTTCGATATAAAGCCTCCACCTTCTCGGAGCTTTGTTTGGGAATAACAATTTTTAAACGTAAATATTGATCACCGGCCGGATTTCCCGGCAATCCTTTTCCTTTCAGCTTTAACTGGTTTCCTGATTGCGATCCTTTGGGGAGCGTGACATTGACAGAACCTGAAAGGGTAGGAACCGTAATTTTTTCGCCAAGCGCGGCCTCCCAGGGGCTAATGGGGAGTTCCATGCTGAGATCCTTGCCATTCACTGAATAAATGCTATGGGGTAACAGATTGATTTCAATATATAAATCACCAGGATGCCCTCCCTGAACCTGCATGCCCTGGCCTTTGAGGCGGATTTGTTTTTTATCGGTAATCCCTTTAGGAATTTTCACTTTGACGGTTTTGTTCTGATAAGAAAGCTGTCCTTGCTGCGTCATGGCCGGCACTTGGATCTGCAGACTTTTTTCGCTTCCTGCAAAGCTTTCTTCAAGGCTGACAGCCAGTCTTGCATGAATATCCTGTCCTTGAGTAAAATGCGTTTGCCTGCTTTGTTGCCTCGCCCTTTCGGCAAAAATGCTGTTGATAAAATCTTCAAATCCAGCAGCATCTTCAAAGTTTCCAGCATGGCCGGAATAAGCGGACGAGTGGCCGCCGGCTGATTGCTGATACTGTTCCTGTTGTTGCCACTGTTTCCACTGCTGCCCGTACTGCTCGTATTTGGCACGTTTTTCCGGGTCTTTGAGAACTTCATAAGCCTCTCCAAGCTCTTTGAATTTTTGCTCGGCGTCAGGCTCTTTACTGACATCAGGATGATATTTTCTCGCAAGCTTTCTGTAGGCGCGTTTGATATCGTCCTGTGTGGCCGTTTTGTCTAAGCCCATGACTTTGTAGTAATCTTTATATTCCATTAGGATAGTTCCTGATAATTAGGATACCACATTGTTTTATCGATTTTATCGTTTATTTCTTTTTCATCCATTGGATCAATATGGCCTTCCTTGATGCCCTGATGAATGACGGCCGAGGCAATATGGCGGCTGACCTCCCTGATATGTTTTAACTCAGGCAGCAGGCGTCCTTCACCTGTTTCCATGGCCGGAGCAAGATCGGACAGCGCGATGGCTGCCGCCATCATCATTTGATCAGACACCCGTCTTGCGCCAGAACTGACGATACCCAGACCCACCCCGGGGAAAATATAGGAGTTGTTACATTGAGCAATCTCGATGCTTCGTCCATGAATAACAACAGGTTGAAATGGGCTGCCCGTTGCCACCAATGCCTGCCCATCCGTCCATTTCAAAATATCTTCCGGAACGGCTTCACAATGCGAAGTCGGATTGGATAAAGGAAGGATGATGGGGCGTTTATGAGCTTTTGCCATATTTTTGATGTGTTGTTCTGTAAACATTCCAGGCTGGCCGGAAACGCCTAATAATATTCCCGGCTGGGCTTCATCGATGACTTCTGCCAAGCTGATATGTTCGGGGTTTTGGAGCTTCCATTGTGCAAATAGCCGGCGGTCTTTTGCAAAAGGCTTCTGAAAGGGTAATAAATCTTTCTGACTGTCCAGCAGTAGTCCATTTCTGTCGATCAGATAAAAACGTTCTCTGGCTTCTTTTTCTGTTAAGCCTTCATGCACCATGACGTTGACAAGTTGTTCTGATATACCGCATCCGGCAGAACCTGCCCCAAGCAAGGCGACTTTCTGACTGGACAATTTCACTCCGGCAACCTTGCATGCAGCAACAATCGCTGCAACGGCTACTGCGGCGGTGCCTTGTATATCGTCATTGAAAGTACACAGTTCATTTTGGTATTTTTTCAATAAGGGGTAGGCATGTTGCTGGGCAAAATCTTCAAATTGCAGCAGCGTGTCGGGAAAATGTTTTTTTATTGAGGTGACAAATTCATCAACGAAATCATAATAATTATCGCCTGTTTCCCGACAATGCCGCCAGCCCAGATATTCTGGATCATTAATCCTTTCCTGATTATTGGTGCCAACGTCGAGAACGATAGGCAGCGTGTTTTCAGGCGCAATGCCTCCGCAGGCGGTATAAAGCGACAATTTTCCAATAGGGATGCCTAATCCGCCAGCGCCCTGATCGCCTAAACCCAGAATTCTTTCTCCATCGGTGACCACAATGACTTTAATGTCTCGTTGTTCTGTAATATGTTTGAGGATACCGTCGAGCTTATTTTTTTGAGGATAACTTAAAAACAATCCGCGAGGCTGCCGGTAAATATGATGGAATTTTTCACATGCATCACCAACAACCGGCGTGTAAATGATAGGCATCATTTCTTCAAGATGCGAAAGAATAAAACGGTAAAACAAGGTTTCATTTCGATCCTGTAATGCTCTGAGATAAATGTGTTTTTCTATTGGACTGTCTTTTTGCGAAAAGGCTTCATAACTCCGAAGCAGCTGTTGATCAATGGTCTCGATATGCGGAGGCAGCAGTCCGTCAAGTCCGAAATGTTCTCTTTCTTTTTCACTAAACGCCGTACCTTTATTAAATAAAGGATCCCTCAGCAATGCCAGTCCCTGCTCCTTCAATAGTCGATGCATAAAACACGTCCCTTTTTTTATCCATTCTAATCAATAATTTTAGTTCTTGATCTCTGAAATATCAAAGAATTTAATGATTATCCGGTGCCATAGATTCTATCGCCTGCGTCTCCAAGGCCGGGGATAATATATGCATCATCATTAAGCTTCTCATCAATAGACGCAGTAAAAATTATTCGAGGCTGCTGGTTTCCTTTTTCCTCATGAGGCTCAGTTTATGTTGAATCAGAGGATGCTTGATTTCAACAACGTCTTGATTAGCCATGTCCATTATTCCTGGTCTTTATTTTTGATTTTTTTCCTGCAGCAGGAGTTGCCGCTGAATACATTATAAAGCCAGCCTAAAATAACGCCAGTTACAAAAGCATCTGTAAACGCGATAAGCGCACCCATGAACGTGCCGGCAAGGGTAGGCGTATATAATTTATAGATATTGCTCATGGCATCAATGAAAAATTTTCCATAGGCAAAGAAGTAGACTAAAAGTCCCATTAATAAAAGTGTTCCACCCCATAAAACGCCTAAAGCCATTCCTAAGGCGAGCGGACTTAAGCGGCAATGATCCTTGTTCATAATTTTCTCCATGAAATTTTTAATTGGCTTCTATAATATTGATATGAAATTGAACAAATTTCAAGTTGACGGTATTTGCTGATTAAACGAATTGCAAAAGATATTTTTCTCACTGTCATCCATAATTAAAATAGTGTATCTTTTAAATCATTATTTCAGGCGTGTTGTCGCCTTCATGGAGGTTTAGAAGTCAATGAGTGATATCAGTCGTGGGAAAATTGCGGTAACAGGTTTTGCGGACAGGGAAATGGATTTCCAGTTAATTCGTCAAATGGGATCCAGCAGCTACGGCGGCGCCTCGGTGGGTGAATGTCTGGCCATTGCTTCCAGCATGGAAAGCGCTGATCCTGGAGACTGGGTGGCTGCTTTTGAAAAACTGGCTGAGTGGCAACAGCAGGATGGCATGGAGCGTCTGGAACGAAATCACATTGTCAGTGCCAGGGAGCAATTATTTAAGGCCTCAAATGCATTCAGGGCCGCCGAATATTACACATCCTGCCGTTCTGAAAAACATCGCCAGTTAGGGTTGAAATCCTCGGCCTGCTTCGAAATGGCGATGGGGGTTATGGATTGTCATTTTGAAGCCCATCAGATTCCATATAAAAATATTCATATTCCTGCCTATTTTATATCCCCGGCAAACGACGGAAAAGCAAGAAAAACCTTAATGCTGGTCAGTGGTTTTGATGGCACGCTGGAAGAAGAATTCATCATGCGCGGCCGGGCAGGGCTTGAGCGCGGATATAATCTCATTCATTTTGCAGGCCCGGGGCAGATGGATGTTTACCGGCAATATCCTGAAACCTTTTTTGAACCTGATTTTGAAAACGTCGTCAAAGCGGTTATTGATCATTTTGATTTTCGTCAGGAAGTTGATATGCGAAGCCTTGCACTTTGCGGCATCAGTTTTGGCGGCTATTTTGCTTGCCGTGCGGCGGCCCATGAGCCGAGAATCAAGGCATTGATTGCAAATTCTCCAGTTCTTGATCTGAAATCTTATTTACAGGCTTTTGTAGGGATGGATCCTTCCGAAATGCCGGATGAGGAAGATTTTGGTCTTGAGGAACTGGCCGGGTTTTCTGAGCAGGAATTTCCTGCCAGTGCGAAAGCACAGACCGAACAGTTATTGATTCGTTTCGGCCAGCCCAGCTTCAAAAAAACCTTTGAGTATTTGAAGTCCTTTCATGTATCAGAGGCATTATCGCAATATCAAGGGAAGGCACTGGCAATGATTGGAGCCAGCGAAGGTGAAGAACCGCAACGGCAATTTCAGCAGTTTATCGCACTTTGCAACGCAGATTTTTACAAATTCAGTGACTTTGAAGGCGCCAGTTCTCACTGCCAGGTAGGCAATGTCAGCTTTGCCAATGCTATTTTATATGATTGGCTTGATTCGTTATAATTTGATAACAAAAAAATGCGAAGCTTTGGCCTTGGAAATCGTTAACCCTGAATCTCATCATCGCTTGCGTTGTTATTTTCGTTGCTCAGATCCGAGCCCACTGCCATTAAGTTAAGAGATCCTACGTCCCGCGGCTTGTCCGTTCGCCTACGTCCCGCGGCTTGTCCGCGGGATCCAGCGATGTAGAAAGATTCATGGATCCCGCGGACAAGCCGCGGGAAGTAGGCGAAGAAAATGCTCTTAACTTAATGGCAGTGAGCTCCGAGCCATCTGGCCGGATCTGAGGGATTTGCTACTGGTTTCAGATCCTCAGCTTCCTTTTCTGAGGACAATATATCCAGCCAGTCCGGAAAATAATGAACCGAGCAAGACGCCAATTTTGACCAGTGAGGTCAGGTGAGGGCTTTGGGTTTGAAAAGCCAGCAGGCCGATAAACAGACTCATGGTAAAGCCAATGCCGCAGACCAGCGCAAGGCCGTAAATCTGTGCCACACGGATTTTATCTTCTTTTAAATAACCTTTCTTCATAATGAAGTGTCTCAAAGGAAGGAAAATACCTAATTGCTTACCGACAAAAAGACCCAGGGCAATGCCGATGACAATAGGGTGGATAAAATTGCTGCTGTCTACTCCAATGAAGCGTACACCGGCGTTGACAAAGGCGAACAGCGGCAAGATAAAAAATACGACCCATGGATGAATACCGTTTTCCATTTTTTCAAGCATGGGGTTATCTTTGGTATCGGGAATGGTCATGGCAATAATAATCCCGGCCAGCGTGGCATGGACGCCGGATTCAAGAACAGCCGCCCATAAGGCAACGCCGATAACGATGTAAACGGATGGACGTTTACAGTTAAAATTGTTGAGCAGTACCAGCGCCAGGGTAAAAATTAATGCAAAAATCAAGGAGATAATGGATAAATTAGTTGTGTAAAAAACAGCAATAATCGCAATAGCTCCAATATCATCAAAGATAGCGATGGCTGTCAGCAGCACTTTGAGCGATAAGGGCACGCGGTTAGATAATAGCGATAAAATCCCCAGTGAAAATGCAATATCGGTTGCAGAGGGAATGGCCCAGCCTTTCAGATATTCAGGATGCTGAAAATTGATGGCCGTATAAATGGCTGCAGGTAACAATAGTCCGCAGGTTGCGGTAATTGCCGGCACAAGGATACTGGTTTTATTATTCAGGATCCCCCGACGGGCTTCCCGTTTAATTTCCAGCCCAATTAAGAGAAAATAAATAACCATTAAACCATCATTGACCCAGTGCACCAATGGTTTTTCCAGTGCATTTTTTTCAGTACCCACAATAATTTTAATGTTCAGGAAGTCTTCATAACCGAAATGAAGCGGAGAGTTGGCGACAACAATCGCAGCCAGCGCGGCTAAAAATAATAATAATCCGCCAATGGTTTCAAGATTATAAAAATTATTTTCCGAGTTTTTTTTCATGACATTCTCTCGCCTTAAAATAAAAAACATTATGCCTTTCGGTCATAAATCCACCAACCGCTATGAAATAACATGTGGCTGAATATGGCTGCAAGAAGTCCATATTGCCAGAAAACGTAGGAAAAAATAAGTGAAAGCCAGATATGAATCAGAAAAAAACCATAAAAGAAACCGCGGCATCGTTGGCAACCTGCGGCAATATACGCCGGCAGCTGGCTGAAGGCCAGCAATATGCCGCTTAAGACTGCAGCCATCCATACCATGGGTACGCTAATGGTTCGGACAAAGATAAATGCAAAAAAGAGTACAGCATTCATGATACCCCAGCGTGCAATAACTTCTTCTGTGACAGCACCATATAAAATATTACCATCCAGTCCCATCGTCTGGTGTATATTGCGAATAATCTGGAAATTTTTCGGACCGATAAATCGAGGCAACAGCCCATAAAAAAGTAATAGGAACATGAGCAATGCAAGAACAGATGAAATCAATGAAGGAAGGATGATGGACTCTATGCTTCTCCATCCCTGTTCTCCGCTTATTAGGTTGACAAGCAGCGGCGCCTTTAGCTGCGTAATCTGTGAGAGGACATTGCCGCCGATAATCATGATAAACACCATAAATCCGGTCTGAAATATCGCCAACGATGAAATTTTTCTGATGACGGCGCGTTCTGCTGTCGGAACCAGAAATCGAATCAGCCGGGGAATGGCAATGATAACTCCCGGAAGGCTTAAGAAGAAAAGAACGGCAATCAACGGCCAATTGAGGTTCATGTTTACTCCTTGTATAACAAACAATAATAAAATCCGTCCATGTTGGCATGACCGGGCAAAATTTGCCAGCCTGCACCCTTCGTTACTGCCCAGGGTTTGCTGCTCTGTTCAATTCGGCAATCGGGATGTTCCTTCATAAACCGTTCAATTTGAAGATGGTTTTCTTCTGGAAGAATAGAGCAGGTGGCATAAAGCAGTTTACCGCCTTGTTTAAGAAGCGGCCAAAGTTTATTTAATAACTTTGCCTGAATGGTTTGTATGGCTTTGATTTCCTCAGTTGTTCTCAATAATTTGATGTCCGGCTGTCGCCGGATAACGCCCGTTGCCGAGCAAGGCGCGTCAAGAAGAATGCGATCAAAGGTTTCAGCTTGCCGCCAGCTATCGGTATCTGCCGCATCTGCCTGCTTAAGTTCTGCATAGAAGCCCAGACGGCTCAGGTTTTCTTCTATTTTTTTTAATCGTTTTGCATCAATATCCAGAGCAAGAAGCCGTTTAAGTTGAGGGTAAAGTTCAAGAATATGTCCGGTTTTACCGCCCGGAGCCGCGCAGGCATCAAGAACGTCCATCCCCGGTTTTACATCAAGCAGATGGGCTGCAAGTTGCGCCGATGCATCCTGAACCGAGACTTTTCCTTCCAGAAAGCCGGGTAATTGCCGGACATCCTGAGCTTCTTCAAGAATGACTGCTTCAGGCAGATAAGGGTGGGCTTGAGCCTTGATGTTTGACTTCGATAATTCGTCAAGATAGTTTTCCACATTGCATTGGCGGCTGTTAACTCGAAGCGTCATCGGCGGCTGCTGATTATTTGCCTGTAGTATTTCCCCCCAGTGTTCCGGGTAGCTGGATTTAATCTTCTCCATCAGCCAGAGGGGGTGAGCATATTGATAACAGGGTTGATTGGCCAACTGTTCATGTACTTCGGTTTTCCTGCGGATAGCATTTCTCAACACCGCATTCACAAAACCTCTGGCATAGCCGCAGCGGATTTTATCGAGCAGGGCAACGCTTTCTTTTACCACGGCGTAATCAGGATTTTTCATATAATAGAGTTGATAAATTCCCATCAGAATGAGAATCCATACTTCTTTTGATTTAGGTTTTTTATCAACCAGTTTTTCAGCGACAGCATCCAGTAAAAAATAGTATCGACAAACGCCAAAACAAATTTGCCGGCCGGATGAAGACAGTTCGGGATGGTTAGCGAACAGATGCGGCAGAGGCGTTTGTTTGTCAATCAGTTGAATTAATATCTTTAGCGGCAGCAGGCGTTCATTTTTAGTCATTGCAGGCAGTCATTTATTTTGATCTGGGATTGATGGGCATTGAGCCAGTCAGCGACTTTCAATGGTTTTTTTCCTGGAAACTGCAGTATTTCAATGAGCAGGCTCTTATCGGAAGCGGCAACCTGGATACCTTCGGGGCTGATGGCTGTCACGGTTCCCGGTTTTGCAGGTTTTTTTGTTTCAATGACCCGTGCCTGATAAACACGGACTCGCTCATCGCCAAGTATAAAAAAGGCAATCGGCCAGGGATTAAAGGCTCTGACCTGACGTTCCAGCAGCAGGGCTGGCTGCTGCCAATCCAACTGGGCTTCTTCTTTTTTAATTTTTGGCGCAAGGGTGGCCTGGGTATTATCCTGTTTTTGGGCTCCAGCGAGGCAGGCTTCAATTGAATTGAGGCAGTCAATCAGTGGCTCTGCCGCCATCATCGAGAGTTTGTCATGCAGTGTTGCGGCAGTTTCGTCAGAACTGAGCTGACAACGAGCGATGCTCAAGCTGTCGCCAGTATCAAGGCCTGCATCCATCTTCATGATGGTCACACCTGATATTTCATCGCCATGCAAAATCGCCTGCTGTATGGGAGAGGCTCCGCGCCAGCGAGGTAGAATCGAGGCATGAACATTGATGCAGCCATAGCTGGGGATATCAAGCACAGCCTGCGGTAACAGCAGACCATAAGCGACAACAATCATGACATCTGGTTTTAGAGAGGCAAGGCGTTGTTGTTCTTCCGGCGTTTTCAGTTGTTCGGGTTGAAAAACCGGTATTTCTCTTTCAACAGCCCAACTTTTAACAGCCGAGGGCATCAGCTTACGGCCGCGCCCGGCTGGGCGGTCAGGTTGGGTATAGACTGCGGCAAGATGGTGGCCGGATTGGGCAATGGCCTCCAGTACCGGTAGCCCGAAGGCCGGTGTTCCGGCAAATACAACATTTAATTTTTTCATACTCAGCGCTTGTTCCGGCGTTTAAATTTTTCCATTTTTCTACGCATCAGGTTGCGTTTTAATGGTGACAGCAGATCAACAAAAAGCTTTCCATTCAGATGGTCGATCTCATGTTGCAGGCACTCGCCTAATAGGCCGTCCGCTGTAATTTCAAAGGGATTTCCGTGGCGGTCAAGGGCTTTAACGGTCACTTTTTCCGCGCGGACAACGGTATCCCAGCCGCCAGGAACAGAAAGGCATCCCTCCTGATATTCAGCCTTGCCTTCGGCGCTTACAATTTCAGGGTTGATGATAACAATCTGCTGAGATTTATCGCCGATGACATCAATAACAGCCAGTTGCAGGCTGATGCCGATTTGCGGCGCTGCCAGTCCCACGCCTTTGGCATGGTACATGGTTTCAAACATATCATCGATAAGCGTCTGTAATTCATCATCGAAACTTTCAACGGGTTTTCCGATCTGGCGAAGAACTTTTTCCGGTAAATAGCAAATGTTGTAGATCATGGTCTGGTTCTCAAGTCTAAATGCATGCTATTATCACCAATATGGATGTTGAGTACAAGCCTTGTTTTACGGCCCCTAACGAAAGGATTGACCCTATGCGCTTTTTGCTGTTGTGTTGTTGTCTTGTCATTGGACAGACGCTGCAGGCTTTCAGCTTGAAGGATTCTGCGCCAAAATATTATATCGTCAAGCAGGGCGATACGCTCTGGAGTATTGCCAATGAGTTTCTGCATAAGCCATGGGAATGGAAGGCGCTCTGGCATGCTAATCCTCAATTGAACAATCCGAACCGATTATATCCTGGCGATGAAATTGTCCTGCGCTTTGATAAACAGCGGAAATATCTGCGGACGCTTTCCAATGGCACCGTCAAACTTTCTCCGCATATGCGCCCAATGCTTCGCGACAATGCCATTCCGCCTATTCCTCTTGCCGACATCGAACCTTTTTTCAACCAGTCTGTCATTATGGATGAAAACCGTCTTTTTTCAGCCCCGTATGTCGTCGCCTTTGGCGGCGAGCGGCTTCTTGGCGGCCAGGGCGATGAGGTTTATGTTAAAAATTTATGCCCTGAGCCAGAGTCCAAAAATAGCATGGCACAGGATTATGCCCTGTTCAGGAGTAAGGGTGAATACCGAGACCCTGTCAGCGGTTGTTTGTTGGGATATAAGGCCATGCTGGTCGGACGAGCCGAGCTTCTTGCCGGAGGCGATCCGGCTAAATTGAGAATAAACAGTATTACAACCGGTGTGAAACGAGGCGACAGAGTGCTGCCTAATGAAACTCACCTCTACGATCTCTTTTTTGAACCCAAAACACCAGAAAGCTGCATACAGGGGCAGATTATCGACATGCCCGGGGAATTTACCAAAGGCGCTGTTGGCAGCGTTGTGGTCATTGACAGGGGAGAGGAAAATCTGCTTGAAGCCGGTGATGTGCTTGCTGTATATTCCCAACCTCATAGCGTACGGGATCCTGAACATCCAGGAGAACTGGTCACCATCCCGCCGGAACGGATAGGCGAGGTGATGGTTTTCCGTACTTTCAGCAAAGCCAGCTTCGCGCTGGTGATGCGTTCCAGCCGTGCAATTACTATTAAGGATGCTGTAAAAAACCCATGAACAATCTGTTGTATTACCTCGCTTTAAACCGAATGGAAAATGTTGGACCCCGAACGGTCTGTAAACTCAAAGAACGTTGGCCTGATTTATCGGCTTTATTCAAACTGTCAGCCACTCAGATGGAAAAAGAGGGGCTTTCTTCTGCACTTGCGTTTAAGATTTCACATTTCAACCTTACAGCCGTGGAATCCGAGTTAAGATGGCATGGAGAGAAAGGGCAGTATATTCTCTGTCTTGATGACCCGGCCTATCCCTCTTTACTTGCTGAAATTCATGATCCGCCACCGGTATTGTTTACCCGTGGCGATTTAAGCGCTTTTCAAGCTAAAAAAGTTGCAATGGTCGGTACAAGAAATCCTTCTGTCCATGGAAGGGAGACGGCGTTTGATTTTGCCCGTCGACTTAGCCGTGCTGGAATCTGTGTCGTTTCCGGGCTGGCTTTGGGAATTGATGCCATGGCGCATCAGGGGGCGTTGGCCGAAAATGGCAGCACAATTGCCGTGATGGCGACAGGGGTGGATGTGATTTATCCTAAACGACATCGGGAAATGGCTGAAAATATTACAAAAAATGGCTTAATAATCAGTGAATTTCCATTAGGAACTCAACCAAACCCTGGACATTTCCCCCGAAGAAATCGTATAATAAGTGGATTAACAATGTGCACATTGGTTGTTGAAGCCGCAGTCAAGAGCGGATCTTTAATTACTGCCCGTTATGCTTTAGAACAAAACAGGGAGGTTTTAGCCATTCCTGGTTCCATTCATAACCCTAAGGCACGGGGTTGTCATTACCTTCTGCAACAGGGCGCCAGGCTGATAACTTCAGTTGAAGAAATACTGGATGAGCCTTTATTAGCGGAATCGGCCAGCAATTATACTGATATGCAATCAAAACTTGCATCGGGTGAGGAAAACCTTGTAAAGTTCATAGGTTTTGAAACGACAACGGTTGATCAAATCGTTGCGCGCAGCGGTTTCACTGTCAATGAAGTGCTATGTCAGCTTGCTGATCTTGAGCTTAATGAGGCTGTAAAAACGGTACCCGGTGGTTACGTGAGGAGTATATGAAAGAGAACCTGTTTGAATTGCTGTTAAATCTGTTTGAAAAAAGCCTGGAACAGATCAAGCAAGGCGAATTCAGCGCTGATTACCTGGATAACGCTCTCGAGGATGAATTGCAGGGGCAGGATTTTTCTGAACTGATCGAGATTAACATGCCTGAAAAATATTCAGAGAGAATCATCATTCCAGAAGAACGCATTAAAATGACCAAGGCTGCCTACCAGTTTCTTACCCGTTTAAATCTGACGGATCTCATCAGCGCCAGGCATTTTGAACATATTATGAATCAGGTACTGTTCTCTGAATCCCGGATTGTGAATCTTGAAGAAATGAAATGGTTAACAAGAAATATCCTGGAAAATTCATTGGATGACGGCCAGCTCGAATTGCTGGATCGCGTACTTTTTGGAGATGATGAGCCGGTTACCATCCATTAATTCATTCTTTTCACTATAATAATAAAATAATAAATAAATCAGGCTCTCGCTCGGAGCCATTGAATTTCAGGAAAAGGCTAACGTTATGACAAAACAGTTGGTGAATCTGGTGATTGTGGAATCACCGGCCAAAGCGAAAACCATTGCAAAATATCTCGGACAAAACGAATATCAGGTACTGGCCTCTTATGGCCATGTCAGAGATTTGCCTCCGAGAAAGGGCTCGGTGAATCCAGACAGACAATTTGCAATGACCTATGTTCCCATCGAACGTAACAGCCGTCATATTGAGGCCATTGCAAAAGCCCTGAAAAAAGCAGACTGTCTTTATCTGGCAACTGACCCCGATCGCGAAGGCGAGGCTATTTCCTGGCATATTGCAGAAGAAATGAAGGCCAGAAATCTTTTAAAAGATAAACCGGTTCACCGAATTATATTTAATGAAATCACCAAATCCGCCGTTCAGGATGCTATCCATCATCCAAGAGATATTTCCATGGATATGGTCAATGCCCAACAGGCAAGGCGAGCCCTGGATTTTCTTGTTGGCTTTGAGTTGTCTCCGCTGTTATGGAAAAAAATTCGCCGCGGTCTTTCAGCCGGCAGGGTGCAAAGCCCGGCGCTACGACTGATTGTTGAGCGGGAAGAAGAAATCGAACGGTTTATTGCTCAGGAATACTGGCGGATTCTTGCGCAGTGCAATCATGATGACATGGATTTTGAAGCCAGACTGACTTACCTTCATCATGATAAACTTGAACAGTTCTCCATTACTCAGGGCGATACGGCAGAAAAAGCAAAAGCAGAACTGCTGCAACAGGCTAAAGGCCATCTGATTGTTGCCAATGTTGAGAAAAAGCAACGAAAAAGACGCCCTTCACCGCCCTTTATTACGTCTACCCTCCAACAGGAAGCCGCCCGAAAATTAGGGTTTACCGCACGTAAAACCATGATGGTTGCCCAGCAGCTTTATGAAGGTATTGATATTGGTTCCGGTACTGTTGGTTTGATTACTTATATGCGAACCGACTCTGTTAATCTGGCGAATGAAGCCATTCAGGAGATAAGGGCGTTTGTTCTGGAACGTTATGGTAAGGAAAACTGTCCGGATGCTCCCCGTTATTACAAAACCAAATCGAAAAATGCTCAGGAAGCGCATGAAGCTATTCGTCCGACTTCGGTCAAACGTCATCCTGAGATGCTGCAGAAATCACTGACGCCGGATCAACTCAAGCTATACAGCCTCATCTGGAAACGAACCATTGCCTGCCAGATGGCTGATGCCTTGCTTGACATGGTTGCTGTTGATTTCAGTTGCGGCGAGGGCAATGTCTTCCGTGCTAATGGGTCCACCATCGCGTTCAGCGGTTTTCTTTCCGTTTATGAGGAAGGTAAGGATGACAGCGGCAGCGATGACAATAAAGATAATGTTCGCCTGCCGCAATTTGCCGTGGGTGAAAAAGTAACGCTTAAAGACATTCAGGCCAACCAGCACTTTACTGAGCCGCCGCCGCGTTATTCCGAGGCCTCGTTGGTCAAAGCGCTTGAAGAATATGATATTGGCCGTCCTTCAACCTATGCGTCGATCATTCATACGCTTCAGCAGCGCGAATACGTTGTGGTTGATAAAAAACGCTTTATTCCAACGGATGTTGGCCGTATCGTCAATCGTTTTTTAACCATGTATTTCACCCGATATGTCGATTATAAATTCACAGCACAGTTAGAAGATACGCTGGATGCGGTCGCCAGGGGAGAAGATGAATGGATTCCTGTCATGGAAGCCTTCTGGAAGCCTTTTATCGAGCAGGTTCATCACATTGATGATACTGTGCAGCGCAAGGACGTAACCAGCGAAGAACTTGATGAGCCTTGTCCCAAATGCGGCGCAAAACTTTCGATTCGACTGGGTAAACGTGGGCGATTTAAGGGGTGTACAGGATATCCTGACTGTGATTACACTGAAGATCTTTCTTCGCCGAACGGTGAAAAATCGTCAGAACCTGAAGTGGTTGAAGGACGAAGCTGCCCGTTATGCGAAAGTCCGCTGCATATTAAAGCGGGTCGCTATGGCCGTTTTATCGGCTGCAGTAATTATCCGCAATGCAAACACATGGAGCCATTGGTCAAGCCGGCAGATACCGGCGTTCGCTGCCCGAAGTGTAACGATAATAATATTCTGCAGCGAAAATCAAGGCGCGGAAAAATTTTCTATTCCTGTGCAGGCTATCCCAAATGCGATTATGCCTTGTGGAATGAACCGGTTGATAAACCTTGCCCTAAATGCGCATGGCCAATTTTAACGATGAAAGAAACCAAGCGTTCAGGCAAGCAGCTGATCTGCCCACATGATGGCTGTGATTATAAAGAAGATTTGGATGATTGATCAACAGGGGTAAAATAACCCCTGTTCCAACTTTTGTTTCTGAAGCTATTTCATTTTCAAAGCGAAAATATGAGCGGGTGGCGCCGTGAAAATCCGTGGTCAACAACTCCTATTCCTTATACATCAGTTGCTCGATTTCTCGACGGCAACTCAATGGCCTGCAAATAAAGCTGATAAGATTGCGAGTACCGCCGGTGCCGGTGATTTCGAGCGATCCATAGCGGAAAATGCTGCCAATGATGGATTGTCTGATATCGATGCTTTCAATTTTGCTCAAAGGGATATCAACCGTTTTTCTGACCAGTAATCCCGTACTTAAAATAACCTGATTTTTTTTCAGCGTCAGGGATGAGAAATAATAGGTGACCCAGGTCATCAAAAGCCACAGGGCGCTGATGCCGATAAAAATTAAGGAGGGTGTTTCAAAATCAGGGAAAGCAAAAAAAACATAAATCATGGCTGCAATTAAAACGATGGGCCAGAAAAAGATAATTCGGCTTAGTCTTGCAAAATAAACAATATTTTGTTCGTTCATTTTTATCCTTTTAGATAGATGTATTGCTTTAATACCATGGATTCAAGAATAGCAATGTTCATTGCTGTCGACAAATATTTTTGAAACTTCCGGTTTAGAAAAGCTCCAATTGCCGGTATGATGGCGTTTATCCAGAAATAAATAAGGAATGATGATGAGTGATCCATACATTTTGGTTTTATATTACTCCCGAACCGGGGCAACGGCCAGATTGGCGCAGCAAATTGCAAGAGGCGTTGAAATGGTGGATGGAATCAATGCAAAGATTCGAACAGTACCCACGGTTTCTCCAAATACCGAAGCTACGGAACCCAGCGTTCCGGATGATGGCGCACCTTATGCGACTTTGGATGAATTGCTGCACTGCAAAGGTCTGGCTTTAGGCTCTCCGACCCGATTCGGCAACATGGCGGCCCCGATGAAATACTTTCTTGATGGAACCTCTTCATTGTGGATGAGTGGCGCACTGGTCGATAAACCGGCCTGTGTTTTTTCATCCAGTGCCTCCATGCATGGCGGCCAGGAAACAACATTGCTGAGTATGATGCTGCCGTTGATGCATCACGGAATGATGATACTCGGACTGCCTTATACGCTGGAAGAGTTGAGCACCACGCAAACCGGCGGTACGCCGTATGGCGCAACGCATGTATCAGGTGTTGACAGCAATCCTGAACTCAGCGAAGTAGAGCAGCGTCTGGCCAGAGAGGCCGGGAAACGTCTGGCTTCAATTGCACTTAAAATGACCGAGGTATGAAGTCGTTATGAAAGTTATCAGTTTTAACGCCAATGGAATCCGTGCCGCCGCCCAGAAAGGTTTTTACGAGTGGTTGAGCCGGCAGGATGCTGACTTCGTCTGTTTACAGGAGGTTAAGGCGCAGGAAGATCAACTGAAAAATGACAGACTGTATTATCCTGAAAATTATTTTTGCAGCTATCAGGATGCAGAGAAAAAAGGCTATAGCGGCGTTGCCATTTACGCCCGTAACAAACCACAACAGATTATCACTGAAACCGGTTTTCATTATTGTGATAATGAAGGCCGTTATCTTCAATTTGATTATCCTGGATTAAGCATTATTTCCATCTATCTGCCGTCAGGAACCAGCGGAGAAGAACGGCAGCAGGTTAAGTTTGAATGTCTGGATTGGTTCCGCGAGCATTTGCTGGAATTAAAAAAAGCAGGCCGTGAACTTATCATCTGCGGTGATTACAATATTGCTCATAAACAAATTGATTTAAAAAACTGGCGGGCTAACCAGAAAAACTCCGGATTTTTGCCGGAAGAGCGCGCCTTTATGGACGAACTCTTTGGCCCATTAGGGTTTGTTGATGCCTTTCGCACAGTCAATCAGGACGAAGGCTATTATACCTGGTGGTCATACCGTGCCAGGCAGGCTTTTGATAATAATACCGGTTGGCGTCTGGATTATCAGGTGATAAGCCCCGGTCTTGCTGAGCATGTGACGTCGGCATCCATTTACCGGGAACATCGAATGTCTGATCATGCACCCTTAACCATCGATTATGAAGGAGTGAAATGTGTTTAAAATTGCCAGTTGGAATGTCAATTCCCTGAAAGTACGCCTGCAACATGTCCTGGACTGGCTTGAACAAACAGATATGGATGTTCTGGCAATTCAGGAAACCAAAACTCAGGATGATAATTTTCCGGCAGAATATTTTAGAGAACGCGGTTATGAACTGGTATTTTCCGGTCAGAAAACCTATAACGGCGTTGCGGTGCTCGCTAAAAAACCCATTAGCGAAGTCGTCACCGATATTCCGGGGCTTGATGATCCACAACGGCGGATTCTGGCCGTGACGGTGAATGGAATTCGAATCATTAATCTATATGTTCCTAATGGATCGGAAGTCGGCTCAGATAAATACGATTACAAACTGAACTGGCTGGAAAAAATTCAGGAGTATATTGCCGGACAATTAAAAGAATATCCGCGTTTACTTGTTTTGGGGGATTTTAATATTGCTCCAGAAGATATTGACGTACATGATCCTGAGGCCTGGTCTGGCAAGGTGCTGGTCAGTGAGCCGGAGCGTAAGGCACTGCAGTCCATCATGGATCTGGGTTTAAAAGACAGTTTCAGAGAACTCTCGCCTGAGGAACAATGCTTCAGCTGGTGGGATTATCGAGCCGCAGGATTCAGACGAAACCTGGGTTTGCGAATCGATCATATCTTGTTAAGCCGTGAATTAATGGATAAATGCAGCCAATCCGTTATTGACAAAGAACCCCGAACATGGGAACGCCCCTCAGACCACGCACCGGTTTGGGTTGGGATTGAGGATTAGACTTAAAAAAAAGATAAAAAAATTGATTTACTGTCGCAATTCTGATATTGTCTTGCGTCAATTATCAAAGCAAAAAGGTAAAACAGTAATATTGTTTTGTCTGAAACAGACTAAAGAGAGATTGGTATTATGAAAGCTTCAATTCACCCTAATTATCAGGAAATCACTGTCACCTGCAGTTGCGGTAACAGTTTTAAAACCCGTTCAACCTTAAGTGAAGACTTACTGGTTGAAGTATGTTCTGCCTGTCATCCATTTTATACCGGTAAGCAAAAGCTCATTGATACCGGAGGTCGTGTTCAGAAATTCCGCGATCGCTACGCACACCGTTCTCAAATCAAAAAGAACAAAGAAGCTTCTGGCGAATAAGTTCGGAAAAAAACATAATCTGAATTATGTTGGATATGCTGCCTTAAAATTCAAGGCAGCAATATTTTCTTTTCAAGTACAGGGATGTTCGTCCATACGTTAACTGGCGAAGGCATGGACCTGCTCAGATTAGTTTATACAATTTCTATTTTCATCAGTCATCTTTAACAGTAAAATTTCAAGGATGGCTGTATCCTTTTTGCTTAAATTTGTATAAGATTTTTTTATTTACTATTTGTTAACTGAGAGTATTAACTTGGAAAAAGATGTACTAAAACAGCGTGCGCTGCACTATCATGAGTACCCAACACCCGGAAAGTTAGGTGTCAGTATTACCAAGCCCACAGAGTCGCAGGATGACCTGTCGCTGGCTTATACTCCCGGTGTTGCCGAACCCGTTCTGGAAATTGCAGAAAATGCGGAAAATGCCTGGCGCTACACCTCAAAGGGTAACCTTGTGGCGGTCATGACCAATGGCTCAGCGGTGCTGGGTCTTGGAAATGTCGGCGCCCTTGCTGCCAAGCCGGTGATGGAAGGTAAAGCCGTTTTATTTAAGCGTTTTGCTGATATTGATGTATTTGATATTGAAATTGATGCAGCTGATCCCGGTGAATTTATTTCGACGGCTAAGCGCATTGCTCCAACATTTGGAGGAATCAATCTGGAAGACATTAAGGCGCCTGAATGCTTTGAAATTGAAGAAGTCCTGCAAAGCCAGCTTGATATTCCTGTTTTCCATGATGACCAGCACGGTACAGCCATTGTTGTGGCCGCCGGTCTTTTGAATGCTCTCGAATTACAAGGCAAAAGCCTGTCTGAGGCCAGGATTGTCTGTGTAGGCGCCGGTGCAGCAGGCATTGCTTCAATGCGTCTGCTGGTTGCTCTGGGCGCAGAGAAGAAAAATATGCTTCTTCTCGACAGTAAAGGGGTCATCCATAGCGACAGGCAGGATCTCAATGCCTATAAATTTGCTTTTGCCCATAAAACAGAAAAAAGAACATTGGAAGATGCGCTGGATGGGGCCGATGTTTTTATTGGCGTAGCAAAACCTGATCTGCTGAACAAAAAGCTTGTTCAGCTGATGGCTGAAAAACCTGTCATTTTCGCATTGTCGAATCCAAATCCGGAAATTCATCCGCAGGTTGCTCATCAGGCAAGAAACGATTTGATTATTGCAACAGGCCGTTGCGATTATCCGAATCAGGTCAACAATGTCTTATGTTTCCCATATATTTTCAGGGGAGCACTGGACTGTAGAGCGACGCGAATTAATCAGTCGATGCAGAAAGCGGCTGTAGAAGCTATCAGACAATTGGCAAAAGAGCCGGTACCTGAATCTGTAAAATTAAATTATCCCGGTTTTTCTAATTGGGAATTTGGTTCTAATTATATTATTCCTAAACCTACTGATCCCCGTTTGAAAGAACGTGTTTCTGCCGCTGTGCAAAAAGCAGCGATTGAAAGCGGTGTCAGCAGGCTCAGAATATCTGATGGAGGAGAGTAGAGGGAGCCTTATCGGTTGTTATCACGATCATCGGAATGTGCCGATGGATAACAGCGAATAGCTAATGCAACGAAGTTAAGGAGCTTATTTTGCAAACTAAGAAAATAGATAACATAACCATGATTGCGTGGATCATCTGTGGATTGGGTGCTTTGTTTTATGCTTACGAATATTTTTTAAGAATTGTTCCCTCAGTGATGGGCGACCAATTACGTGAGCACCTTGATTTATCAGCTACCGGAAAAGGTATTTTGTATGCCTCTTATTATGTTACCTACGTTCTGATGCAGCTTCCGGTCGGTATTCTGATGGATAGATATGGCCCTCGGATACTGTTGACATTGGCTTGTCTGGTCTGTGTAATCGGTACGTTCGTTTTTACGATTTCCAATACGCTTTGGCTGGCTGTTGTCGGACGCTTCCTGATTGGTTTTGGCTCTGCTTTTGCCTTTGTAGGCGTGTTAAAACTGGCTACATTGTGGCTTCCTGAAAACAAGCTTGCCATGGTTTCCGGGCTGACGGCCGCCCTTGGCGCTGTTGGTGCTATTGCCGGCGATAATCTTCTTGGTCTTTTCATGGCGAAGATGGGTTGGCAAAACACATTATTTGTAGGCGGTGTTGTCGGCACCATCCTTACAGTTATTCTCTGGATAGGCATCAGGGATGGACAGGATGATCTTGAACATCCATCTCTTGAACCTCATGGCACGGTTCAAAGTTTTAAATCCAGCTGGATTGATTTGAAAATTATTTTAAAAAGCCCGCAGGTCTGGATCAATGGTCTGTTTGGTTGCCTGATCTATTTACCTACAACGGTCCTCGCGGAATCCTGGGGGATTGATTATTTAAAAGAAGCTGGCGGAATGTCTGCAAGCTCTGCTGAACTGGCCAATTCAATGATATTTCTTGGTTTTACCATTGGCGCACCTATTATGGGGCATATATCTGATAAACTGGGGCGCAGAAAACCACCTATGCTGATTGGGGCTGTCTTTGCTGCAGTGATCATGACTGTGGTTTTGTATGTGCCTGATTTATCAGAAATACAACTGAGCATTCTTTTATTTGCTTTGGGGTTATTTTATAGTGTACAGTGTATTGCTTTTGCCGTCGGACGGGAGCTGGCTCCCGGTGAAGCTGCAGGTACGGCGATGGCAATGACCAATATGGTGGTCATGCTGGGTGGAATGGTGCTTGCGCCAGTGATTGGTCATCTTCTGGATTATAGCCTTGCAAGTCATTTAGGGCAGGCCGGAGTTGACGTGGCTGTATTAACTAATGTTCAGAAAACCTATTCAGTGTCTGATTATCAGTTTGCGCTGTCTGTTATACCCATTTCAATTATCATTGCAGCTATACTAACTTTATTCCTGAAGGAAACGCATGCTGACGCTCCTAAGTAAGTATCGTATACATAAAACATCAATTCTTGCCTTTACGGTGATTACCGTCGGGGCATTGTTTTATTGCTATGAATTTGTATTAAGGATTATCCCCGGTGCCCTGCAAAGCGAGCTTTCAGCGGCTTTCGGCCATATATCTGCTTCATCCATAGGCGTTTTATCTGCCTTTTATTATTTTGCTTACTCGCCAATGCAGTTGCCGGTCGGCGTGTTAATGGATCGCTTCGGGCCGAGGAGGCTGCTGATTTTTGCCTGCTTCTGCTGTACCCTTGGTTCATGGATGTTTACCTTTACCAACATTATCTGGCTCGCCGGAGCTGGCCGTTTTCTGGTTGGATTTGGTTCATCCTTTGCCTTTGTCGGCGTTTTGACCCTCACGGTCAACTGGCTCCCCAAAAAATATTTTTCTTTGCTTGTAGGACTTATTACAACCCTTGGGATGCTTGGACTGGTTTATGGTGAAGTCAAAATTACCTCCATTGCTCTTAATTTCGGATGGGATCATGTTTTATACCTTATGGTCGTCATCGGAGCCATTTTGACATTACTGACATTTATTTTTGTTTCGGATGGTCCCGATGGCCGGGTTCGGAATATCCTTCCGTTGCCGGAATTTTTTCAAAATGTAAAAAGCGTACTGACCTCGGCTGAGGTATGGATCATTGGTATTGTTGGCGCCTGTCTTTATACCTCCTTATCTGTATTTGGAGAAATGTGGGGTAAAACTTACCTCGAGCAAGCGCATCACCTGACAAAACTTGAAGCGGCCAAAACCATTTCATCCATGTTTCTTGGCTGGGCAGTTGGAGCGCCGGTGGCTGGTTATTTTTCTGATCTGACCGGCAAAAGGGTTCTGCCGCTGATTTTGGGCGCTGTTATGGCGTTAATTTTTATCAGTATTGTATTGTATTGTCCCGGTTTATCTTATACTACATTAAAAATACTCCTGTTTTTCTATGGTCTGGCGAGTGGAACAGAAATAATTATTTTTGTCATGGCAAAAGAAAACAGTGGCGCCAAGCTTTCAGGAACGGTCTTTGCCGTCACCAATATGATCGTTGCCTTACTGGGCGGTGCTGTATTTTCGCCACTGGTAGGAAAGTTGCTGGATATGTTTGGCGATAGCGGTTTGCGAGGCGGAGAACATATTTACACCGTTGTCGATTATCAGCTTGCGCTATCAATTCTGCCTATTTCTCTTTTGTTGGTTACGATTTTTGGATTTTTCCTGAAAGATCTTAATCATGTCCGTGAGGATGATTAGGAGTATATACCCAATTAACGTCACATCAATTTGCGAAATGTAGGGTGAGGTCTGTCAATCGGCATTTCCTCCTCCGACCATGAGGGCAGTTCAGGCCAACGTTTTAACCATCGGTTATAAATCATCTCCGCATTGATATTATGAAGAAATCTGTGCCTGGCTTCATTTTGATTGGCTGGCATGATGTGATTCTCTCTCAAATACTCGTGTAGCTGACCCTGATAGTAATGATATTCCTGATGGAAGCATAGATGTCTAATTTTAGGTAATAAAAATAATATTCCATCCCTCAACTCATCAATGCTGTAAGCATGATGATTGAGTATGCTCAGACAGGCACTAAGCTTGTTCTGATTTACTCTATTAAGAACCGGGCGAAAGGAAAAGCAGGAATGATGAGTGCTGACGAGATAAATTCGATCGTTGTTTACAATATTTAAATTTTGTTTTAATTGGATAAGTTGGCAAACTGGCAGATTATCAATCTGTTTTTTCAATTGTGAAAATTTTTCATTGAAATTTGACTGGTAAGCTCCGGCATCATGAATGCTTTGCAGACCATGTCGAATCTCTGCAAAATTTTTTTCTATGATACCAAGATAAAGACTTTTCTCGGAGGTTAAAAGCGGTTCCAGTCTTGATTTAAAATGATTCGCATAATGAAAGAGCTTGTCATACTGTGAGGCTAATAAACAAATCGAGCGTAACAAATTAAATTCATTACTATTCATTTTTTGTTGATTTGTTAATTTGTAAGTTAAATCCTCAAAAAATTTTTTTCGAATTTTTTTTGATTTTTCAAATGATTGAAAGTATTTCCATACCGTTGAAGCCTGCTCTTGGTTGATGTCTGCAGGATTATCGAGACTGCTGAATTCAGTGGGCTTATCTTTCATAAACGTTTTTAACGATTGCTTGTCTTGCTCTATCTTTTCAAGATAGTCCTGGTCAAATGATGACTGTTGGGAACTGCTTGCAGCAATGGGGGTATTCGAGGTGTTAGGCATGATTAATTCCTTTTAATCGTTGTTTGTCAGTTTTGTATGGAGCCAGTGCATAAAGGCTGAGAGTGGGTTTTCTTCGTTAAAATGTTAACCGCCCTTAATATCTTAAACTGGATATTAACGCTTGGGCAATACGTGAATCCATTAAGCTTTGGCCAGTCAAGGGGGGTATTTGCTTCATTACTTGAAATTAATGTCTTATTATTATACAATATTGCTTCTTTGATCTTCGCAGGTAAATCATGTTTGATACTTTTTATAAACGTATTGTGCAACTCAATCACACAATAAATACTTCTTTAACCCGTGATGGGCAAGTCAGATATCTTGATACTCAAATTGAACATCCTGTCTTAGCCGGTTTGAAACAAAACATTACAGAATACTTTACAAAGCACGCCGAGATTAAAAAATTAATAGAAGTTAATCTGAAGAGATATCAGAGAGTTTACTCCAATTCATTTTATTGCGAGAAACTCTGTCAAGCGTTTTTTAAATTTGTAAAGGAAAAGTCTGGCATTGAATTTACCCAGAACGAGTTGTCAAATATTATAGATAATGATGAAATCAATAGACGGATCGATCGCACTGGAAAAACAAAAAAAGCTATTATCCATGAGGAATTTGGAAATAAAAACACTAAATTTTTTATAGAAGTCTATCAAAACAACGGGGAAAATAAATCACTCTCAGGGGAGATCATCAAAGCTATTCTTTTGACTGAATTTCGTAACCAGGAATGGCGGAGATTGCTTCAAGTTGAAGCGAATGTGAAAAAAACAATAGAGGAAATGAACAGGCTGTCAGAAACGATAGTTGCCTCCGCTGAAAAATTGATAACAAAGGCCCTTAAGGAAAAGTCAGAAAATATACTCAAGCAACATTCAGACGATCAAGACCTTCGAAGATTGGTTGAATTTTTAATGAAGGCCAATGATTTATTTGCGCTGGAAAAACTAGAGAAATTACATCGCCTGCTCAATCAGCAATACCGTTCTTTAGCAGAAAAGCTTGATATAGCGGATAGCTTTAAAAAATATAATACGCCTTCTATCATTCCAATCAAAGATGCGAATTTAATATTTGCTAAACACGCGGGTTACAAGGGAGGCTTTGCTTTTTGTATAAGGTGCGGATCTGCTTTGGGACTCTTGGCATCTGTAGCGACGTTAGTAGTTGGTCTTGTAATGTTGGGTCATGTGCTTTTGGCATCCAGTGCGGCACTGACAATGGGAATGATGGGGATAGGCATTATTGGATTCGGATTGGCGTTAGTGGGATTTGCTGCAACCATGCTTTTTGCTTCCTTCTTTCCATTATGTGAAGAGGATGTCAAACACCACTATAAGCGTGAACTCAAATTAACACATGATAACTATGTGGGTCGTGGACTGACGTTCTGGAAAAACACTGATGATGAACTTGGTTACCGGGATGAGTTGCAACAATGCTCGGATGAACAAAAACGTGTATTGTTTGAAAAAATGCCGGATCAGGTAGAGCAGGAGCGTTTATTTGAAAAGGTGTTTGAGAAGTACAGCAATCCAGCTTCTGCTGACCCAACAGATGGTGCGTTGGCGCCCTAACTCTGTTTGTACCCACCCAGCACTGTAGGTTGGGTCGTTTCGACCCAACAAAATGTACAGTTATCAATAACACGCAGGCGATAGTGTATTGTTGGGTCAAAATGACCCAGCCTAAACCTGTTTGTACTCCCCCAGCTCGTCAGGGCGCAAATAAGGCCAGTAATTCCGGGCTGGCCGTTCGATTGTGGGCCATGCAGCTGATAGAACGTGGAACATTAAAATATTTAATGTTAGCCTGCTGGTAGATTTCCCGGGTAAAGGGCGTGTCATGGTTGGAAATGAGGACTACAGCGCCATTCCTGCAGGCATTTTCTGCGCAAAGCACCAGTTCCTGCTGGGCTTGAAGATCAAAGCCAGAGCTGGTGTACTGGGTAAAATCTGCGGTTTTGCTGAGTCCAACATAGGGCGGATCGCAATAAATCAAATCGCCTTCTTTAACTTTATCAAAGGTACTGCGAAAATCGCTTTGAATGATTTCGGCATGCTGGCTTTTTTTATGAAAATACAGCAGTTCTTTTTCCGGAAAATAGGGCTTTAAATAGCTGCCGAAGGGGACATTGTAGATACCTTTTGAATTATAACGGCAAAGTCCGTTAAAGCCATGGCGGTTTAAATATAGAAATAATGCAGCTCTTTTTGTGTTAAATTTAGTCTGATTGAACTGCTCCCTAAGCTCAAGATAACGGGATTTTTCGTTATTTTCCGGCCTGAAATAACGATGGGCTGTTTGAATAAATGCTTCGCCCTTGTTTTTTACCTGCAAATAAAGGTTTATCAGGTCGCGGTTGGAATCTGCCAGAAGGTTTGATTGATAATCCGTGTTTAAAAAGATGGCGGCAGAGCCGGCAAAGGGTTCGATCAGCCGGTGGGCTTTGGGAAGATATGATTGTATATGCTCCAGGCAGCGATATTTATTTCCTGCCCACTTCAAAAATGGTCTGAATTTTATTTGTTGTTTTTCCATTGTGATGCAGGATAGATTTCAGTAATGTTTAATAATACCTCTTTTAGCTATTTACTTCCAGCATGGCCGGAGTTCAAGGCAATATTTTTATCCAGGAAGAGACGGGAAAACCGCGAAAAAAATTTTTCGCCAATTTTAATCGATTTTTCCAGGTTTTTTCCTGTATCTTCATGTATTTTTTGGATGGCGGTTTTACCAATGCGCGATTCAAGATGGCTCAGATAATCGGGATGAGCCAGCCAGCGGTTTAAAAGGGAACTGTCGACTTCAAGATGAAACTGTATGCCGATAGCCTTGTCTTTATAGCTGAACGCCTGCGCGCAGGATTCATTTCCCAATATCAGCTCAGCCTGTTTGGGAGGTCGGGACGCATACTGGTGCCATTGGAACACGGGGAGTTTATCTGGAAAATCAACAAAAAACGGATGATTCTGTTGCTTTTCAATGGATTGCCAACCGAATTCTGGCTGGTCCAGCGAATAGCATTGGCCGCCGAGCGCCATATTTAATAACTGTGACCCCAGACAAATACCCATGACAGGGATACCCTTAGCGAGAGCATTTTCGATTAACTCAATTTCGTGTTTTAAATGAGGATAACTGTCCAGCTGGTCCGGATTCATATTGCCGCCGAGAACAATCAGGCCGCTGTGATAATCCTTGATTTCAACTTTTTTATCCGGCTCCCGATGAAAATTGACATATTTCAGCCGCAGCTTATTTTTCCTGAGGGTATTGATGATAATACCCAAAGGTTCATAAGGTGAGTGCTGAACGACAATTAATCGTGACATGGCCTATCATTTGCTGGTCTTTTTATCAGTATAGCCTATGACGCCGCAGCCGATCCGTTTTCCGCCGCCGCCAAGAGGAGGTTCATTGCTGTAATTGTCGGCACCTTGATGAATCATCAGTGAGAGATTAACCAGGTCTTTTGTGCTCAGCCGTGGAGCAAGTGTTGGTGTTGAAGCCTGATGTTGTTCATCAACATACAAAACCGGCAAGTCCCCAAGATGCCCCTCTGCATACGGCCCCAGATGGCTCTTTGTGTTTTGTGGATCAAAATGTCCGCCGGCAGCCATGCCCTTATCTGCGCAGCTGGGTTTTTCGTGGAGATGGAATCCATGCAGGCCAGCGGGTAAACCTTTCAGGTTGGGTTTCACTAAAAGACCATAATCGGTATCTTCAAAAATGACTTCGCCAAGAGGTTTTTGATCCTCCGTTGAAAAGACTTGTACCGTTACAGTGCCGGCTTCTGCAAGAGTGCATCCGAGACTGAAAAGAACTGCCAGACTGACTTTTTTCATCATTCATTCCTTGATAAGTTTTTAAAAAGAATAGTTGAGCCTGGTTATGATCGCAAGTTATAAAAGATCAGGTTATACTAAATGTTATTTGATTCATACGGGTGGTAAAACATGGAATTAGTTGTCGATAATGTGCCTTACAAGTCGCTGATGCAGCCCCTTGATCTGGGGTTTACCCAGTTAAAAAACAGGGTTCTGATGGGTTCGATGCATACCGGCCTTGAGGAAGACAAGCCCTCTCTTGAGCGTCTTGCCATGTTTTATAAAGAACGGGCGCAGGGCGGTGTCGGGTTAATTGTTACCGGCGGTTTTGCACCGGATAGAGCTGGCCGGCTGGCTCCCTTTGCTGCCAAACTGACCAACAAAAAAGAGATGCAGCGCCATGAACTGCTGACGCATCATGTTCATGAGGCAGGCGGAAAAATTGCTTTGCAGATTCTGCATGCCGGCCGTTATGGCTACCATCCTTTTGTCTTTGCGCCCAGCGCTATAAAATCGCCCATATCTCCTTTTAAACCCTGGGCCATGTCCAACCGGCGGATTTTAAAAACCATCAGACACTATGCCCGATGCGCAACGCTTGCCAGAGAGGCTGGGTATGACGGGGTTGAAATCATGGGTTCGGAAGGTTATCTCATCAATCAGTTTATCGTTAGCCACACCAATCACCGAAGCGACCGATGGGGAGGAAGTTTTGAGAACCGGATACGTTTTCCCGTTGAGGTAGTGAAAGCCGTCAGGCAGGCTGTCGGCGAGGATTTTATTATTATTTATCGGCTGTCGATGATGGATTTAATTTCCGAGGGCAGCAGTTGGGATGAGGTTGTGATGCTTGCCAAAGCGATTGAAGCGGCCGGGGCAACCTTGATCAATACTGGAATTGGCTGGCATGAGGCGAGAATTCCAACCATTGCGACGTTGGTTCCTTCCGCTGCCTTTACCCCGGTAACGGCAAAAATTAAATCAGAACTGAATATTCCCGTGATTACCTCAAACCGCATCAACACGCCTTCTCTGGCCAATCAACTTATTGAAGATGAGGTTGCTGATATGGTATCGATGGCACGGCCTTTTCTTGCTGATGCGGAGTTTGTGAATAAAACAAAACATGATGAAGCGGAATCCATTAATGTATGTATTGCCTGTAATCAGGCCTGTCTTGATCAGGTCTTTCAGAATAAAGAAGCGTCCTGTCTGGTGAACCCTCGTGCCTGCCGTGAAACCGAGTTGGTCTACGAAGAAACGGGCGAGCCGAAACGATTAGCCGTCGTCGGCGGTGGGCCGGCAGGTATGGCCTTTGCCGCTGTGGCTGCTGAGCGCGGCCATCATGTGACCTTGTTTGAGAAAAGTTCGGAACTTGGCGGTCAATTTAATCTGGCCAAACGGATACCGGGGAAGGAAATTTTCCAACAGTCGATTCAATATTTTCATCACCAACTGCAGCGATATCAGGTTGATATCCGCTTAAATCAGGCGGTTGACGAAACCGGGCTTTTAGGGTTTGATGACGTCATTCTGGCAACCGGCATTAAACCTCGGATGCCGCAGATTGAAGGCATTGAACATCCCAAGGTGATGAGTTATATCGATGTTATTTTAAATCATAAACAACCCGGAGAACGCGTGGCAGTGATTGGCGCCGGCGGAATTGGATTTGATGTGGCAGAATTTCTAACGCACTCCCTGCATGAAGATTTTCAAACTTTCTATAACGAATGGGGCATTGATATCGAGATGCAGCATCGCGGCGGTTTAAAAACTCCAGAACCCGAGCCCTCTCCTCGGAAAGTCTATCTGTTACAGAGAAAGTCTGAAAAACTGGGTAAACGGCTCGGGAAAACGACAGGATGGATTCATCGCGCCAGTTTAAAGCATAAGCATGTGGAAATGATTTCAGGGGTGCGTTATGAAAAAATCGATGACAGGGGATTACATTTGATTATCGATGAAAAACCGCGCTTGCTGGAGGTGGATTCAGTAATTATCTGTGCAGGTCAGGAAGAATTCCATCCATTATATCAGCCATTAAAAGATGCCGGGGTTTCAACGCATTTAATTGGCGGAGCTTATAAAGCTTTGGAGCTTGATGCCCGGCATGCGATTGACCAGGCCTGCAGGCTGGCGGCTATTTTGTGACCGATTTATGGATAAGTCTTTAAAGTCTTTTCAGGATAGCGCTCAACGCCTTGGCTTGTCGTCGCGCTATCTTCCCGATATTCAGTGTCTGGAAATTTTTCTGGATAAAAAATATCTCTTTATGCCGCGCCTGTCTCCTTTCAACAGCATGATGAGTATGTTTATTGCCAAAGACAAAATGCTGTTTAACCGGATGATGAAAAAAGCCGGTTTTCCTGTGCCTGATGCCCGTACGATACGCTTGCAGCATTTTTCCAAAGATGAATTGAAAGCACTGATTTCAGGACTGACATTTCCTTTGGTTATCAAGCCTGCTGTAGATACCTGCGGTGGTAAGGATGTGATTTGCGATATCCCTGATTTTGACAGCCTTTATGCAAATCTTGAGTCCTTGTTGCCTGTTTATAAAAGGATGCAGATCGAGCCTTATTATTCCAGGCTTCGCGAATATACTGTATTGATGATGAATCAACGGATTTTAGCTGTTTGCGAGCGGCATAGACCTGATGAAATGAGTCGGGTCCTGAATCTTGCAGCTGAAGGTAGCGTGACCGCTCTGGATAAAAAGCTGCCTGCCTTAAATCGACAATGGCTTCGCCAGGCGGCAAGAAAAACCGGACTGGCTCTGATGAGTTTTGACTTGCTTGCAGAAGATATCTACAAGCCTTTTGACGAGACGGGGCTGATCTTTCTTGAAGCTAATCATAATCCGGATATTTCCATCCATGAATCACCGGATTTCGGCAAAAACATCGAAATCAGCAAAATCATCTTAAAATCTTTAATTTTTGAACACCCTGTTGCTTATGCCTTACAAAGGTTAAAACGATCGCGTGGCGAACATTCAGGGAGGCGATTTTGGAAGTAAATACACGTTTGTTTATCGAAGGTGCAAAGGCATTGAAGCTGCCTGTGGTGTTTCATCCGGAAATTAACGCATTGGAGATTGTTCTTGGCAAACATCATTATTATTTTTCCAGAAGCAAAACGCATCTTAATACAGGCGCGCATGTTTTTGCAGCAAAAAACAAAGCCATTGCTCATCGACTTTTGAAACTGCATCATCTTCCGGTGCCGAATTCAGTTGCTTTTTCCAGGCAAATTTGGCTGGAAAATAAATGGCAGCCGCTTATTCATGAACTCAGCTTTCCATTGGTGATTAAACCTGTGCAAAATACGACCCGTGGATTTCGTGTGTTATGCAACATCCGCAACATTGATGATTTATCAATGTATCTGAAAAAATTTTTTGAAGATTTTAGCGAAGTGCAGGTTGAAGAGTTTTATCAGCACGGAAATGAATACCGGGTGACGCTTTATAAAGATAAAGTGCTGGGCGTTGTGCAGCGGTTTGGCGCCTCGGTGATTGGGGATGGGCTGCATACGATTGAGGAGTTGATTCAAATAAAAAACAAAGAGCGGCTTTTGTTGAAGGATAAACTCACTATTTCGCCATTGATTTATGATATTGAATACGAAAACTGCCTGAAAGAGCAAGGCCTTTGTCTGTCAGACATTCCTGCAATCGATCGCTTTGTAAAACTCTGCTACACCGTCAACACCGGCCGCGGCGGCGATGTGATATCGCGTGGCCGGAGCATCCATCCTGATAATGTCAAAATGCTATCTCAGGCACTTGATGCCCTGGGGCTTGAGTATGCAGGCATTGATGTGATCTGCAGCGATATCAATCAACCTTTTCAAACCGGGGGGTGGATGATTATTGAATTGAACTATAATCCTGACACCACTATTCATGAAGCACCGCCCGTAGGAGAACGTTCACCGCTTATTAAAAAAATATTGCGGAAACTCATTTACAGACATCCATGGGCGTATTTTAAAATTTTGATGAAGCAGAGGCGTTTCGCTCTTTTTTTTAAATTCATCGTCATTTTGGCACTACTGCTCGTTGTGTTAGCCTTTTTGTCGTTAGCAAAAACATAGCATATTGAAAAAAATTAGATATGTATGGTACAAAATCCGATCTGAAAAATGTTTTTATAAAAAAAAATATTGCAATCTGTTATGTGAATTGATAGCTTAGCCCCGTTTTAAGAAAGTCCAACAAATTAAAGGAACTCGACATGGATATCCAAACCTCCGTATCCCGGATTGTTTGTTTTTGTTTTTTTCTGCTGGGAACTCTGCTTTTATCTTCCTGCACATCAATGACCAGCTCAACGGTGAAGATGCAGCTGACTGCGGCCCGTCAACTCAATCCTGATGATAATTTTCATTCATTGCCGGTCAGGGTCAAATTGTTCCAGCTTTCAGATAACACTGCATTTGAAGAAGCGGCATTTCAACAGCTTTGGAAAGATGAGAAGAAAAGCCTTGGCTCAAGCCTTCTGGCTCAAAAGGAAATCACCCTTGCTCCCGGAGAACGCATTCAGTTGAAGATGAAACGTCATTCCGGCGCGGAGTATTTTGCGGTTGTTGCGCTGTTTCGTCAGCAGATGGGGCATCAGTGGAAAGCCATCAAACCGGTTCCGGGGCCCATCAATAACTTGTTTACTCAAATCCAGATTACTGTGAAAGGACAACAGGTGGAGCTTCGATAATGGAAAAATACCGTAAAGTCGTCTGGGCAGAAGGAACGATGCTGGCGCAGCAACATTTTCAGTGCTGGGATAAGCAGTTACAGGCCGAGCATCGCTTTGATCGCCTTTTTGAGGGTGAAGATAACTGGGGTATGGCCGAATTTAAACTGGATGAGCATCTGTTGGCGCAGGGGCAATTTAAAATACAGAATGCTTTAATGCGATTCCCTGATCAACGCTGGTTTTCATATCATCAGGCCTATGATGCTCCGCTGGTTCGTCGCCTGCCTGAGCTTCGGCAGGAGCGCATCACCGTCTGTCTGGGACTCTGTCTTGCTGATGATGTGGCAGGCATCAGCGGTTATGAACAGGCTCAACGAAGCGAGGCGGTCTGGCAGGCGGAGTATGAGCAGGTATTGGATGCATATGACCATCAACGCAGTAGAGAAGTGCTGCTTGCAGCGCTTCGACCGGCAATTTTCTGGCAATACGAACATCCTGAAAATGTTTCCTTGCTGCCGGTTGCTGAATTGATATTTAATCATCAGTTAAATCATTATTGTTTAAACGAGCATTTTATTCCGCCCTTAATCCGGATGGCGGGTATTGGTTCCATTCAGGATTTTATTCAGCGCTCAATTTATCGGATAGATGCAGGCATTGCCGGCATAGGAAAGATGAAAAGCAAGCAGGTGTCTAATGATAGGGATTTTTTGATGTTATGCAGACTTTCCAGCCTGTTATGCCGGCATCGTGCCATGCTGCTGTCATTAGAGCGATCCGTTAATACAGGGCCGTTTCAATTGTATCAATGCTGGATTTCTTTTCTCGGTGAGTTGACAGGTTGTCTTGATGAACCCTTGGCTGAGCCTGCTTTCGTAACTTATCAGCACCAAAATCTGACAGAAATTTTTCCATCTCTGCTGCAGCGCTTTGAAGATTTATTTCAACGGGTGGTTCCAGCTGACACGGCAAGCATCGACTTACAACAGCAGGCTGATGGCAGCTGGGTATCGGCGAGGATTTCTGACAATGATTTACGGCAAAAACGGTTTTGTCTTGCTGTTTATCACGAGCATGCGGATGAGCATTTGATCGCTAAAATTCAGCAACAAATCAAAATTTCTGCTCCGGGAAAGCTTCATTCCATTGTGCATAGTTTTAGTGCCGGCATTTCTATAAGCAGGATGAATACGGCCAATGGTATGGGTTTAACCAAACGCAATTATTATTATTTTCAAATAGAAAAGCAGGATAAGGGTTGGAAAGAGATTATTGATGAGCAGAAAATAGCTATTTTTACCGGTCCGGCTTTGGCAGACGCATCAATAGAGCTCCTCGTTTATTAAGGATTTTCATGGAAAAAACACACGATTTCGTATTGGCTTGTCTTTCTGACTGGCTGAACTGTCTCAGAGACATCAAGAGCCATCAGGATAATATGGAGTATGATCTGCAGAAGATAAGGCTTGCTCTGATTAAAGCAATAGAACAGTTTGCACGCAAGGCGGAACAATGGCTTTCTGGTCAAGAGGCTATTATGGAAGCTCAATATGCCATGACAGCTCTGGCCGATGAATATGTGATTTCAACTCAGGCAGGTCAGCGAAGCCATTGGCTGAGCAATCCGTTGCAGTTGCAACTATTTGGCGATATCCATGCCGGTGAGCATTTTTTTGAACTGCTGGCTGAACTTCGCTTAAATGCTGAAAAAAATGCAGCGGTTCTTGAAATCTATCTGCTTTGTCTTGAACTTGGCTATCGGGGTCAATATTTGTTTCAGGATGAATTTCATTTGAAAAAGCTGAAAGCAGAAATCCATCAGCAACGGATGTCTATCAAAAATCAGCGAGACCCAGGAACCGGGTTGATGCCGGAATTAACTCCAGCTACTGCACATAGAGAATCCTCCTTGATTTCAGAAAAAATAGCACTTCTGGCCGTAGGAACGCTTCTTGTCCTGACCCTGACATTATCGCTCAGTTCTTTTTTTAGAGCCCGTTTTTCAGAAGATGTGCTGGCCAGAGCAGGCCATAGTATTCTCAAACAATATCAACACGAGCAGGGGAAACAATCATGAAAGATTTCCGGCGCCTTCTTCCATTACTGAAATCAAAAAACAGCATTTATCTGGCTGTTGTGCTGGTATCCCTTCCGATTTTAATCTGGATTTTTTATAAACTGGGTTGGCAATACAGCCTTGTCGTCATTGGCGGAATCACCGTTATTGTATTTCTGCTTTGGTGGATGATGAATCAGCGGCCCCGGCTTGAAACACAGCAAGCCCTGCTTCGTTTTCGTCAGGATCTGAAACATCGCATCCATATTCTGAAAAAATTAAAAATACCAGGTTTTTTAAGACAGCAAGACCGTCAAAATGCTTTGCCGCACTATTTACTGTTGGGGGCGGAAGGGAGTGGAAAGACTGCATTTTTACAGCAGTCAGGCATTCATTTTCCAAGCTTGAACAGCCGGGATGAGCCATCGTTTGAGGCGGAGAAAGGATTAGGTTTTGATTGGTGGTGTGCGGACCATGCTGTGCTGATAGATGTTTCAGGCAGTTGCCTTGCTGATGATGCTAAAAAAGGGCGCTGGTCATTATTCCTAAAGCAACTCAGAAAATTAAGCCGCCAATATCCCCTTGACGGTATCATGGTTATGGTAAATATTGAAACCGTTCTGGCTTCCCAATGGAAATATGAATCGGCTTTGCTTCGGGCAAGGGTCGACAGTATATATCAACGTTTTGGTTATTGCCTGCCGGTTCAGGTTATTTTCAGTCACTGCGATAAGATTTCAGGTTTTGATTCGTTTTTTTCAGGGCTTGAGAAAAACGAACTCATGCAGGCCTTGGGGTTTGGATTTTCAAATGGAGAGTTTAATGAAAAAAATCTGCAGAATAAACAGGAAAGTCTCTGCCGACAAATGCAGCAGCGTTTGTTCAGGAACCTGTCTTTGCTGGGTAACGTTGAGCTTGCTTTGGAGCACTCGTTATTTGTAGAGCAATTTATCGCGGCTCAAGATAAAGTTTCACAGTTTTTAATCGACTTTTATAAGGAAAGTCGATATCAGGAGCAAATATTTCTGCGCTCGATTCATTTCACCTCCTCCGAAAATCATCGGGCGCAGGGGTATTTCAGTCATGACATTTTGTTAAATCAACTCATAAAAAGCAGAGACTATTCGGCATTGACCGGACGTCAGCATCAAAAACGGCGCTGGATAAGGCAATCTAAACGGGCGATAATGCTGGCGGTGTTTGTGTTGCTCGTTTTTTCTATGGTTTATTCATTTCTCTACAATTGGAGCCTGCTTAAGCAAGGCGAACATCTTCTGAAAGCAGAACAACAGTCTATTGTTAAATCTGATGCACAGAAAGCTGCTTTTTTAAAAGCTGCGGCAGATCATTACAGACGCTTGACCGTTGAATCGAAAGCGCATGGCTATCACCGGCTGGGTATGAATTTTTCCTCATATCAGAGATCAACCTTCGAAAAACTGTTGACTCATCTTCTCGACAAAGATATCAAACAGCAGCTGTATCAGCAGCTGGCCAAAGATCTGAGCGACTCCCATCAGAAATGGTTGACCGGAAGCCAGCAACAGCGAGAAGCCCTGCGAGGGCAGTATTATACAAATTTAAAACTGGCATTAATGCTTCAATATCCTGAATATTTTGAACGAGAGTTTGCTTTAGCCATGCTGGTTTTGAAATGGAAAAAAGCGATGAATCAGAATCGAACACTGCAATTGTCCGGTTCTGTAATGAAATCTCTATTAGGCTTTTATTTGCAGTATCAGATAGAGAGGCATCACTCCACGCCCCGAGAGCTTTATCATTTTGATACTGCCATATTGGCTCAGGCACGGCATGATCTTGCCGGCCATTCGGTCATACAAAACCGTTATGCCGGTCTGGTTTATCAAATACAATCGGAGCATTCAACATTGAGCTTTGACAGGCTGCTGGATGATAACCCCCTGCAAACCCTGACGATAGACCATTTTTACTCGCGCGACGTTTATCAGAACAGCCTGGAAAATATATTCAGGGAACTCGCAGCAAAAGATACGCGCCAGGACTGGGTATTGAAACGTTCATTTCAAAGCCTGGGCAAAGCAGAATCCCGATTAAATATAAAACGCACAACTCAGCAAACACAAGATCAGAATCTGGCCGTTTTGCAGAGACTCTATTTTCAAGACAGGCTAACAGCCTGGCTGAATTTTCTGGAGCAGATCCGCTTTCTTCAGTATCATTCTTTAGATGATGCCAGTCTGCAATTGCAGGCTCTTGAACAAAAGGACAGTTTTTATTGGCAGTTTTTAAATCGATTGCATTATGAGTTTGATCTCAGCCGTTTTGTTAATCAAACGGACTATCAGGCTTTACCGGCAATGTTAGTTGAGCAGTGGCAGGAATTGGCTGGGTTGACTTCAACAGATGAGGAAAACAGCTACCTGATGAATTATATCAAGCAGCTCACCATTATCAGGCAGGATCTTGAGCGTATCAGTTTAAGCAATGATCCTTCCGGGCAGTCAAAAAATTATGTGAAAAAACTATTGGCCAATGAATCCGGAACGCTGATTTTAGAACAGGTGACGCAGCAACTCAATAGCATGTTGCTGCAGATAAAATATCCAGCCATCCGCAAATCATATCATTCTCTGTTGTTACAACCGGTGAAAGAAAGCTATCGCGCCCTGTTATATTCGGCAATGGATTCGATAACGGCAGACTGGCAGGAAAGAATTTATCTTGATTTTAAGGATAAACTGTCCCGGCGCTTTCCATTTCATTCTCTGGGTGAGGATGCCATTCTTGCTGATTTCATTGATTTTTATCAGCCTTCGACAGGACGGATGGATACTTATATCCAACAGGATTTATCAGTGCTTCTCGACCGGCATGGAACGCATTTTCAAGCCAGAGGCTGGCAGGGGATTGCCTTGCCTTTTTCCAGCGAATTTTTACAGTGGCTGGAACAGCAAAAGCAGATTTCATTGGCTGTATTTTCTGGAAGACAGTCTGCGCCTGTTTATCATTTTTCAATATATCCCAGCCCAAGCCCCGGTGTGAAAGAAATTCTTATTGCCTCCGGTGGCAAAAATTATCCTTATCGAAACGGCCCTCAGGAATGGGTTGATTTTCAATGGCCGGGTAGGGAGCAGCTGGAATCAGACAGCTTGATTCGAATATTGGCCAGCAATGCAGGGCAGCAAAGCATCATGCGCTATCAGGGAAACTGGGGAATTTTTCATTTATTAAAAGCCGCTAAGCTGGTCAAGCATCAGCAGGGAGCCTATTTATTCCGCTGGCAACTTGGCTCCCATGCGATGAGTCTCAGGTTACGAAATAATGCAGCAGTGGATCTGTTTGAGCAGCTGTTGTTTCATCCCAGACCCTTGCCTGATAAGATTTTTTAGCTCGATTCAGCTCGTGTTGCCGTATCAATCGTCGGTTCAGCACGCGGATCCACTTCGCAGCTGACCGGCGTATTGTGGGGGTATGCCAGAAAGGCTTCTTCGTGAGGGCTGCCGGGTTTGAGGACTTTTCGCCAGCTCAAAAAGATGCTCAATAAGCTGAGTACAAAGATAAAATAACTGTACAGCCACCACTGGCCAAAGACTTCCATAAAGATTGGAGCGGTTACGGGTCCAAGCATTGCACCAAAACTGTAAGCCAGAAGCAGTGTTTGTGTTCCAGCTACAATATCTTTTGTTTCCAGGGAGTCGCAGGCATAACTGATGCTGACTGGATAAAGAGTAAACGTCAGGCCGCCAAACAATAAACAGATGAAGGAAAACAAGAGAAAATTGGAGGTGGTAGAGCTCAGTGCGAGTACCAGGACAATACTGGCAAGGCTGGTGGCCAACAACACGACCCGTCTTTCAACAAAGTCTGAAATTTTTCCGATGGGGTATTGCAGCAGCATACCGCCAAAGACAAGACAAAATAACAGTGATGAAATGGCTCCGGTATTTTTAAAGTGGTGTACAAAATAGACCGGAAATAAACCATAGATGACGCTCATCACCATTCCTGAAATGAAACTTCCCGTAAGGCCGGAGGCGCATTGCTTGAAAATACTTTTAAGGCTGAGGGTTGAAGGCTCTGTATACTGAGGGGTTTCTGCTCGGGTAATCGCAACAGGAATGACCGATAAAGAACTTGCCATGGAGATGATGGCAAACATGAACAGGGTATTCTGGTTATAGCCTTTTAAAATTAACTGACTCAGTGCCTGAGCGGCGTAAAAGGCAATCATATAAAGTGACAAAATCTGCCCCCGTGTTTGCCGGGTGGATTGTGTTAAAAGCCAGCTTTCCACTACGATATAAACACCGGCCGTCGCAATTCCGCCGATAAACCGAAGCACTAACCAGACAGCCAGATTATCAATCAGCCCATGGAGCAGGGCAATAACAGCAATCATGCTTGAAAAGGCGGCATAGGCTCTGATATGAGCGACTCGTGAAATCAGACGCTCTATGCGGAACGCACCAACGACAAGACCGGCGTAGAACATCGTTGTCATTAAACCCGTAATGAACAGGGAAACATGCCTATGAGTCAGAACCGTTGGAATCAATGTTATAAAAAAACCATTTCCCAGCACAAACACGAAGAGAGCTATCAGCGCTGCTGAATTTCGTTTTAAAACCTGCCACATGGTCAGTTTCCTCTTAAATTATTTCAGGTTCCGGGAAGCGATTTTAACTTAGAGCCTGATGCTATACAAAATTGATGAAATCTGATTATCAGATATTATTTATTGCGAATTGTATACTGGACAGCCAGAAAAAAACAGGGTTTAAATGAAATTATTATTCATTTGTATTTGACTTCGTCCCTCATCAAAATCTTCGCAAAAATGATCAGGATGAATATCCAGATAGTGTCCAATCAATGAGGCGGATACAATATTTTTGCATTTATGGTAAAGATACTCCAGGACCAGCAGGAATAATTGAGGATGATACCATGGCGTCTGCTGAAACTGACGGCCTTTTTGTAGATTTTCTTGATGTCTTTGAGTGTTGCGATCAATATGGGTCAGACTTTCTAGCCGCGTTAACGAAACGTATTGCGTGGGATTTGTTGGGCTCGCCTGATGTTTTTGTGGGAGAACTTCATGTACCAGCTCGATAATGATATCGTCTATCTCGATCGTGGTTAATTCAGGATTTGAAACGTTTGAATCCATTCCTGAGCCATTCACATAACATTTGATAAAATCTGTAACGTCTTGATGACTTTTACAATCCAGCGCATCTCTAATAGTAAGGGGAAGGTCTTTTGAGTTTTCCTCAATTGGTTTATTTTGATCGCCATCAATTCTGGAACAGGTAAAACGATTTGCCTTCCGTGTTAGAACCAGACGATATTTTTGCATATTATCCTCACCGAGTTATGTTTTATTTGAGGGAAGACCTCAATGGGTATAAGGCGATAAAAACCCAATGTTGCTATATTTTAGTCTTGTTGATGGTAATCTGTCAATTATTGATCGCTGTTCGAATTGCTTCATAAATAA
>FYBJ01000028.1_pt1 | contig 77318 bp, 74 predicted proteins | sample 1134611 | NCBI WGS metagenome assembly FYBJ01 (sample SAMEA104116008, study PRJEB20421) | marine metagenome | isolation source: marine
CCTATTGCGTCATAAATAAATGTTACCGAAGGTAGCTTTCGTTGCCTCATAATTCATGTTACCGAAAGAGACATAATTTTATTAATGAATACCCTCTAAAAATATCCTAGCGGGGTTGAAGGGGCCGGCAATGAGGCCCCTTCGGTTCATGCCCTCACGGCCATCGCCGTCCCCGGCTGTGCCGCATGTTAAATTTTAGACCTACTTGAGCTGTTTTTCACGTCAATATTAGCAAATATTCTCCTTAACTTTACCTGAATAACTTTTTTTAAAGCAAATGGGTTTGTTTGTTCATAGATTAATTTCAATTCATTTTTCTTCTGATCAGTAATATGAACAGATCTTAATAGCCTGTGATATGGTGTTTCAGGCTTATCATGTTTCTTAATGATTTTGGCGCCATCTCTTTGCTTATCAATAAGCTTGAATGTGGGCATAAAAAAATTATTCAGCAGTGAAATTTCATTACGATAAAGATCATTTAGCAGTGGCACAATTGATGGCTTATCTAGCCGGTAGTAACCTAATAATTGCCTAACATGAGTCCAGTTTTTTTGTTCTACATGAGCATTGTCATCTTTATGGTATGGGCGAGAACGCGTAAATTGAATGCGATGATTATCTTCTTCATCAGAAAAATATCGAATCAAATGCCAGTTTAAAAATTCAGAACCGTTATCGCAATCAAAGCCTAATATTGGAAACGGTAGTCTTTTTTCAAAATCTTCTATTTGTTCGACAACACCGACTGAGCCTTTGTTCCATATGGCACGTAGCTCAGTCCATCCTGAATAAATATCAGTTAATGTAAGGCTCCAAATAAAATTTCCAGATAGCGAAACGCCACAATGCGCAACGGTATCAGCTTCTATAAATCCTGGCTTTTCAACATCCCATTGCTCAGTCTGAACTGGAATTTGTTTTTTTAGAATGCTTCCTGGTTTCGTACCACCCCAGGAACGCTTATGCTGTGATCTTAACGGTTTCAACAACCTATCAATTGTTGATGCGCTCATTTTCATAAGCTCATCATAGGCGCTTTGTTCTAGCTCTGAATAGGAATCAGCATAGTGAGGCAGCCAATATGGGATAGCCTCTTTTAGCCGTTTACCACAAGGTTGGTCACAGGCAAGCCATATATCCTTTAATGGCTGTAAACAACGCTCAGGATTATATAACCGTGGTCTACCTTGCTTTTTTTTAATCTTTTTCCTGCGTCTTGGCTTTGTATTTAAAAGACGTATCGCATGCTTCTTGTGATAACCACTTGTATCACAAAATTCTGTTAATATAACACTCTTCTCAGACTTCTTAGCTTTGGAGTAGCGCTCTTGGAGCTTTTTTATATAAAAATCCATACATAGCTTTCCCATAACTAATGTCCCTATTTATTATTTTTATTTCGGTAACATTATTTATGAGGCAACGTATTGAAATTTTCCAATCTTCGGTAACATTATTTATGAAGCAATTCGCCAGCTGATAAAATGCTTGACAAAAGAACAAAGGTTATGAGATATTGTCGCCGCGAGGTTGGACTTGCTATGTGTCAATCCACTGGGTCAATCGGCGACACACTGATTGGCCCTTTCTAAAATACCAGTAATTTTACTCCCAGATATACCATTATTATCCCACTGATAATTTCAATTTTTTGCCATATTCCCGCTTTCATCAAACGTGTTGAAAAACAGTATGCCAATAAACTTAAGGAAAAAAACCAGATAAAGGAAGAGGTCAGAACCCCTGCCAGAAATTGTTTTTGGTGTTGAGGAAACTGGCTGCTGCCTCCTCCGATGATAACAAGACTGTCTATGATCGCCTGAGGGTTGAGCAAACTGAAACCAAGGGCAAGCAGGATGACCTGCCAGGGATTGCTCAGAGCGGCTGGTTGGTTTTTTTCTGTTCTGTCCTGTCGAAAACCATTTTTTAACGAGCCGCTGCCATAATAAAGTAAAAATAAACTACCGAGCACTATCAATATTTGCTTAAACAGCGGATGTTGTTCAAGGATTTGATGAAGTCCGACGATAGAGCCGGTAATCAGAATAACATCGCAGAGCATACAGACCGACGCCGACAGGAATGTATAATTTCTCTGGGCGCCCTGGCGCATAAGAAAAAGATTCTGAGGGCCAAGACTTATGATTAAGCTGAGTCCAAAGATAAGACCTTCTATATATATAGGCATAATAATTAAATATTGAACTTTTTATGCACAGCACTTTAGCATGTAATTTCAATAGAACACAAGCCTGCGACCAGGCAAAAAGAGATGAAAAAAATCCTGATGAAATTGTGATGAAAGCAGATAACTGATTATTTTATATACACTAAATGCAATTAATACTTTCAGTTTATGAAAAGACAGGATTTTATTTGCAACTTAACCCATTCAGAGTATAAAATGCTGCAGCCTAAAACTATTTAACTTGACAACAAACCAATGAGAGGAGGGGGCGTGGGCTCTTTTTTGAATTACAGATCAGCGGTTTTTTGCTTTATTGCATTTTTATACGCTGGATTTCAGCCTGCATATGCTGCGGATACAGCTGTGGCGGAACAAAAAACGCAATCGACCCAAAAAAAGGTAGAACCTCTTATTGATGGATATTATCCTGAATATCCTCAGACGGTAGATGCAGGTTTTAAAAAAGAACTGGTAAAACGTGGTGAGTATATGGCAAAAATGGGTGACTGTATCGCCTGCCATACCAACGTTGCCGGCGGCACGGCGGCCTATGCCGGCGGATTGCCGATTGAAACCCCCTTTGGCACCTTTTACAGTCCTAACATTACTCCTGATAAAGAAACCGGGATTGGAAACTGGACGGAAGATGATTTTGTTCGCGCTTTAAAAGAGGGCCGCGATCCGAAGGGTAGAAATTATTTCCCGGTATTTCCATATGTTTATTTCTCGAAAATTTCAGATGATGACGCAAGGGCGCTTTATGCTTATTTTATGAGCTTGCCGCCGGTCAATCTTGAAAATAAAAAACTACCCTTCCCATTCAGCGTGCCAGGGGCTCGTTTCTCTCTCTGGGGCTGGAATATGTTATTTTTCTATCCAGACAAAGGTGATTTCAAATATGAGTCCAACCGTTCGCCGGAGTGGAATCGTGGTAAATATATTGTTGATGGACTCGGTCACTGCAGTATGTGCCATACTCCGTTAAATATTTTCGGGGCGCCAAAAGAGAGATTTTATCTAACTGGCGGATTTATCGATGGCTACTGGGCGCCAAATATCACAAAATTCGGTCTTGAATCAGCAACACATTATCAGGTGGCGGATGTTTTTTCAAAAGGGGAACTGATTAACCGTGCAGGCCCTGTAGCCGGGCCAATGGCTGAAGTTAATCATAACTCTCTCAGTTATCTGACGAAAAAAGATCAGATAGCCATCGCTACCTACCTGAAAACGGTGGTCAGTGAAGAACCTCTGGGCGTGGAGCCTTCAGAAGCGCAGCCTACCCTGAAAAGAGGTCGGCAGGTCTACGTAAATTCCTGTATTATCTGCCATCAAAACGGAGAACTGGGCGCACCTCGAATAGGAAATGGCGCGAACTGGTACATGCGGTTACAAGATGCCGGCCTTACCGGGCTATATCGGCATGCTATGCACGGATACAACCAGATGCCTCCTAAGGGTGCCTGCGTCACCTGCTCAGAGAAAGATATCATTTCAGCAATCAATTATATCTTGAATAAGTCTCTGTCTCGTTCCCAGTGGGACGACCTGCAAAAAGGCGGCTCGGCAAAATATCCAGCCGATGGTAAAAACGTGTATCAGGACAACTGCGCTGTTTGCCATGCAGAAGGAAAATTAGGTGCTCCAAAGGTAGGCGATAAACAACAGTGGAAGCCGATCATTGCCAAAAATATCGATGTGCTGATTGGTAATGTTCTGCATGGTCAATATCATTCCAAAGGAACCTGTGATCAATGCACTACTGAAGAAGTTATTGAGGCAATAAAATATATGGTCAGCCAATCTAAAACAGAAGGAAACTACAGTTTGTGGTAGTTGAATATGTGATGATGCCGTTAAACAACTTAAGAAACCTCGGCTCTGCTCAAGTAGAGAGCAAGGGCAGAGACGTTTAGCGGTACCGCTAGATATGGGCTTAACCTTCGGTGATGTTTTTAAGTAATATTAAAATCAAGAAAATTTATAGAAGAGTTACTGAACGCCATAATTTCTGATGAAAAACTGGAAGTTGCAGAAAATTTCGGGACATTATGCCGGTCAGAAACGAAGTTAATAAAACAAGGTGAGGATGGGGATGCTAAACATTATCAGGACAGCCAGTCGCTTGGCTGTTATCATGATTGGAGCTTTACTGGCTCAAACTGGTTTCGCTGCTGCAGATAACTGGCAGATGAACATGTACCGAGGGGTAACTCCCGTCAGTAAGGATATTTTTGACCTGCATATGGTGGCCATTGCCGTTTGCGTGGTCATCGGCGTCGTTGTATTTGGCATCATGATCTATTCTTTGATTCACCATCGTAAATCAAAAGGATACAAGGCCGCTTCTTTCCATGACAATCCCCGACTGGAAATTGTCTGGACATTGATTCCGTTTCTCATTCTGATAGGGCTTGCCATTCCTGCGACTAACGTTTTGGTTCGCATGAATGATTTTGATGATTCAGAGGTCACCATTAAGATCACGGGCTACCAGTGGAAATGGCAATATCAGTATTTGAATGAAGGCATCAGTTATTTCAGTAACCTTTCAACCCCCTATGCCCAAATAGAAAATAAACAGAAGAAAGGACAGTGGTACCTGCTTGAGGTGGATAAGCCTGTGGTTGTACCCGTGAACAAAAAAATTCGTTTTCTGGTAACCTCTAATGATGTCATTCATTCCTGGTGGGTTCCTGAAATTGGTATTAAAAGAGATGCTATTCCTGGTTTTATTAACGAAGCCTGGGCAAAAATTGAAACTCCTGGCGTTTATCGAGGGCAATGTGCTGAGCTTTGCGGCGTCAATCATGGATTTATGCCGATTGTAGTCAAAGCTGTTAATGATGACGAGTTTTCGCAGTGGGTCTCCGAGCAGCCGAAGGTTGACGATAAATATGCCGAAGGCGGTGAGAGAGAGAAGACCCATGAAAATATGCCCCGTAAAGAACTTATGGAACTGGGTAAAAAATCCTACGACATCTACTGCGCTGCTTGCCATCAGGCTAACGGTAAAGGGATTCCGCCCATGTTTCCTGCCTTAAAAGGAAGTTCAGTTGCTGTTGGGAAACCTATTTCAAGGCATATTCGAATCATTCTTGACGGGGTCAGCGGAACGGCGATGCAGGCATTCAAAGATCAGTTAACAGACAAAGAAATTGCTGCAATCGCAACCTATGAACGAAACGCCTGGGGTAATAACACAGATGATGAAGTTCAACCTGCTGAAGTAGCAAATGTAAGACAAGAAAAAAATGTAAAACCTAAAATCGTGAAAAAAGCGAAAGCTGGAGGGTTTCAATGAGTCATATGGCAGCTCACGCAGAGCATGAAGATCATGGTCCAGAGAAGGGTAAAGGGATCATGGGATTTATAAAACGCTGGTTATTTACAACAAACCACAAAGATATTGGTACATTATACCTGTGGTTAGCGTTAATCAGTTTTTTTGTGGCAGGCGCCATGGCGCTAATCATCCGAGCTGAACTGTTTCAACCCGGACATCGTTTTGTCGATCCAAACTTCTTTAATCAGATGACCACAATGCATGGTCTTATCATGCTGTTTGGGGTGGTTATGCCAGCGTTTACCGGAATGGCCAACTGGCAGATTCCGATGATGATCGGAGCGCCGGATATGGCTCTCCCAAGGCTTAATAACTGGAGTTTCTGGATTCTGCCTTTTGCATTTAGCCTGCTGGCATCAACCATGTTTCACGCCGGTGGCGGACCCAACTTTGGTTGGACCATGTATGCACCCTTATCGACAAAATTTGCCCCTCCAAGCACTGATTTTATGATTTTTTCAGTACATATGATGGGTCTTTCTTCGATAATGGGATCAATTAACATCATTGCAACTATCCTTAATCTGCGCGCTCCAGGGATGACGATGATGAAGATGCCATTATTTGTGTGGACCTGGCTGGTTACTGCATTTCTTCTGATTCTGATTATGCCTGTACTTGCTGGCGGCGTCACTATGATGCTGGCTGATCGGCATTTTGGCACCAGCTTCTTTGAAGCGGCTGGCGGCGGCGATCCGGTATTGTTTCAGCATATTTTCTGGTTCTTTGGACATCCGGAAGTGTATGTTCTGGTGCTGCCTGCATTCGGGGTAATTTCCGAGGTTATTCCAACATTCAGCAGAAAGCCATTATTTGGTTACCATTTCATGGTTTATGCCACGGTATGCATTGCCTTTTTATCGCTGATTGTCTGGGTACATCATATGTTCACGACCGGTGTTCCACTAACGGCTGAACTGTTTTTCATGTACACCACCATGCTGATTTCAGTTCCAACAGGGATTAAAGTTTTCAACTGGGTAGGCACCATGTTCCGTGGGTCAATGACATTTGAAACCCCGATGCTGTTTGCAATTGGTTTTGTCTTTATGTTTACCATTGGCGGTTTCACGGGTCTGATGCTTGCCCTGGTTCCAGCAGATTACCAGTATCAGGACACTTATTTTGTGGTCGGACACTTCCACTATGTGCTGGTACCCGGAGTGATTTTTGCCCTGTTCTCTGCAACTTACTACTGGCTGCCAAAATGGTGCGGTCGGATGTACAGCGAAAAACTGGGTAAATGGCATTTCTGGCTATCTACAATTTCAGTGAATCTGACGTTTTTCCCAATGCATTTCCTGGGTCTTGCCGGAATGCCGCGAAGGATTCCTGACTATGCCCTGCAATTTACTAATTTTAATATGATAACGAGTATTTCTGCCTTTATATTCGGTTTTTCTCAACTGCTCTTTTTATACAACATTATCTGGACTATCAGGAAAGGTAAAAAGACAACGAGCAGAGTGTGGGAAGGTGCTCATGGCCTGGAGTGGACATTGCCCTCGCCTCCGCCATACCATACCTTTACAACACCGCCTGATGTTCATTGATAGTTGACGGTGATGGAAAAGAAATCGAATAGACGTTTGATAAGCTGGCTGTTTGCTTTGGTTGTGGGAATGTTCGGCTTTGGTTTTGCCCTGGTTCCCATCTACAACAGTCTATGTAAAGTGCTTGGAATCAATGGTAAGACCAATGCAGTTGCTGTCGCCTACGATGCGACAAACGCCGGGATTGATAAGACAAGGACAATCACGGTCGAATTTATAGCACAAAATAATGGTGGAGTTCCCTGGGCTTTTTACCCCAAAACCAAAAAGGTAAAAATACACCCGGGGGATATAGCCCGTCTGTCATTTTATGCAGAAAATAAAACGGATCATCAGATGACGGTGCAGGCTATCCCCAGTGTTTCACCGGGGCTTGCGGCAAAATATCTGAAAAAAACAGAGTGTTTTTGTTTTGCCCAGCAAACCTTGGGTGCTCATGAGGCAATGGATATGCCATTACTGTTTCATTTGGATCCTGCATTACCAAAGGAAATCAGAACGGTCACGCTTTCCTATACATTGTTTGATGTTACGGGAAATGCAGGATAGATAATAAACATCGAAATTTTTTTTAATTTCCGAAGAGGAGATAATAATACAATGGGAGCTCACGGTTCATATTATGTCCCAAAACCCAGTCACTGGCCTTTGGTTGGTTCCATAGGGATAACAACAACCCTTGTAGGAGCGGCTTCATGGCTTCATCATGACTGGTATGGGCCTTATATCTTTGCTGTAGGTTTAATGATTGTGGCCTTTATGATGTTTGGCTGGTTCGGTCAGGTGATTTATGAAAATCAAAAAGGCCTCTATGACATGCAGGTTGATCGATCCTACCGCTGGGGTATGACTTGGTTTATCTTCTCTGAGGTTTGTTTTTTCGGGGCATTTTTCGGCGCTCTGTTTTTTTCACGATACTGGACCATTCCCATACTGGGCGGAGAGATGCATCCCATGACGCATTATACGCTCTGGGATGATTTTACGTCGAAATGGCCTCTGCTGGTTAATCCAGATAACCTCACGTATGTTGGCGCGAGGGAATCCATGGGAGCCTGGGGACTTGCAGCGATTAACACCCTGATCCTGTTAACCTCCGGTGTGACGATAACCTGGGCGCATTGGGCTTTGAAATTAAACAAAAGAAAACAGCTGATTATTGGCTTATTCCTGACAGTCGCTTTAGGTACGCTTTTTCTTTGTTTACAAGGGTATGAGTATCACGAAGCGTATACGGAGATGGGCTTGACCCTTGATGCTGGTATTTATGGCACAACCTTTTTTATGCTGACAGGTTTTCATGGCCTGCATGTGACTATCGGAACTATCATGCTGATAGTTATCTTGATTCGATCAGCAAAAGGTCATTTTACTCCGGAACGTCATTTTGCATTTGAAGGCGTTGCCTGGTATTGGCACTTTGTGGATGTGGTCTGGCTGTTTCTGTTTGTTTTTGTCTACTGGTTGTAGACATCCCATTGATTTTCTGACGCCTGCTCAATGGCGTCACTTTCATAAAAAAATGAAACCCTGCGTCCTACGGGGCGCACTTCCATTAAGTTAAGAGAGCCTACGTCCCGCGGCTTGTATGCGGGATCCATGAATCTTTCTACATCGCTGGATCCCATGGACAAGCTGCGGGACGTAGGCGAAGAAAATGGTCTTAACTTAATGGCAGTGCCTACGGGGCGTAGGGAGATTTCCCAGCATCAGCTGTTTCTACAATCGTTGATTGATGAGCAGACCCGGCTTGAAATGTATTGAAAGTATCCTGAGGGTATAATTAAAATTGTATTTTGAGAATTCGGTAAAAACCAGATCAGCGATGCCTGAGAAACATTTTGATTTAAAATGGATTTCTTTACCTTTTTCGAAATATTCATGGCAGCTGACGGTGAGTTCGTCGTCGGTCAGTAATTTCATATAGCCGCGAGCCTGTCTGCTGTTTTGCGACAAGACTACTAATAGCGGTTCGATCGGCTCAATCTGCATCATTTTCTCCAGCACTACCCTTTTTATCGGCCGTACCGGAGAATCCTTTAGCATGTACCCAATTGACATAAAATGCCACGCTTTATTCTTTAGCATTTTGAAGTCAGTTGGGAACAGAGCGTTTATTGGTATAAAGTACAATCTTCCATGTTGGCTTCTTCAAAGCCTCTTTTCCGTAACGTACAGCTATCACATCGGCCGCAGGCATGTCCCTGATCATCCGCCTGATAGCAGGAAACCGTTAGCTGATAGTTCACGCCCAGCCTCTGCCCCATCTGCAGCGTTTCTGCTTTTGACAAATACTGCAAAGGAGCGTGGATATGGAAGTGATCCCCTTCGACGCCGGCTTTGGTTGCAATATTTCCAAGCTGTTCAAAGCTTTTAATGAATTCAGGTCGACAATCAGGGTAATGTGAATAATCGACAGAGGATACGCCAATAAAAATATCCCTGCAGTCAAGAACTTCGGCAAGTCCGAGGGCTATGCTTAAAAATATGGTATTTCTGGCCGGTACGTAGGTGATAGGAATGTTTTCATCACCACTATAATCAGGAACAGAGAGGCTTTCATCGGTCAGAGCGGAACCGCCTAATGTTGATAAATCCAGACGTACGATACGATGATCTTTAACAGCAAGTGAATGGGCTATTTTTACGGCAGCGGCCATTTCTGCACGATGTCGCTGACCATATTCAAAACTTAAGGCAGTGCATTCAAAACCTTGATCAATGGCATGCGCAAGGACAGTGGACGAATCCAGTCCGCCAGAGAGGAGTACAACAGCTTTTTTCATAGATGGTTCCTAGCAAATGAACGAATTATATTCAAATATGATTTGGATGTATACCCGTTTCATCATTTGCCTGTAAATTCACCATAAACCAAGTTGCTACCTCTTGAATGGCAAAAAGCCCCTAAAGAAATCTTGCAAATATGTAAAAAAAAGCAATTTCTCTTGTCTTAATAGTGTATACCGTGCTTTAATAAAGAGCACTAATTGATATATTTGTTAAAATTAGTGGTTGATATAAAGAGACGAGAGATATCATGGCAGACAGTTTTTTTACCGGAATAAACCAGTTACTTTGGAAGCCTCAATGGAGTCCGAAGAGCGAGCTCGAGGGTGATGAATTTGTCTCTGTCTTTTCCCCCGGGCGATATCAGCAAATCGAATCTCCATTTCAATTCGGCATTGAGCTGGATTACTATCAGCGCCGTATCAAAGCAATACGGCCTGCAACGTTTGATTTTTTTGACGATGAAGCAAAAACGGCAATGGTCAATGAACTAACGGATGCAATACAGCTCTTCCGTCATCACCATGATGTTGAACTGAATTATGGCCGTTTACGAACCTTGGCAGAGATTAATGATCAAATTAGCCTTTGTGAAAAATACATCAAACAGCTACAGGGGCAGCCGCTGCCCGAGGTTCATGCAGACTACCCTGTAGAAATGGCAATGGCCATCGGCCGTTCTATTCATAAACAATTAACTGAAATTAACCAATCTAAATTCCAGATGATTCACGCCATCCTGGATCCTTTGAATGTATGTCGCCTGGACTGGGTTTGGGGAGGAAGTCTTCTTCAGGACGTTCTTAGCCGGTTGAGCGGCCAGGTTCTTAACATCGATCAGGCCGAGCTGGAAACGACTGCCCCAGCCTACAGCCTTGGTGTACTCAGTTTCACCTTGTATTACACAACGTTTTTCACCGATCTGTTCATGTTGTTAAAGCATACGATTCCCGGACCATGGATGTCGGATAAAGAGAAAGAACGGGCTTGGAAAGAGCGTCTTGCTGAACAGTGGCATGAAAGAAAGTTCCGTATGGCAAATGATGGCGTCTGGGCAACCGTAAACCTGCTTTGCTTTTTCTGGTTAAAAGGCGACGGTAAGAAAGGTCATGCTGGTGATATGCTGACGGTCTTTCTGTTGCTGGCAGACATGCTTGTCTCCATCTGGCTTTATATGGAAGAAGAAGAGCAGTACAAGCGCAAAATTCAACAGCTTGAGGCCGAAATCAATGTCCTGAAACGCAAAAAAGGCGATCTGACACAAGATGTTGAAGATGCAAAAAAAGATCAACTGAAACTTGAAATGCTTGAACAAATGATGGCCGAAGCCGAGCAGGACTGGCATTACAATAGAATGTTATTGATCAATAACTGTGTTTGTGCCGCCGGTTATGCGGTTGCCTGTAGTTTCTTTCTTGTCAGTGCAGTTCCAGGAGCCTCTGCTTCCCTCATTGCAGCAACGAGTCTGACTGCAAACGTAGCCTGTTTTGTGCTGTCGATAGCTTATAGTGTGTTTTCTTCAGGATTAGAACTCGGAAAAGCAAGGGCGGTCAGAAGAAATGTACAATCGAAACTTAAAGAGCTTGAAGATAAATTTGATAATGAATGGTACGATGACGACAATGAGGCCGATGTCCTTGAGAAAAAACTGCTGTATTTGCAAATCATGGAATTACAGGCGAAAGATGAGTTGCAGATTCAACAAATTCGATACACGGCATTGGAACTGACAAGAACGATAATTGTTGATACAACCTTGCCAATGATGGTTTTTGCTTTGTCGGTTTTTGTTCCGTTGACGGCCGTGATGAGTTCGGCAACTGCCGGTTTTGCGATTATTGGTTTCGCTTTTTTTATCAGCATGTATTCAAAGTATTTATTGAAACGGATTGCATCTCCTGGCGAGGCTGAACCGTCTCATTCCGCTGAAACGAAAGGAGTAAGCAATTATGTTGAGGCGGCGTATCATCTCTTGATGGTTTCTGCGCTGTTATCTTTTGTGCCGCTGAACATTATTCTCTCTCCAGTGTTGGCCGGCCTGGTTACGGTGGGGATATTGGCGGCTATCAGTTTAGCCTATTTCATATACAATAGCCTGACGCAAGAGGCTTGCTCCCCAAAAGAGTCCAAGCAAAATGCGTTTGATGAGGTTGCCTATCAGGAATATATTGAACACCGCGAAGAACAATCAAAAAATCCCGGGAACGAAAACAGCGGCATGATGAGAAGTGTTTCAACCTTTTTTGCAAGCTATTGTAAAGCGCAGCCGGATAAGAATGAGGAAGACGACTCGCTGCTACTCGAACATTAGGGCTGTTGACATTTCAGCTTAGAGGCAAGTTGATATACCCGTGATCTTCCAAAATGCGGGTTTTAAACTTTTTCTTTTTCGCTCTGCGCCTCGTTAAAAAACTCACAAGGGAATAGCCATTATTCGCTTTTTAACGAGGCGCAGAACAAAAAATAAAGGCGTCTAAAACCCGCATTTTGAAAGATCACGGGTATATGTCAACAGATCCTGGAACCGAAAAGTGTAGCGACTTCAAAATGTGGTGAATCAATACAAAATTGGTTCATCAAACCTTTGGGTTATTGCAAAAAAAGTGTATAATCAGCCCCTTTGTTGCTTATAAATTGAACGAACATGAATTTGAATCAAACTTATGATGTGATTGTGGTTGGCGGTGGCCATGCTGGAACCGAGGCAGCTCTGGCCTCAGCTCGGCTGGGTGTTGAAACCTTATTGCTGACGCATAATATGGATATGCTGGGACAAATGTCCTGTAATCCTGCCATTGGCGGCATTGGCAAAGGGCATCTGGTGAAAGAAATTGATGCACTGGATGGCATGATGGCTAAGGCTGCAGATTTGGCCGGGATTCAGTTTCGTCGCTTAAATGCTTCCAAGGGGCCGGCAGTCAGGGCTACGCGAGCCCAGGCTGATCGAGTGCTGTACCGTAAGGCCATTCGGCAGGCGTTGCAGTCACAACCCTGTCTGACGCTTTTCCAGCAGGCCGTTGATGATTTAATCATTGAAAATAATAAGGTCGTTGGTGTCGTGACTCAAATGGGTTTGCGCATTCGAGCGCGTACTGTTGTTTTAACGGTCGGAACCTTCCTCGGCGGTAAAATTCATATCGGTCAGCAGCAGGCCGCCGGCGGACGTGCGGGCGATCCTCCTGCCAAAGCGCTGGCTGAAAAACTGAGAGCGCTGGATTTACCTGTCGGACGGCTGAAAACCGGAACGCCTCCTCGGATTGATGCTCGCAGTATTGATTTCAGTCAAATGGTTGTGCAACCTGGCGATAGCCCGCGGCCGGTGTTTTCTTATCTGGGCAATGTGAATCAGCATCCTGAGCAGATTCCCTGCCATATTACCCACACCACAGAAAAAACGCATGAAATTATCCACAACAACCTTCATTTATCAGCAATGTATTCTGGAAATATTGAAGGCGTTGGCCCCCGTTATTGCCCGTCTATTGAAGATAAAGTGGTTCGTTTTGCCGATAAGCTTTCCCATCAGATTTTTGTTGAGCCGGAAGGCCTGACCACTAATGAAATTTACCCTAACGGCATTTCAACCAGCCTGCCGTTTGAGGTTCAGTTTGATTTTGTCCGTAGTATCAAGGGGTTTGAGAATGCGATGATTACCCGTCCAGGGTATGCTATAGAATATGACTATTTTGATCCTCGCGGACTGACGGTATTTTTGCAGACCAAGCCTATCGATAACCTGTTTTTCGCAGGGCAGATCAACGGAACCACCGGATATGAAGAGGCCGCCGCGCAGGGCCTGATTGCCGGATTGAACGCGGCAAGAATGGCATTGGATCTGGAGCTTTGGTCGCCGGGTCGTGATGAAGCCTATATTGGCGTGTTAATCGATGACCTGATTACCCGCGGCACTCAGGAACCCTATCGGATGTTCACATCCAGGGCAGAATATCGTCTGCTGCTTCGCGAAGATAATGCTGATTTACGCCTGACTGAAAAAGGGCGGGAGCTTGGATTGGTTAAAGATGAGCGCTGGCAGCATTTTGAAGCGAAGCGGGATTTGATTGCGACAGAAAATCAGCGCTTGAACAAAACGCGAATAAAAGTCTGTCATAATCCGCTGTTTGCAGAGAAGTTGGAAAAACCATTGCAGCATGACTGCTCTGCCGCAGAGTTTCTTAAACGGCCTGAAATCCAATATGCTGATCTGGTTTCCAAGCCCGAACTTAATTTGCCGGAATTACCAGAGGATGTTGCCGAGCAGCTGGAAATACAAAATAAATATGCAGGCTATATCGAGCGCCAGCAACTGGATATTGATAAACTGAAAAAACAGGAAAACACACGTTTACCGGAGCAGATGGATTATCGTGAAGTGACCGGACTTTCTGCTGAAATGGTTCAGAAACTGAATGATATCAAGCCTCGTTCGATTGCTCAGGCCGGAAGAATTTCCGGAGTGACGCCGGCGGCCTTGTCTTTGTTACTCGTTCATTTAAAAAAGAAAAATAAAAGCGCATGACTAAAGAAGCTATAGAAAACGCTCTTCATACGGCATTAAAACCGCTGGGATTTGCTCATGTGGCGCAGCCATTGAGTCAATATTTGTATCAGTTGGATAAATGGAATAAAACCTATAACCTGACTGCCGTCAGGGATGTGTTTGAAATGATCCCAAGGCATATTTTGGATAGCCTCGCCATCAGCCCCTGGCTTCATGGAGGCCGACTGATTGATGTGGGGACAGGGCCTGGATTGCCGGGCATTCCTCTGGCACTGACGCATCCGGATAAGTCATTTACCCTTTTAGACAGCAATGGCAAGAAAACCCGTTTTTTAAGGCATGTAAAACGAGAGATGGGGCTTGATAACGTTGAAGTGATTGAAAGTCGGGTTGAAAGCTACCAGCCTTCGCAGGCTTTTGATACAGTAATAAGCCGAGCATTCTCAAGCCTTGATCAAATGACCGGTCTGACCCGGCATTTACTGGCTGAAAAAGGATATTGGCTGGCGATGAAAGGCCGCAGGCCGGATGAGGAGCTGCAACACATTAACTACTCGAGTGAAGTGCATTCTTATGCTGTAGCAGGGCAGACGGGAGAGCGTTGCTGTGTTATTATTCACCCATGTTAAGTTGTCGTTAGGGATTTGACCCGTCAGATCCTGTTCATAATAAGAATTTCAGAATTAAGGAATCATCATGGCGAAGGTGATAGCTGTAGCAAATCAGAAAGGCGGCGTCGGCAAAACAACAACGGCCATTAATCTTGCCGCATCCATTGCTGCGAATGAGCAGCGCGTCCTGTTAATTGATCTTGATCCGCAGGGAAACGCGACGATGGGATCAGGCATTGACAAAAATGAACTTGTTCATAGCATGAATGAAGTGTTGTTGGGCGATTGTACAGCCGCTCAGGTCAGGCTGACAACGGCCAGCGGTTTTGATGTTCTTCCGTCAAACGGCGATCTGACGGTTGCCGAAATCAGCCTGATTGAACGTCAGCAGCGAGAAAAAGTCCTTGAGCGAGCGTTGCTGCCGATAAAAGATGAATATCAGTTTATCATCATCGACTGCCCTCCAGCCTTGAATACTCTGACAATCAATGCGCTGGTCGCTGCTGACTCCGTATTGATTCCTATGCAATGTGAATACTACGCCCTTGAAGGTCTGGCCGGTCTTTTAAGAACGGTTGAACAGGTCAAGGACTCCGTCAATCCGCGTTTGCAGATTGAAGGCGTGTTAAGAACCATGTATGACGTCAGAAACCGGTTATGTTCAGAAGTTTCAGCCCAGTTACTGGAATATTTCCAAAGCAAGGTGTACCGCACGGTCATTCCGAGAAATGTTCGACTGGCAGAGGCTCCAAGCCATGGCATGCCGGCTTTGCAGTATGATAAACATTCGTCCGGCGCCGCAGCCTATATGGTTCTGGCTTCCGAGGTCCTTAATAAACAGACAGTCGCAGCTTGATACGGGGTAATTTATGACAGTAAAACGTGGTGGTCTGGGACGAAATCTTTCCGTCTTGCTGGGTCAGACGAAAGACATTCCGCAGCATAAATCTGCACTCGCTTCTGCAGAGCATGATCATAAGTCAATGACGCTTGCCATTGGGCAGTTACGGCCCGGGAAATATCAGCCTCGCGGTGATATTGAAGATCAGCCTTTGGAGGAACTGGCACAATCCATTCGCCAGCAGGGCGTAATACAGCCATTGATTGTTCGTCTGGTTGCGGAAAATCAATATGAAATCATTGCCGGTGAACGGCGCTGGCGTGCAGCAAAACTTGCCGGTTTGCATCAGGTTCCTGTGATTGCAAGACAGGTTGATGATGAAACCGCCATGGCCATGGCCTTAATTGAAAACCTGCAACGGGAAGATTTGAACGCGATGGATCAGGCTCGGGCAATGCAGCGTTTATCCACGGAATTTTCATTAACTCATCAGCAAATTGCCGATCTTTTAGGAAAGTCGCGTGCCGCAGTCAGTAATTTCCTGCGGTTGTTAACGCTGGATGCCGAAGTCCGGTTGCTGCTTGAGCATGGAGATATAGAAATGGGACATGCCAGGGCGCTGCTTGCTCTGGATAAATCCGTTCAGAAACAGGCCGCCCAGATTATCGTTGCGCGTCAGCTGTCTGTCAGGGATGCTGAGGCACTGGTCAATCGTATGAAATCTGGTAAGCCCCAGAAAGAGAAAAAGGAATCCATTCCCAGGGAATACCAACAGCAGCTGGATCAGTTAAGCCAACATTGGGGAACAAAACTTAACATCAAAGCCGGTAAAAAAGGGAAAGGCCAACTGGTGATTCATTATGAAAACAAGGATAATCTGGATAATCTTTTACAGCGTTTTAGCCAATTTTGCGAGTAATCTGAGATGATGGAGTCTGGGTATAAAACAAATTTTTTTTCGTCAGATGGAAAAGCATCGGATAATCAGACGGTAGTTGAAGAAGACAAAAGTTCGCCCTTGTCTGGTACTCAAAATGACATAGAAGCCTCTGAATCTGATTCTTCGTCTGAAGAATTACATTCGCCGGATAATGAAGAAGAAATAAACCAGGATGTAGCTGAAGGCTTAGCGACGCAGCGTTCATAGCCGGGCGGATGAGGTCTTTCCCGGCAAGGAGAATGGGTGTTTTTTTCAAAAAATTTAACGCAGCCGATCTGTAATGATGGCAATGGTTGAGGGTTCGATTTATCTTCTTCCTGAGTGCTCGAAACTGTCTGTTCAACCTCAAGTCCGGTGCTGGTGTTATCCATTGCCAATTCATCAATGTAATCGGCAACCTTTTGCATCAACTTGAAAGAACGTCGGGGAAGTTTAATAATGAACTCGAGAATAATCAGGCTTGCAGTAATCAATTGATGGGCTAAATAGTTTACAGAAAATCTTAAACTGTCCCAACAGATAATCTCGATGATGGAGCTAAGAATGCTTTGGTTTTCCTCAACATTTTCTTCTGTTGCCGCCTGTTTCGTTGCTGCTCTGGTTGTTTTCCAATAAATGATAAGCATTCGGATCCCTCTCATGCATCGGAGTCTTCTCGCATTTCATTTCGCGGCTGCAAATGCACGGACTGCCGCCAATTTCAGCTTCGTAAAATGAAATGCCGACAGGCTCTGGTTAATTTTCAGGCAGCGTCCCGGCCGTTTTTGTTTGTTTGTTACTCCCCTTTCCAAGGCTTGGTTAATTGCTGCGGCAGATTAAATAAATCGAGAATCCGGCCAACCGTCTGTAGAATAAGGTCATCAATATTTTCAGGCTGATGATAAAATGCAGGCATCGGCGGATAGATGATGCCGCCCATTTCCGTCACGCTGACCATGTTGCGAAGATGGCTGAGGTTTAACGGGGCTTCCCGAGGCATCAAGACCAGCCGGCGCCTTTCTTTCAGCACAACATCTGCCGCCCGGCTCAACAGGTTATCACCCAGTCCGTGAGCAACGGCTGCAAGCGTTTTCATTGAGCAGGGTGCGATAATCATTCCTTCTGTTTTGAAAGTGCCGCTGGCAATGGATGCTGAAATGTCATTAATGGGATGATAAACATCGCAAAGATCTTTAAAATCTGCAAGTTGCATATCCGTTTCATACTGCAGGGTCAGCCTCGCGGCTTTCGACATAATAAGATGCGTTTCAATCTCAAGTTCCTTTAATGCCTCAAGCAAGCGTACGGCATAAATGATGCCGGATGAACCGCTGATGCCAACTATTATTCGTTGTTTGAGTTTCTTCATTATCTATTTTGTTCAAAATTGAATTACTTCAAGTGTACAACGCTTTACCCTCTGCTTACCACTAAAACATAACAATTTGAAGTGGATTGGGGTTATAGCCAATCAACTTCAAATTGCCTAAAACATAGCATTTTGNAGTTAATTGGGTATATAATCCTTCATTTTTATCATCTCAGGACAATGTTGTATGACAAATCATCGCAAAATGCTGGTGACCAGTGCCTTGCCTTATGCTAACGGTCATTTGCATCTAGGCCATTTAGTTGAACATATTCAAACGGATATCTGGGTGCGGACCCATAAAATGATGGGAGTGGATTGTATTTCAGTGTGTGGAGACGATGCCCACGGCACGCCCATTATGCTGAAAGCTGAGCAAATGGGCATCCGTCCTGAAGAGCTGACTGCCGAAATCAAGCAAAGTCATGAACAGGATTTTGCCGGTTTTGCTGTAGAGTATGATAACTTTTATACAACCCACTCTCCTGAAAATCAGGAGCTGGCCGAAATGATTTATCAACGGCTTGAAGCCAATGGCGATATTATCCGTCGCAGTATCGAGCAGGCTTATGATCCGGAAAAAGGCATGTTCCTTCCCGATCGTTTTGTGAAAGGCCAGTGTCCGAAGTGCGGTGCTGCAGATCAATATGGAGATAATTGTGAAGTCTGCGGTGCAACGTATTCGCCAACGGATTTAATCAATCCGGTCTCTGCGCTGTCTGGCGCTACACCGGTACAAAAGACCTCCGAACATTACTTTTTTAATCTGCCGAAATATCAGCAACGTCTGCAGGAATGGATGGCCGAAGGCCATTTGCAGCCAGAGGTTGCCAACAAGCTGAAAGAGTGGTTTGACAGCGGTTTGAAAGAATGGGACATTTCCCGTGATGCGCCCTACTTTGGCTTTTTGATTCCTGGAACAGACGATAAATATTTCTATGTCTGGCTGGACGCGCCAATTGGCTATATGGCGTCTTTCAAAAATTATTGTGAAAAGCAGGGGCTGTCCTTTGATGAATATTGGCAGGCCGGATCCAATACGGAACTTTATCATTTTGTCGGAAAGGATATCATTTATTTTCACGCCCTGTTCTGGCCGGCGATGCTTGACGCCTCAAAACTTCGGTTGCCGACAGCGATTTACACTCATGGCTTTTTAACAGTGGAAGGCCAGAAGATGTCAAAATCGCGCGGCACTTTTATTGAGGCCAGGCGTTACCTTGAGCATTTGAATCCTGAATATTTACGATATTATTTTGCTTCAAGATTAAACTCAAGGGTCGATGATCTCGATTTGAATTTTGACGATTTCATCAATCGGGTCAATGCTGATTTGGTTGGAAAAGTGGTTAATATTGCCAGCCGTTCTGCTGGATTTATTCATAAACGATTTGAGGGCCGGTTAAGCAAAGCCTTGCCTGAAATGGAACTCTATCATAGCTGGCTTGCTAATCTTGAGGCGATTAAAGAGGCTTATGTTGCAAGGGAATATGCTCATGCTGTTCGATTAATTATGGAGTGTGCTGATCAGATTAACCAGTATATCGACCATCATAAGCCCTGGGCGCTTGCCAAGGAAGAAGATCGTCTGCCAGAGGTTCAGGAAATATGTTCACAGGCTTTAAATGGTTTCCGTTTACTGATGACCATGTTAAAACCCATCCTTCCAGTCATGGCTGCTGAAAGCGAAACCTTCCTCAAATGCCCGGAACTTAACTGGGAAGCTCCGTTGACTCCGTTACTGGATCATCAAATAGAAGCGTTTAAACCTTTAATGCGAAGGGTTGAGCGGGAGCAAATCGATGCAATGATGAGTGCCTGAAATGAAGAAGCTGGATGTAAAATCGATTGATAAACTGTTGCCGCAAACGCAGTGCGGCGAGTGCGATTATGCCGGCTGCCTGCCTTATGCCGAGGCGATAGCCTCCGGTCAGGCTGAAATCAATCGCTGTCCTCCGGGCGGCATAAAAACATTAAAGGCGCTGGCCGAACTTTTGGATAAAGATCCCCGGCCCTTTCTTGACGAGATGGCGGCTAAAACCCGCGCTGCTTCGATTGCGGAAATACGCGAAGATGAATGTATTGGCTGCACCAAGTGCATTCAGGCCTGCCCTGTTGATGCCATCATTGGCAGTTCAAAACGGATGCATGCGGTTTTAGCGGATGAATGTACCGGCTGCGGTCTTTGTGTGGAGCCTTGTCCGGTTGACTGCATCGACATCAAAGCTCTGGACGAACCGGTCTACCAGCCGGATAAGGCGCGCGAGCGTTATCAGGCGCGTCAGGCCAGGGCATTGGCCGGTCTTCGGGAAAAGGAAGATAAATACCGTCAAAAGCGGCTGCTGGCGGCCAGTCAGCAGTCTTCTGCTAAGGAACGGCAGGCAAAACAGGATTATATTTTGCAGGCGTTGGAACGGGTAAAGGCAAAAAAACATGAATAAAGAGAAACGGCGCCAGATTTTTGAACGTCTGGCTGCAGAAAATCCTCATCCGCAAACGGAGCTCAATTACAATAACCCCTTTGAACTGCTGATTGCCGTTATCCTCTCCGCACAGGCAACAGACGTGGGCGTCAACAAAGCCACTGCCCGTCTTTTTCCTGTTGCCAACACCCCGGAGAGTATACTGGCCTTGGGGCTTGACGGCCTCAAGGATTATATTAAAACCATCGGGCTTTATAATGCAAAAGCAGAAAATATTATCAAAACCTGCCGTATCCTGATGGAAAAATACAACAGCCAGGTGCCTGAAACAAGGGCAGCACTTGAAGCGCTGCCTGGCGTGGGACGAAAAACTGCCAATGTTGTGTTGAACACGGCCTTTGGTCTGCCGTGCATAGCGGTGGATACCCACATTTTCAGAGTCGCCAACCGCACCGGTCTTGCGAAAGGAAAAACGCCGCTTGAGGTTGAAAAAAAACTGGAAAAAACCATCGACAAAGCTTTTTTAAAAGATGCACATCACTGGCTGGTACTGCATGGACGTTATGTTTGCCTGGCACGAAAACCTAAATGCCCGGATTGCATCATATCCGACCTTTGTGAATATAAAGATAAGAGCTGAGCTACCCGCTTTGGGGTTAAAGCCTATCAGCGTTTCATTTAATCTATCCATCATGCCAATAAACGTTACTGGACAAGCCGCTTAAACCTGAATATGATGAAGGCGCTTTTAGGTTTCAGGAGAAATCCATGGGTTTATCGGGCAGTAAGGAAAAATCGCGTTATTCATCTCAAGCAGCAAGCAGTACAGAGGGGGCTACTGAAAATAAGCCAGCCAAAGGATTTTTGCAACGAACAGAGGGTTTCGTTCATGAATTTCTGGACGGCAGCCTGGAGCAGCTTTCTGCCGCTCCAACGCTGGTGAGACAGCTGATAAACAACCCATCTTATAGAAAGCCCTTGAATAATTATTTCAATGTTTTTCTCTCCCATTTTTTAATGGTCATGTTCTTAGAGTCACTTAATGTCTGGTTTACACAATGGCTGATGGCGGAAAATGAAACAGAAGAAGATGGTTCGACCTTGTATTATTTTTTGTGTTTTACAACCTGGTTGGCAGTCATGCTGTATAATCTTAGAGATTTTGCTCCAGCAGCCGTTCAGACTTTCGTGACCAACCTGCAATTGAGCCGGGTAAAAAACCGGATTGCTGTTGAAGATAAGGCTTGCGGAGATAAAAAATGCCAACCCTCGACTATATCAGATATGACTACGATTTTTGTGAATAACAATGCAGGTCAGGCCTTATCTAAGACCATTAATTATCTTCCTTTCCCGAAGGCATTACAATGGTTGGTCTTTGTTTGGGTGAATGGTATTTATATTGCGGAAAATTCACGGCGGCCAGAAGAACGCTGCGAACACCGTGTTCCTTCAACAGGAAAAAGTTTGTCTTTGGGTCTGGCTTATTGGGGAACAAGCAGCGCAATGGAGTTTCTGTTCTCTCAAACGGTTATAAAACTGCCATTTTATCATTATTTTCTGCTTGAACTGATGCTGCTGAATATTCACGTTGCTGGAGCAAGACATCTGAACTCGCTTTATATTAAGCAAGAAGAAAGAAATGTCGCTGTCGATCCCATCGTACTTTATGGAAAATTTTCCAATGAGCTTATGGTGATGGGGATTGAGGGCATTAAAGCGAGGCTGCCATTCTGGTTGAAAAATGATGACTCCAGCATTGCCTGGGGAAAACTTTTTTCAAAAATCAATCAATTGATAAAAGAATATCCATTTTTTCAGTCGGCCTACGGCGTACTCATGCCTAAGATGTTGACGTCAGTGAACAATTTTATTCATGATCCGGTGATTGCCAGTTTCTGGCCGAATCTTCGCAAGCTAATTGTCGGTAAAATCGATGAAATCACCAGATTTGAAATCAAACATCCAATTCTTCATAAACTTCTTTGCGGGACGCCGAAAACAGTCCTTCAAAATGTGGCGGAAAAAGGATTTGGGGTTAATAAGAAGGTCACAGGAACAGCGCGAGACATGTATTTTGATGAAAAGGTACATGACGATCTAACGAATATCAGAAGTTATCTGGTTAGCCTGAAACTAAATTCCGAAATGGGTGAATTATTACCAATAATGGGCGAGGATGAAAAAAAACTTACTCGCAATGAGGCTCAGGATGAGGTTGACGAGTGGCTAAACAAAGTTGATCCAAAGGAAAAAAGCAGGAATGATGCATCTTCTTCTATATCTGTCCCTTTGACAAAAAAAACCGATGAAGTTCCGCTTGAAAAAAAGGGTTCGCCGATTAGGTTTTTTAAACCTGTGGAGCCGGAGGTGAGTCTGGCAAAGAAAGCCATCGAGGATGACGAGAGCGTCTTTTTTAGAAAGAAAATGCTTTGAAACGGTACTGGCGACATTTCATTTTAAGAAACGAAAATGCAATGTCGGCAAATCCTGTTGTGGAAAAAAAGAATTTCGCCAAGGCAGGCAAGCAAAGGTAGCCGCGTTTGTCTTTTTTTATCCTTCATGATAGAATTATGGGCAATTCGGGCTTTCGCTCTTAGAACATACAGGCGCATCCAGTTTATGTATTTTCCGATATCCAGGCAATCTCGAGGGTTTTTGAGCATTTCTATCAGCATGCTGTTATGTTCATTGCTGCTAATCAATCTTTCCTTCAAGATGATTCAGATCTCAGGGTTTGTTTTTTCTGCCAGCGCCCTGCTTTGTCCTTTGATGATTTATATTTATCTGCAGGCGCTTCGCAACTGTACGGTGAGGGAACAGCGCCATATACTGAACATGACCTTGCTCGGGCTTTATCTGTTTTCTATTGGTTTGTATTTGCTGCTGCATTTACCCGGTGCTGCCTATATGAATCAGAATGCTGTTTATTCTGTGGTTTTTGAAGACATTCCCAGAAAATTTTTCTCTTTGACCTTTGCCTTTGGCGTAAGTTTTTATTTGCCGCATCTGTTTTTAAATCAAAATATTGAAATATGGAACAGGCTGTCATTAAGGGCGGCCTTGCTTCAATCCTTTACCGGAGGGATCTTTTTTTTCCTGATTCATTTTGTTTTTCTATTTTCAGAGCCGAATATCCAGCAGTTTAATACAATATTTTATCATTCCTTTCTGACCTGCCTGGGGCTTATGCTGTTTGTTGCCTTGAGTTGCCTGTTCCAGCCTTCTTTTTATGAAGAAAGCAGTCAGGATGATGAGTTGATGGATAAAGCGCCGGTCTACCAATATCTGGTTGCGCTCACGGTAATGATCATGTTGATTTGTGTGTCCTGCAATTATCTTTTGGTTAACATATGGTCTGGATGGACATTTACGGCTAGCAGTTTGCTGTTTCCTCTGGCTTTGATGATTGGCACAGTCATTACCGAGCTTTATGGTTTTCGAGCCATGTTTAAGGCGGTAGTGGTGCTGGCTTTGTCGCAACTGAGTTTTGATTGCCTGCTGATGCTGGCCGCAGCAATCCCTTCGCCAGATTTTTTTAATTTGAACGCTTACTATCAGGCCGTTATTCCCGGCAGGATTCCTGCTGAAATCCTGAGTATGGCGGTTATCTTTCTTTCCAACGGTTATCTGCTGCAACGACTGGCAGCGGTTTCCTGGCTGAAAAAACGGGGTTTGAGAATTTTTGTTGCTAATTTTTGCACAACCATAATCATCCTGGTCAGTTATGAACTGTTGCTGGTCAAAAACTATGACCACATGCAGTTACTGCAGCTGGCAGTCAATGCCTGGCTATATAAAAATAGCCTCACCCTGATTACCCTACCGAGTACGCTTTGGCTCTGTCAATGGCTGCAAAAACGCCTCCAGAACAAGTCAAATTGGGCTTCCGTTCGTATTGTCGATTAACCCTTTGAGTGAAGTAAGGCTAACCTATTCATTTTATTGGCAGCTTGCTGTTTATTTCAAAGCTGCTATTATAGTTTTGTCGTGTTATACGGAGAGGGAGAATGGGGAAAAAGAACACGTTAAGCATAGGCCCTACAATCATATTTGAATTGTTGACCCATGAATTTGAAAGGTATATTGAAGCAACTGGTGAAAAACTCAACTTTTGGAGTATTAAATCTTTTACTTTTACAGTGGCTGAACAGTTCGGCAAAGCCAGTAGCGACCTGGCAAAAGCAAAGTGCAAACAAGCGATAGCGACTAATAAATCGCTATCGGAAGCAGCTCTTTCTTTTATAGAGGATGAGTCGCGACAGGAAACGGCTGATCTGGCCTCTGATGTTAGTGATTGGGCGCAGCTTGAAAAAATAAAAGAAATAGTTAAAAAGGCTGCTACTGTTACAAGCAATGCAAGCAGCGTCGAAGGATTTGAAAACGGTGACTTCGGAAAGATTACCACCGCATTTAGTCTCCTGGCTGACAATTTGGATAAAAAATTTTGTGAATTATCCTTATTCTTTATCTTATATAATGAAAAGGATACTTATCTGAGTGCGGAGCAGAAAAAAAGATTTGAATTAGCGACTGAATTTGTTTTTGACAAGCATAAAATATTTAACGCTGTCGACCAATCAAAGAGTTTAAAAGGGCGGGTTCAACAGTTGCAGGATAATTACTTTGATGGTCTTTCTATTATAAAACATAATGAGCCGAGTGAATGCTTTGCGATAGAAAATTTGACTGTATTTCTTACAGAGTTATTATCTAAGTCAAATAAAACTGAAAGTCGAGCGCTGTTAAATGCTTATACTAATTTAAGAAAACGCAATTCGATAAAGCATCTGGATGACGAAAATGAGCAGACAGAGTACAGCAAGCTTATTGCGAACAGCTTGCTGAACATCCCTTTTATAGCCGAACCTGAAAACATCTTAGCTTATTTTGTGGCCAAGTATGTTGTCTGTGATCTTTACCGTGAATTGCGAGATGAGGATTTTCTTAAAGCCTTCATTAAAAAAATTCCTAAACTCGCCACTGAAAGTGGTACAAAATCACATAATGAAAGGCAATTAAGTTTTAACAAACTTTGGGAGTTGCTCAAAGGCTTTTCATATGTCAGAACTTCTAAGGCTTCCACCGATGCAACTATTGTGACACAGGTTGAATGCTTAGCGTATAAAAATAGAAAATTATGTAAGGCGTATGGTGAGAAAATTAAATCCTACTCCGGTGATTTAGGTATTGGTGTTTTTGTTGAGGTTCTAAAGGCGTTTGTGAAATTTACTCCTGGCGGAGGGCTTATGGAGCTTTTTTTATACAATTTCAGCCAGTATCTTGAAAAATATCAGAAGGCAGTTTCACAACGAGCAGGCAGTAAGGCTGAGCCCATTCATTTGGATGTCGGCGAATTGGATGGTGCAAAAATCCTTTGTTCCATCTTAGAGCGTCAGTTCTTGAAGGATGAGACATGTGATGAAGCGCTCGCGGCTTCCAGCTCAAGCAGCAGCGCTAACAGTTCCAGCGCCAGTATGGCGACACCTTAACTTAGCCCCAGCTCTCCGCAAAGGCTCTGAGACATCAGGGCCTTTATTTTTTCTGAATCATCATATTTACTCAGCAGATAAAGCAGTTTGCAGTGTGCTGCCTCAGCGGTCATATCATAGCCGCTGATGAGGCCTGCCTGTTTTAAGGTGAGTCCGGTTGCGTATTGCCCCATTTCTACCCGGCCTTGATAGCATTGAGAACAATTCACAATGACAACCCCTCTATCGCAGGCTTTTTTCAGAATATTCAGGAAATCGTCATTGTTATTCTGGGCATTACCGCTGCCGTAAGTTTCAAGAATCAGGCCTTTAATGTCCTGTTTGAGAATAAAGTCCAAGACCTCTGCTGCAAAGCCCGGAAAAAGCCGGAAGTTGGCGATGAAATTAGGCTCGATGCGCTGTAGCTGAAATGCTTGTTGAGGCTTTTCAAGCAACAGCGTATCGTTCAGTTCGATATGGATGCCAATGGTTGCCAGATGCGGAAAATTGGGTGAATCAAATGCCTTGAACTGCTGAGAGTTGACCTTCTGCGCCCGGTTGCCTCTGAGCAGGCATTCGTTAAAATAAATGCAGACCTCATAAATGGGCTGGTTTGCCGCAAGCACTAACGAGGTAATGATATTTTCTACTGCGTCATTCCTGACTTCTGACAAAGGAATCTGCGAACCGGTGATAATGACCGGCTTGCCCAGATTTTCAAGCATGAAGGAAAGTACCGACGCTGTATAAGCCATGGTATCCGTACCATGAAAAATGACAAAACCGTCATAATCTTCATAATGGCGTTGGATATCATCGGCAATACGGTTCCAGTCCTTGACGGTCATGTTCGACGAATCCAGTAGCGGTGAATATTCAATAATGTCATAAGCCGGCATGCCCGGCAGGGAAAGGGCAGGAATCTGTTGAAGCGCTGTGGCAACATAGCCTGGCTTAGGTTGATAGCCCTGCTCGGTTTTAACCGAGCTGATGGTACCGCCGGTGTTGATGATTAATAATTTTTTATTCATATTTGCCTGAACATATTAGTCATTTTTTTGGCAATTATAGTCATTTCTGAGGATAAATGACAGATGCAGGCCTTCTTCGCAAGAATTTATTTGCCAAACTCTTGTCTTTTGTGAAAAAATCAATGCAATATTTTTTTTTGAAGTGGCAATCATGGTAATCGATCGTGCCGGGTATCGACTGAATGTTGGCATTATTCTGGTCAATGACTCGGATAGAGTATTTTGGGGGCGTCGGCAGGGACATGATGCCTGGCAGTTTCCGCAGGGCGGACTGGCGCAGGGAGAAACGGCCATTCAAGCGATGTTTCGAGAACTCTATGAAGAAGTGGGGCTTGAGAAGCAGGATGTTGAAGTGCTGGGTTCAACACGCCGCTGGTTGAAATACCGCCTGCCCAAGCAGTATCTGCGGCATGGCTCCGAACCCGTGGTCATTGGTCAAAAACAAAAATGGTTTTTGCTTAAGTTGAAGTCCTGTGAACAGAAAATCAGGCTTGATTTATCAGACTCTCCAGAGTTTGACAGCTGGCGCTGGATTGATTATCAGGAACCGGCCAAAGAAGTCATATTTTTCAAGCAGCAGGTGTATTCACAGGCTTTGAAGGAACTTGAGTATTTATTAAAAAAAGGGCGAACAGGTTTTAATCGGCGACATAAAAAGAGGTAGTCATAAAAACGAATGCTAAAAGTTCTGAAACGTATAGTCCAGGATGTAACTTCCGCAGATAACCTGGCTGAGGCGCTTGCCGTTCTGGTGAAGCGGGTCAGCCACGCTATTGATGCTGAGGCTGTTTCAGTTTTTCTGATTGATAATAAAAACGCGGAATATGTCCTGATTGCCACGGAAGGCCTGAATAAATATGCTGAATCAAGGGTTCGGGTTGGTATTGATCATGGTCTGCTGGGCCTTATTGGCCGCCGCGAAGAGCCGATCAGTCTTGAGGATGCCTCAGCCCACCCTAATTTTCATCGCAATACTCTGTTTAATGAAGAGCATCTCAAAGCCTTTTTGGGCGTACCCATTATCCAGCATCGTAAGCTCTTTGGAGTGTTGACCATTCAGCAGCAGGAAGCGCGCAGCTTTGATGATACCGAAGAAGCGTTCCTGATTACCCTTGCGGCCCAGCTCGGCGGCATTATTGCCAACGCCGAAGCAGCCGGGGAGCTGGAAAGTCTGACCCAGCCGAGGCCGGTCGGCGTTGCCAAACCTGAAAACGTCAAGGCGGCTTTATCCGGCGTCGGCTCGGTGCCGGGGGTGGCTATTGGTACGGCAGTGGTTATCTATCCTGCCGCCGATCTGGATACGGTTCCAGCCCATGACGTTGAGGATGTTGAAGCCGAAGTCGAGGTGTTCGACAAGGCGCTGGAAGCCGCACGCGAAGACATGCGCCGTTTAAGCAGAAGAGTACAGTCCACGGTGGCTGAACAGGAGCAGGCGCTGTTTGATGTTTATTTAAAAATTCTCGATAAAAACGGCCTTGGCAACGAGGTTTCGGCACTTATCCGCAAAGAAACACTCTCCGCCCAGGCGGCGCTGGCCTCAGTCATAAAAAAACATGTTAACCAGCTTGAGTCGGTAGAAGATGATTATCTTCGCGAACGGGCCAGCGATTTTCGTGATCTGGGACGCAGGGTTCTGGCCGAACTGCAGCTAAGCCAGCGTGAAGAAATTGATTATCCGCGCCGCACGGTTTTAGTGGGTGAGGAATTGACCGCCGCTGACTTGGCTGAAGTGCCTGAGGGGCAGCTCGCCGGGGTAGTCTGCGCCAGAGGCTCACAAAACTCCCATGTGGCCATTCTTGCAAGAGCGATGGGCGTGCCTACGGTCATGGGAGTACGAGGGCTTAAATACGATAAAATCAACCGCCGCGCCTTGGTTGTGGATGGCTATTACGGTCACATTTTCATCTCCCCTTCCAAAGCCCTGCTTGCAGAATTCAAAATGTTGCAGCAGGAAGAAGAGGAACTCAACGAAAGTCTGGTCAGCCTGCGTGATAAGCCGGCAGAAACCCTTGATAACTATCGTGTTTCATTACAGGTTAATACCGGCCTTGCGATGGACGCCGGACTGTCTATGAGTGTTGGTGCTGAAGGAATCGGGCTATATCGTTCGGAAGTTCCTTTTATGAGCAGGGAACGGTTTCCATCAGAAGATGAGCAGACCATCATTTACCATCAGTTGCTGAAAGCCTTCGCTCCGCGTCCGGTAACGATGAGGACGCTGGATATTGGCGGCGATAAAAAATTATCCTACTTCCCGGTTGAAGAAGAAAATCCTTATCTTGGCTGGCGTGGAATCAGGGTTACGCTCGATCATCCCGATGTTTTTCTTATTCAGGTCAGGGCGATGATGCGCGCAAGTGAAACTTTGAATAACCTGCGAATCATGCTGCCGATGGTCACGACCTTAAGCGAAGTTGATGAAGCGACATATTTGATTAACCAGGCTTATGAAGAACTGCTGGACGAAGGTCTTTCCATTGAAAAACCGCCAGTCGGTGCGATGATTGAAGTTCCGGCTGCCGCAAGCATGTCCAGAGAAATTGCCAGACGAGTCGATTTTTTATCGGTCGGCTCGAATGATTTAACGCAGTATCTGCTGGCTGTTGACAGAAATAATGCCCGTGTTGCGGAACTTTATGATGCGCTTCATCCTGCTATGTTGCGAACGCTGGTGAAAATTGTTGAAGGCGGCCATGCTGCCGGCATAACCGTCAGTATTTGCGGAGAAATGGCCGCTGATCCGCTGGCTGTCATTTTATTACTGGCCATGGGCTTCGATGTATTGAGTATGAACTCGGCCTCTTTACCCCGGGTTAAATGGATGATTAGAAATTTTAATATGGCCAAAGCGCGCCGCATTCTTGCCGAAGCTCTTGAACTGGAACACCCTCCTGAAATCCGCCTGCTGCTTCAAAGGGCGTTAGAGGAAGAGGATCTTGGCGGCCTGATAAGAGCAGGGAAAAGCTGATGATAGCAGATATCATGCAGTCCGGCGTGGTTTATGCGGTGCTTGGCGCCTTTGCCGGCTTGATGGCCGGTGTGCTGGGCATTGGCGGCGGTATTATTATCGTACCGGCACTGGCTTATGTTTACAGTCATCAGGCAGGTTTCCCTCCTGACAAAATTCTTCATCTCGCAGCAGGGACTTCTTTGGCCATTATGGTGATCACATCGCAATTTTCGGTCCGGGCTCATCATCACCGTAAAAAAATCGCCTGGGATGTTTATAAAAAACTTTGGCCGGGGATTGTTATCGGCGCCGTTGCCGGCGCATTTCTGGCCGATCAGCTTCATTCCAGGGTCATTAATATCATTTTCGCTTTGTTTATTCTTCTTATTTGTGCAAAAACATTTTTTGACCGGCAAAAAATTCGTCCGCATAAATATCCACCGGCCTGGATACATCATTTTGTGACCTTCATTGTTGGTTTAAAATCCGGGTTGCTGGGATTGGGCGGCGGCGTTCTCATTATTCCCTATCTGACCTTTTGCGGTGTGGAGGTGCGAAGCATTGCAGCGATTTCCGCCCTTTGTACCATGACCATTGCCATTGTCGGGAGCATTGCCTATATGATAACAGGGTTCAATGAACCTGCATTGCCGCCCTTCACAACGGGTTATGTGTATTGGCCTGCAGTGATTGCAGTTGCAGTTCCCAGTGGTTTTTTTGCCCCTATCGGGGTCAGTTTAACTTACCGATTGCCGGTGTATCATTTAAAAATGGCCTTTATCATCTTTTTATTGATGGTCGCAATTGATATGCTGGTATAAAACTACAGGATAATAGAGCCATGTTTGCATTCCCACATATTGATCCCGTTGCCTTATCCATCGGCCCGTTGAAAGTGCACTGGTATGGACTGATGTATCTTTTCGCCTTCCTGTTGGCCTGGATCCTTGCCCATGTCCGAGCACAGCTTTATAAACTGGATTGGAGCAGCGATCAAATCACGGATTTAATCTTTTATGGCGCGCTGGGTGCGATTATCGGCGGTCGTCTTGGATATATGTTGTTTTATGATTTTCCCCAGTTTATCCATCAGCCCTGGATCATTTTTAAATTATGGCAGGGCGGAATGTCGTTTCATGGAGGGCTGCTTGGCGTGGTTGCCGCCATTTATCTGTTTGGCCGCCGCAACAATAAAACCTTTCTTCAGGTTGCAGATTTTATGGCGCCCTTAGTGCCGTTGGGGCTTGGTTTCGGGCGTTTGGGTAATTTTATTAATGGCGAACTCTGGGGCAGGCCGACAGATGTTGCCTGGGCAATGGTTTTTCCCTCTGCCGATCATCTGCCTCGGCACCCTTCGCAGCTCTATGAGTTAGGGATGGAAGGAATTCTTCTGTTTATTATTGTATGGTGGTATGCCTCAAAACCACGGCCTTCCGGCTGTGTGAGCGGCGTCTTTCTGATGTTTTATGCCCTGTTCAGGTTTATTGCGGAATGCTTCCGTCAACCTGATGTACAACTGGGCTTTGTTGCATTTGACTGGTTAACCATGGGGCAGATACTTTCTGTGCCGATGTTTTTTGCCGGTCTGATTTTATGGTGGGTTAAACGATGAGAACATATCTGGATTTGTTACAACGAATTTTAAACGAAGGTGCTGAAAAAGCAGATAGAACCGGCACAGGGACTCTGTCGCTGTTCGGTCATCAGATGCGTTTTGATCTGCGTCAGGGGTTTCCGCTGGTAACCACAAAAAAACTGCATACCCGCAGTATTATTCATGAATTACTCTGGTTCCTGAATGGAGATACCAACATTCAGTATTTAAAGGAAAACGGTGTTTCAATATGGGACGAATGGGCAGATGAGAACGGTGACTTAGGCCCGGTTTATGGCGCGCAATGGCGCTCCTGGCCGACAGCTGACCACCGTTATGTTGATCAGATCAGCGAATTGCTGTCAGAAATAAAAAGCAATCCTGATTCAAGACGTTTGCTGGTTTCTGCATGGAATGTCGGCGAGCTGGACAAAATGGCATTAATGCCCTGTCATGCACTGTTTCAGTTTTATGTAGCCGAAGGGCGATTATCCTGCCAGTTGTATCAGCGCTCTGCCGATGTATTTTTAGGCGTTCCCTTCAATATTGCCTCTTATGCCCTATTGACGCATATGATTGCCCAGCAATGTAATCTTGAAGTAGGTGATTTCATCTGGACCGGCGGTGACTGCCATCTTTATCTGAATCATCTTGAGCAGGCGAAAACACAGCTTGAACGAGAGCCTTTCCCCCTGCCAAAGCTTGAGATTCAGCGTCGCCCCGATACCTTGTTTGAGTATCATTATGAGGATTTTCAGTTTGTAGACTATCAATGTCATCCAGCCATTAAGGCTCCTGTTGCTGTTTGAGGATTAAGGAGCCAGGGTCTGTTGGCATTTCAACTTGAACTGCCAACAGAGCCTAGTACCTCATCCTGCAAATATTAAGATCGTTATGCTGACGCTATTGCTGTCTGAGCTGCGTTGCTCGTCAGTTGAATATGCTCAATATTCGCCTTCCTCGCGCCTTGTCAGACAGCAATATCGCCTAACCTAACGATCTCAATATTTACAGGATGAGGTACTAGTCAAACAAAGCACGAATCGCTTCGGGGAGGGGGGTGGATTTGTTCTGGCTATAATCAACCCAGACAATCTTACTGGTTCCCTGGGCTTTCAGGTTCCCCTTCTGATAAATTTCGTGATCCATCATCATGCTGCTTCGGCCAGGGCTATGCGCCCGGGAGATAATTTTCAATCGAGCCGGATAAACAATTTCCTGTAAAAAAGTACAGGCAATATGAATCAGCACCGGCCCCTGCTTCTGGTTTAAATCCAGATTCAGGGTTTGAAAACATTCTATCCGGGCTTCCTGAAAATAATCAAAATAGCGGCCATTATTGACGTGTCCGAGCGCATCCATATCGCCCCATACAATATCAAAGATTTTTTCATGCTGGGTTTTTGGGTTCATTTAATATTTCCTTTGAGATGTTTTAATAATTATACCCTTGAACTTTCAAAATGCGAGGTCTAGTACCGTTTCCATTTAATTCTGCAAGGTGGTAATTTCATTAAATTAATCTTTCCTACGTCCCGCGGACAAGCCGCGGGACGTAGGTTGAACAAATTGTATTTTTTCACCTTGCAAAATTAAATGGAAACGGTACTCGTACCCAAGTTACTTCAAAATGCCAGGTTTTATTTTTTTGCTTTTTCCGCCAGAGCGGCGTTTAAAGATTCGCAATAGGCTTGCTAACCGGCTGGGCTTAAGAGATAATCTTGCTTTTTATTTCAGGAGAGTTCCTTGCGCTTTCAAGTACAACAGACTCACGATGAGGCAAAGGCCTGTTTGATCTGGCTTCATGGCCTGGGTGCCGACGGGTCTGATATGGCCGGTGTCGCAGCACAGCCCCCGCTATGTCATTTACCGCTTCGGCATGTATTTCTCGACGCACCCATGCGGCCTGTAACCATCAATGGCGGCATCGAAATGCCGGCCTGGTACGATATTTTGGGGATGAAGCTGACAGACAGAGAGGATAAGGAAGGACTGGATGCATCCAAAGCCATGCTGGAATCTATTATTGAAAATCAGATTTCTGATGGCTTTAAGCCAGAACAAATTATCCTCGCAGGTTTTTCACAGGGCGGTGCGCTTGCACTTTATACCGCATTACAGCAGAAACGTTCTCTGGGCGGACTCATTTCCTTATCGTCTTATTTGCCGTTGATGAATCAAATCCAATGTCATCAGTCGAAAAATCTTCCTGTTTTTATGGCAGGAGGCCGATTTGATCCCGTGGTTCTTCCATTATGGAGTATGGCCAGCGTTCATTGGCTTAAGGCTCAGGGGTATCAGGCACTTGATTGGCAGGAATATGATATGGAACATAGTATCTGTATGCAGGAAATTGAGGATATCAGTCAATGGTTAACCAGGCAGTTGGAGAAGGGGGAATAATGACCCGGGTAAAAAAAGCGAGAATTGTGCCTTACAGCACTGAACAGATGTATGAATTGGTCAATGGCGTTGAACAATATCAGGATTTTGTACCCTATTGCACTCAAAGCGAGGTTCATCACCGGGATGAAGACGAAGTCAGAGCCACGCTAGTGATTTCAGCCGCTGGGATGTCAAAATCATTTACCACCAGAAATTTGCTGCAACATGGAAAAATGATTGAAATTCGCCTGATTGACGGCCCATTCAAACATCTGGAAGGTTTCTGGCGCTTTGATGAGGTTGATGGCGGAAGTAATATTTCGTTTGACCTGGAGTTTGAGATTGCCGGCAGAATGCTCTCGATGATGCTGGGGCCGGTGTTTGAACAAGTCAGCAATAAAATGGTGGATGCCTTCTGTCTGAGAGCAGAGGATGTTTATGGTGAAATTTGAAATCGTCTATCATCAGGCCGGCGGTCAGCTGACCCGAATAACGCTTGAGTCAGATGCATCAATCACCGTAGCTCAGGCGCTTGATCGCTCGGGCATCTTCCAGCAGCACCCCGAGGCACGGGCTTTATCGGTGGGGATTTTTGGCCGGCAGGTCGATTTGAGTCAGCAGGTCAAAAATGGCGACAGAATAGAAATTTACCGCCCCTTAACCGCCAACCCCATGGATAAACGCCGTCAGAGAGCCACCTCTAACAAATAATCACTTGCTGTAGGTTGACAGAAACGGCGAAACCTCAAGTCGAAAGGACGCAGCCTACAGCAGGAACACATTATCCAAATTTTCGTTATGCAAAAGGTAAGCGCAGGAACCCTAAGGCTGATGTTCTATCTTAACCAGCCGGTCGCCGTTAAAGTACAGACGTAAATTTCGAATCGTCGTTGCATTATTACCTTTTCGAATGCTGTAGGCATAATCCCAGCGACTGTTGTTGAACATGGGACTCAACAGGCTGGTTCCCATTAAAATGGCAACTTCTCTTTTACTCATACCAACTTTGAGCCGGTCAATTTTGGACATCGGAAGCAGGTTGCCCTGTTCGACGACTCGCCGGGCATAGTCGTAGGATGTGCATGCCTGTAAACCAATAAGCGTGATAAAACCAAGTAGAATAAATTTTCGCATCGTCATTACTGCCATATAAAAAACTGAAAACATAAAATTTTATTTTTTTGTCCATGCGGCTTAAAAAAAGCTGCACATCCGTATGCCGATACTCGTTTTTCAGAGAAGTACGGGCAAAAAATAAAGACGTCTAAAACTCGCCTTTTGAAGGAACTTGGGTATAATAACACGCTAAATAAATAATGACAGTAGATTAGAGGTGTTGTTGTGGAAGAAAGTCATCAATTGAAAGAGGCGGGTTTAAAAATAACCCTGCCCCGATTAAAAGTCCTGCAAATTCTTGAACAGGCCGGTGATAGACACCTTAGCGCGGAAGCGGTATATAAAACACTGCTGGATATGGGTGAAGATGTTGGCCTTGCAACGGTCTACCGTGTTCTTACCCAGTTTGAGGCGGTGGGTTTGGTAACCCGGCAAAATTTTGAGGGCGGCCACTCTGTTTTTGAATTGGATCAGGGCGAACATCATGATCACCTCGTCTGCATTAAATGCGGTCGGGTTGAAGAGTTTTTTGATGAGACGATTGAAGAGCGACAGCAGCTTATTGCTGAAAAGGCTGGCTATGAAATGACTGATCATTCATTGAATATCTATGGTATATGTGCTGATTGCCAACAATAATTCTAAAAGGAGACAAAAATGTCGTCAATAAAAGCTGACAAGTGGATTGAGAAAATGGCTTTGGAGCATGAAATGATATCTCCTTTCGAGTCAGGCCAGGTCAGAGAAAAGGATGGAAACCGAATTATTTCCTACGGCGTATCCAGCTATGGATATGATGTTCGTTGCTCTAACGAATTTAAGATCTTTACCAATATTAATTCGGCAATTGTTGATCCTAAAGCATTTGATGCGAACAGTTTCGTTGACGTCGTTTCTGACGTATGTATTATTCCGCCGAATTCTTTTGCTCTGGCACGGACAATTGAGTATTTCAAAATCCCAAGAAACGTGTTGACCATCTGTCTTGGCAAGTCGACTTACGCGCGCTGCGGTATTATCGTTAACGTAACGCCTCTCGAGCCTGAGTGGGAGGGGCATGTCACCTTGGAATTCTCCAATACAACACCGTTGCCTGCAAAAATTTATGCCAATGAGGGCGTGGCTCAGATGTTGTTTCTGGAGTCGGATGAGGTCTGTAATGTTTCTTACCGCGATAGAAATGGCAAATATCAGGGGCAACGTGGTGTTACCCTGCCGACAGCCTGATATTTTGAACCCAATTAACATTAAATTGCCTAAAACATAGCATTTTGAAGTTAATTGGGTAAACATCTGCATCAACTCAAACCTCCAGAGCCTGCGTCATGCTCGGTACGACGCAGGTTCTGGCGGAAAATGCAAAAAAATAAAACGATAAATACTTTGATGCTGTCGTCAAATACGGTGTAACGAGGCGTTAAAGCCGCGTCAGAATATTATTCTTTTTCGATTTGATATTGGCTGCGAGATGCGTTAACTCGTTCCTTCAATTCTTTCCCGGGCTTAAAATGAGGACTGAATTTTTCTTCGGTGACTACTTTCTCACCGGTTTTGGGATTATGCGCCGTACGCGGCAATCGACGACGCAGTCGAAAGCTGCCGAATCCTCGAATTTCAATGCGCTCCCCTTCGCATAAGGCTTCACTCATGCTTTGCAGAATAAGGTTAATGCCTTTTGCCACCTTTTTTTCAGGAAGATGTGTCATTTTTGCAGAAATATTGTCAATAAGTTCAGATTTTATCATCGCGTCACCCGTTTTTTATTGTTTGTAACAATAGCTTGATTTTCAGCCAGTTACAATGAATATTACCTATGAATTAAAGTATAGATTGCAATTTTAAATATTCAATTTTTTCAAGCTAATCGTTGGTGAATATAGGCTGTGACCACGCCCCAGCTCATGGCGAGCTTTGTCTGGCGGCAGCAGCGGAAGTTGTCAACAACAAGGGGTTTGCTTGTGCTGATGATCCACTGTAATTTTGGTAATTCATTGAGCTTTTTTTCAAGGTCAGACCAGAACTCACCAAAAAAAGCACTTGCATTGATGAAAATGTGAGTAGCTTCATCTAATGATGCACTCATGAAATCCTGATGCCTGAACTCAATGCGTTGATTACAGGTTTCATACTGTTTTAAACGACAGAGTTTATTTTTTTGCTGATCAGAGGCATGGTGTAAAGCAGTCAGTTTTTCAATGCCAATCGCTTTTTTTGGGTTAAAAACCATTGCGCAGCTAATGACTGCTTTGCCGCTGCCGCTTCCGAGGTCAAAAAAAACTGAATTTTCATTAAGATCGCAAAGACTGAGCAGAGCGACAAAAGGTGTAAATTCTATTTCGCCATAGACCAGAGCAGGAGCATCCTGTATCTGCAGTCTTTCCTGTTTTGATAACTGAAACCCATTCACTGATTGATATAGCGTCTGGAAAACAGAGAAGTGTTGAGGCAGTCGGAGTTGTTTAGACCAGCGCCATAATCTGATTTTTCTCCAGATGATTCGGCCGCTGTCAAAGCAGAACAGAAGGACAAGGACAGTTGCCAGGCTAAGCAGTATCTGATTCATGGCTGAGTATTTTTATCCGTTCTTCTGCCGACAAATCCTTCCAGGCGGCTAGCAGCAGACGCCCGGCCTGCCGTTCGCTCATGGCCTGTTGATGCATTTCCCATGGAAGCTCATCAGCGACATAGAGGCCAACGACAAAAGTCGTTAACAAGGTGGTAATGATTGCCAGCAACAGAAAACGCCATTGGAAGGATTTAAAGATTTTACGATTTTTACTTACAGCCTCCTGAGCGAATTTAGCGATATGCATACAACTTTCATCCGCAATACGGTGAAACTGGGAGGCATCATATTTGGCGAGTTCAGCATGGAATATTTCAATGCCTTTTAAACTGGATGCTTCAATTTGATCAAGGCTTCTCTGAGTGAATTTTTCGAAATATTCAAACTGTGTTTTGATTGTTTTCAGAATGGCATCGCCTTTAGAATAAAGCGATTGGAGTTGTTTTTCTCCCTGATTTAATGATTCGTGAATGGACTGGCGAAATTGTTGAATGCCCGTTTGTGACAGCATTTCATGCAGGGCTTCGGCCTGTTCTCTCAATTCTTCTGATTTCTGGACACAGTTATTTAACTGCGTTTGATGGTTTTTTTCGATATTCAGCAGCCATTGCTGCATTTTTTTTTCAGCCAGCTCAAAATAAGCAATAAACTCACTGCTGCGCTCAAGCAACGTCTGTAATCGTATGATTTCATCATCGGAAAAATTGGTCATGGATTTATGGGCTTAAGTTTTTTTTTAATTTAACTCAAAGCTGTTCATTTGGCTAGAAGAAAAAAATACACTATATTGTTAATATTCCCTTAATTTTAATTCTTTAAAATAAAAATATAGACCATTTAAACGTTGGGACTTCCTATGGAACAATCCAGCATTACCCAGAGATTTTTTGTGCCGGAACAGGTAAAGCCTGATCAATTGACGACGATCAATTGTGGAAGGACTCCTAACAGTCTTTTCAGGGCTATCGCTGTGAGCTTGATTGACGCCATTAATCACGCAGCTCGATTCGATGACGGCGTATTGAAGCAGGTCTTGAACAGCTATTTTATTTACTATCCGCAATCTCGAAATACAAAAGTCTTGATGACGGTTCGTGAGCGCTATGAGGCATTAAAGCTTCCTTCGCAGATGCCGGAGCTGGTTGAAACCATGGCTTTTATTTTGAGACAGATGGCGGTTGACGAATTGTTGATTCATCCAGAAAAATACCCTTTGGCGTTTCTGGAGGGTGAGTCCTTGCCCAGTGTGGAACAGCTACGCTCAGAAGAGACTTTTTTGAATGAACATGCAGTACAGGCGCTTGCCAACGCATTAAATATGCCGATGGGTTTAAGCCTCACAGATGAAAGCCGCGAGCTTCCTTTGTCTTTAGAGTTTAATTTATCAGAAAAGTCTCCCCGTAAACCTGAACTGCGAATGGGGCTTGTCGGAAACCAGGCCTTGTCCAAGGTCAGGAGCCCACAATTGTTTTCCACACTGGCAAGCAGGAAAGCGCATCATATTAAAGCACAAGACATCGAAACTGATAAAACCATTGAACGGTCCTTTGAGGTTCGTTTAAATCAGTTCATTGACTCAACATGGGATACCTATGAGCATATGCTCCGTTCATTGAAAGCCGCGGTTTCTGCCGGTGAGGTGACGAAGGAGCAATTACTTGAACGATATATCAGCGCATTTTCCGCATCACCAGAGACAGGTCTTTCTGTTGATAGAGGCACAGAGCGGCTTATGAATGCAATTTATCGTCAAAAAGAACAGGATATGATGCTCCCCGACAGCAAACCTGAGTTTTCGCAGGATGTTTTGGTGGTTGAAGCCTTATGTAAGGCGCTTGCCCGCTTAGTCTGTACAGCCCAGCTTGGGGAAGATGAGCTGTTTGAAGAGCAGGCTTTTGCAAGGCATCAGGGTTGAAAGCCCTCTGATTTCATCCAGGCATCGCTGGCGAATTTTGACATGTAGTTTCGAATGGAGTCAGGAAGAATGACCAGACATTTCTGACCTGGTTTCAGATCTTTTGCCGCAATCAATGCCGCCCAGAATGCAGCACCTGATGAACCGCCGATCAGCATCCCTTCTTCTTTAATCAAGGCACGGGCCGTTTTGAATGAATCATTGTCATTACTTTTGATATAACGGTCAATCAGCTTGTTATTTAACACTTCCGGGAAGAAATCATAACCAATGCCTTCAACCTGATAGGAGTGAACATCACTGCCGCCGCCAAGAATAGAACCTTCTGGATCAACGCCGACAATTTGAATATTTGGGTACTGTTCTTTAAGCCGTCTGGCAATGCCTGTAATGGTGCCGCCGGTGCCGACGCCTGCAACCAGCATATCAAGACCATCAGGAAAATCTGCAATAATTTCCTCTGCAGTACCATAGTAGTGGGCATCGGGATTATCGGGGTTGCTGTACTGATCAAGAATATGCGCGTTCGGCAGTTCCTGTTCAAGTTTTTTAGCCAGAGAAATATGGCTTTCAGGTGAGTCCCAGGCGGCCTCGGTCGGGGTACGGTAGATGATAGCCCCAAGTCGCTCCAGTGCGGCCTGTTTTTCCTGACTCATTTTTTCCGGCATGGTGATAATCACCTGATACCCCATCACGGCTCCGGCCATGGCCAGCCCAATACCTGTATTTCCGGATGTGGGTTCAATCAGCGTATCTCCGGGTTTAATGCGTCCCTGACGTTCGGCTTCTTTGATCATCCGGTATCCTATCCTGTCTTTTACCGAACCTCCAGGATTAAAAAACTCACATTTCACATAAAGTTCGCAGTCCAGATTTTTATCTAACCGGTTAATTTTAACGACAGGCGTGCGGCCGATAGTTTCGAGGATATTTTGATAAATCATGATGAGCTTCATTCCTTGATTAAAAGCGCTAGTATACTCAATTTTAAGTGAAATGCTACGTCTGTATTTCTGACTGGTGAATTTCAATACTCTTGTCTATGATTATAAAATGACCATGTAAAAGGAAGAACATCATGTCAACAGTTGCTGAGCTATTAGTCGATAGTCTTGAAAATATGGGTGTAAAACGTGTTTATGGTGTTGTGGGCGATTCGCTCAACGGCATTACCCATGCCATTGCCAATAAAAAAACAATGGAGTGGATTCATGTCCGGCATGAAGAAGGCGGTGCTTTTGCTGCCGGTGCCGAAGCTCAATTGACAGGAGAACTGGCGGTATGCGCTGGTTCCTGCGGACCGGGAAATGTACATTTAATTAATGGATTGTATGACTGTCACCGTTCAGGCGCGCCAGTGCTGGCCATTGCGGCGCATATCCCCACGGTAGAAATTGGCGGCGACTATTTCCAGGAAACCCATCCAATGCTGATGTTTCAGGAATGTACCTGTTATTGCGAACAGGTCGAAACAGCAGAGCAGTTGCCGCGGCTTTTGAAAATCGCTGTGCAGACTGCAATCGCTAAACGTGGTGTCGCCATGTTGATTATTACCGGTGATATGGCCATGCAAAAAGCAAAAACAAAAGCCCTGGAGCATTGGCAGGGAGCGAACAGGCCGGATATTCTTCCTTCGTTAAACGAGCTTCATGCATTATCAGAAAGTATTAACGCGGCGAAGAAAATTACCGTATTTGCCGGAATAGGCGCTGCTGCTGCCCGCGAGCAGGTGATGGAGTTTTGCGGCAAGGTCAATGCGCCTTTAGTTCATACCCTTCGCGGCAAACCCTTTATGGAGTATGACAATCCTTATGATGTCGGGATGACAGGACTTATCGGCTTTTCGTCAGGATATTACGCTATGGAAGATTGTGACCTGTTAATCGTTCTAGGCTCAAGTTTCCCTTATCGTCAATTTTATCCGAAAAAGGCGAAAATTCTGCAAATTGATATTGAAGGCTGCCAGTTGGGAAAACGGGCAGATCTTCATTTTGGTGCTGTTGGCGATGTTGCAGCCACGCTTAAGGCATTGTTGCCTCTAGTCAGGGAAAAGGAAGACCGCAGCCATCTGGATAAGGCTTTAAAGCATTATGCCGATGCAAGAAAAAATCTTGATGAGCTTGCCGTCGCTGCTGATGATGATAAGCCGATTCATCCTCAATATCTGGTGCGCTGTATTGATAAAATTGCATCGGAGCATGCCCTGTTCAGCAGCGATGTGGGTACGCCGACCGTATGGGCTGCACGTTATTTGAAAATGAATGGCAGTCGTAGATTACTTGGTTCATTTAATCATGGTTCGATGGCCAATGCCCTGTCTCAATCGCTTGGCATCCAGTTATCGCATCCCGACAGGCAGGTTATTGCTCTTTGTGGTGATGGAGGGTTTTCAATGTTAATGGGCGAGTTGTTGACGCTTATACAACATCAATTACCGATTAAAGTTGTCATTTTCAATAATGGTACGCTGGGATTTGTCGAGATGGAAATGCACGTTGCCGGGATGGTTGATTATGGGACGGAGCTGAAAAATCCTGATTTTGCAGCCATGGCCAATGCCGTGGGCATCAAAGGGGTGAGTATTAAAAAAAGCTCGGAAATGGAATCCAGGCTCAAAGAAGCCTTTGCTCATCAAGGGCCAGCATTGATAGATGTTAAAGTGAATCGCACCGAGCTTGTGATGCCGCCTAAAATTGAAATGGAACAGGTGAAAGGGTTCAGTCTGTTTTTAATGAAAGCAATTATTGATGGCAGAGGCGGCGAAGTGAAGGAACTGCTTGAAAGTAATTTATGGCGCAAAGAGTAGATGCCTGCCTTTGCCCGGCATTCCCGAAGTGTTTTTCCGGGAATGCTTGCTGATTTATTATTTTATGCGGGCGGATTTTGGCGATAGACGACGATAATGTTGCCAATCATCTGTACCAGTTCAGCTCCCAGACGCTCGCAAATAATTTCGGCATTTGCCTTTTTGTCATTTTTATCAAGTCCTTTCATCTTGATTTTGATCAGTTCATGCGCGGTCAGTGCCAAATCAGTTTCATTCAAAACGGAATCAGACAGACCTTGAGCTCCCAAAATGATAATGGGTTTAAGGTGATGGGCTTGTGCTTTGAGTTTTTGTTTGGTGCTTGTATCCATGATTTACCAGTATGAAAATTAAAGTGACAAATTATTGCACGTTTTTCTGTAAAAAGACAGAGAAATCTAGTATCATACTCCTTTTTTCTACTAATTTTCCTATAAAATGCCTCGTTCAAAAAGCTCCAAGCGTTGGTTAAAAGAACATTTTGATGATGTTTTCGTAAAAAAAGCACAGTCGGAAGGCTTCCGTAGCCGGGCTGTCTATAAACTTCAGGAAGTGGATGAAAAAGAAAAACTCATCCAGCCTGGGATGACGATTGTCGATTTAGGCGCTGCTCCCGGGGGTTGGAGTCAGTATGCCACCGAAAAGCTCAATGGCCGTGGAACCATCATTGCCCTGGATATTCTTCCCATGGATAGTCTGCCTGATGTACAGTTCATACAGGGCGATTTCCGGGAAGATGAAGTGCTTGAGGAGTTAAAGCGACATGTTCCTGACAAGGGCGTGGACTTGGTTTTGTCAGATATGGCCCCAAATATGAGTGGCAATCCGGGAATTGATATTCCACGGGCAATGTATCTTGCAGAACTTGCTTTTGATTTTTCAGAGGCGATGTTAAACCCAGGAGGAACGCTGTTTATTAAGCTGTTTCATGGGGAAGGTTTTGATGATTTAGTAAAAAATGCAAGAAAATTATTTAAAAAAGTAGTGATTCGTAAGCCCTCAGCATCAAGATCTCGCTCACGTGAAACCTATTTGCTGGCGAAGGACTATAATTTATAGTAAGTTTATACTATAGCTTAGATGAAATTTATCTTTTGTGGATAACATTGAGCGCACACATAACAAATGAGGTGTTGACTTGAACGATATGGTTAAAAATTTGTTTTTATGGCTGATCATCGCAATTGTGCTGGTATCAGTGTTCAGTAATTTTGGTCCGCGCAATCGATCTGCCGAGAAAGTACCTTACAGTCAGTTCGTGAAAGAACTCAATCAAGGCATGATCAATGCGGTAACGATTGAAGACGGTAACATCATTAAAGGCGTGACCAAAAATAACAAGCAGTTTGTTACCTATAAACCCCTGCCGGATAATGCTTTGCTGGGGCAGTTGCTGAAAAGCAACGTTGAAGTCACCGGCCAGAAAAAACAGCAGGAAAGTTTCCTGCTCCATCTGTTTATCAACTGGTTCCCTATGTTGCTGCTGATAGGCGTCTGGATCTTCTTCATGAAGCAGATGCAGGGTGGCGGCGGCCGCGGCGCGATGTCGTTTGGCCGTTCCAGAGCCAGACTTTTAAATGAAGATCAGGTGAAAGTCACCTTTGAAGATGTCGCCGGCGCCGATGAGGCCAAAGAAGAAGTTAAAGAGCTGGTCGACTTTTTACGCGATCCCAGTAAATTCCAGAATTTAGGTGGAAGGATTCCTCGCGGCGTGCTGCTGGTGGGGCCTCCTGGAACCGGTAAAACGCTGCTTGCCCGTGCAGTTGCAGGCGAAGCGAAAGTACCGTTTTTTACCATTTCAGGTTCGGATTTTGTTGAAATGTTTGTCGGTGTGGGGGCTTCACGCGTTCGCGATATGTTTGAACAGGCAAAAAAACATGCGCCGTGCATCATTTTCATCGACGAGATTGACGCAGTAGGACGACACCGTGGTGCCGGACTTGGCGGCGGTCATGACGAACGTGAACAAACCTTGAACCAGCTTCTTGTTGAAATGGATGGATTTGAAGGCAACGAAGGCGTGATTGTGATTTCAGCAACGAACCGTCCTGATGTTCTTGACCCCGCGTTGCTGCGCCCTGGCCGATTTGATCGCCAGGTTGTTGTTCCTCTGCCGGATATCCGCGGACGTGAACAGATTTTAAATGTTCATTTGAAAAAAGTTCCTCTGAAAAAAGAAGTTGATGTACTGCCGATTGCTCGCGGAACCCCGGGATTTTCCGGTGCTGATCTGGCAAATCTCGTCAATGAAGCCGCATTATTTGCTGCGCGCGCCAATAAGCGTAAAGTTGGAATGGAAGAGCTGGACAAAGCAAAAGACAAGATCATGATGGGTGCTGAGCGCCGTTCCATGGTAATGGACGAAAGCGAGAAAAAACTGACGGCCTATCACGAAGCCGGCCATGCCATCGTTGGTCTTTCTGTTCCTGAACACGACCCTGTTTATAAAGTGACAATTATCCCACGAGGCCGCGCTTTGGGCGTTACGATGTTTTTACCCGAGCAGGATCGCTACAGCTATTCTAAACAGCGTCTGGAAAGTCAATTAGCCAGTCTGTTTGGAGGCCGTATTGCAGAAGAAATTATTTTCGGACCGGAAGCTGTGACGACCGGCGCATCCAATGATATTACCCGTGCCACAGAAATATCCCGGAAAATGGTCACATCCTGGGGGCTTTCCCGATTGGGGCCTTTGACCTTTGGAGAAGAAGAAGGGGAAGTTTTCCTTGGACGCTCCGTGAGTCAGCGCAAAGAAATTTCCGATAAAACAGCGGAAAAAATTGATGCTGAAGTCAATGATATCATTCATAGAAACTATCAGAAGGCGAAACAGATTCTTGAAGATAATCTGGATACCTTGCATCTGATGGCTCAAGCTTTAATCGATTATGAGACGATTGACAGCAAACAAATAAAGCAAATCATGGAAGGGAAAAAGCCTTCACCTCCTGATGATTGGGATGCCGGCAGAAAATCCAAACTGGATGATTCTGGCAATCAGGCTCCAGCCAGGGACAGAGGCCATGATTCCCTTGGCGGTCCTGCAGAAGAACATTAATCACTTTCTTCAGGACTTCACCATTGAACGCTGTAGAATTCAATCAGTTCCTGCGCGAATATAAACCCCTCCCCAAGGAGGGGTTTCGCTCTCCGCTTATCATGGGTATCGTCAATATTACGCCGGATTCGTTTTCTGACGGCGGCCAGTTCATTGAACCCCAAATGGCAGTTGACCGTGCGTTGGCAATGGTCGAAGAAGGTGCTGATATGATTGATATCGGTGCTGAATCTACACGCCCAGGCGCTTCTCCCGTGAGTTTGACGGAGGAACTGGAGCGCTTGCTGCCGGTTATTGAACAGATAAGAAAATACAGCACGATTCCAATATCGGTTGATACAAACAAGCCTGAGGTGATGGAGCAGACCGTTGATGCCGGCGCAAGCATGATCAATGATATTTATGCATTGCAGGCCGAAGGCGCTTTAGACACGGCAGCAAAATTACAGGTTCCTGTCTGTTTGATGCACATGCAGGGGCAGCCAAAAACCATGCAGAAAAACCCTTCCTACCCTTTGGGGGTGGTGTCTGCCGTCAAAACGTTTTTTGAACAACGAATACAATCCTGTATTGACGCAGGAATTGAAAAACATCACATTATTTTAGATCCGGGATTTGGCTTTGGAAAAAACCTAAGCCATAATTTAGATATTATGAGGGAACTTGAGGCTTTTAAGCCGCTGGGCAGACCCCTATTGTTAGGAACTTCAAGAAAAAGCAGTATAGGACACCTGTTGTCCAGACCAGTTAATCAACGAATGCTGGGGAGTTTAACAACAGCGATTGATGCTGTGCTCAAGGGAGTGAGTATCATCAGAACTCACGATGTGGATGAAACATATCAGGCGATGCTGATGCTTAAAAGCATACATACCCATGTGCCTCCAGAATATAGGGATCAAAGCACATAGTTTTGCATGAAGATGGTTCACTGCAGTTTAATTTCAAAAAAAACCTTAGCGGCTATTATATATTATCGGCCGGGCAGGTTGTGAAAAGGCGATTATTAATGAGTCAACGAAAATATTTTGGTACTGATGGAATACGTGGAAAAGTAGGACAATCGAATGTCAATCCTGAGTTTGTGCTGAAACTGGGATGGGCGATCGGCCGGGTTCTGGCTAATGGCCAGCGTAAAAAAGTTGTGGTAGGAAAAGATACCCGGGTGTCTGGCTATATGCTGGAAACCGCATTGCAGGCCGGACTTTCTGCTGCCGGAGTCGATGTGCTCATTCTTGGACCGATGCCAACGCCGGGTATTGCATACCTGACACAAACCCTTCGTGCCAATGCCGGAGTTGTTATTTCGGCATCCCATAATCCATTTCAAGATAATGGGATAAAATTTTTCCAGTCCAATGGAATGAAACTGGATGATGAAATTGAGCTTGCCATTGAGCAGGAAATTGATAAACCCATGGAAACCGTCGATTCGGTTAAATTGGGCAAAGCGGTGAGAATCAATGATGCTGCAGGCCGATATATAGAATTCTGTAAATCAACCATTCCATCATTGACCCGTCTTTCAGGATTGAAGATCGTGGTTGATTGCGCCAATGGCGCTACCTATCACATCGCACCCAATGTTTTCTCGGAGCTTGGTGCGGAGGTTATTTCAATCGGCGATCGCCCGGATGGATTTAATATTAATCAGAACTGCGGTTCGACCTCTCCTGAGGCATTGATTCAAAAGGTCATCAGTGAAAACGCCGATCTTGGGGTTGCCCTTGATGGGGATGGTGATCGTGTGATCATGGTTGATTCTGGAGGCAGGATCGTTGATGGTGATCAACTGATTTACCTGATTGCAAAAGATCGCCAGGAAAAAAACCTTTTAAATGGCGGCGTTGTCGGAACGTTGATGTCGAATTACGGACTTGAGTCTGCGCTGGCAAAATTGGAGATACCCTTCCTTCGCACCAAGGTCGGCGATCGATACGTCATGGAAACCCTGAAAGAACAGAATTGGCGTATTGGCGGAGAGCCTTCCGGACATATTGTCTGTCTTGATAAGACAACCACCGGTGATGGTATCGTTGCGGCCTTACAGGTATTGACGATCATGGTTCAACAGGAGAAATCTCTGGCCGAATTGCTTGAAGGCATGTATATGTTTCCACAAACCCTGCTGAATTATAAAACCAGTCAGGCGAATAAGTTAATGGAAGACCCACGCGTCATTAATGCCATTTCCGAGGTAGAAAGCTCACTGGAAAACGAAGGACGCGTTCTGCTCCGCCCTTCAGGAACTGAACCCTTGCTTCGTATTATGGTTGAAGCAAAAGATGCGGCGTTAGTTGAGGAAAAAGCGCAGGAACTCTATCAATTAATTCAGGAAGTAGAAGCTAACTCTGAATTTTATACAGAAATCTGAAGAGTTACAGGACAAGGTACCAGGCAGCCTACGAAAGTTAAGCATAACCAAAATAACTTTGGGACGCTGCCTAAAGCATAGTATTTTGAAGTTAATTCAATAAATTGTCGCAGATAAAGTCGGCTTCCTCTTCGGCGGTGCTTTTGAGATTCATTTCTGCAGCTTCCATCAGCTTCACTGCTGTTGTTGAAAACAGACACTGCGGTGTTTTGTGCGGCGGCAAACAGATCATACGGCGACAAAAGTTTCGAATGGCTGTTTCAATTTTTTGCCATAATGCGAGAATACAACCGTGATGAACAGTTAAACAATCAAAACGTGGGTCGTTCAATAAGGACCAGTTCCGGTTATTTCCCCATACACTATCCTGCCCTCGGTGCGCTGTTTCGAGATATATTTGTTCAGCGTCTTGTAATAGTGCGGCTTCTTTTGAATATCCATTGTTTTCAAACTCAGTAATTTTCTCACTAAGCTGAAGGAATAAGGAATTTAATTCCTCGTTGAGGATTCTATCCGGACGGCTGTTGCGCAAGCTTGGCTTCAGTGACAACAGGATATGCAGCTGAGCTTGAGGTTCTGGACAAAGCTCCTGGTAATGTTTTAGCGTAGAAATATCATTAAACAATAATGCAAATTTAATATCATCACGAAGCTTCTCAGTGCGGACGGTGGCATTGATAAAATTTATGTTATCGATAACTGAATTACCCCAACGCTGTAATTCTTCAGGCAGTGCTTGAAGTTCCTTTTGGAATGACTGATCAGTATATGAGAGATCATGTTGAATATCAGTAGAACCGACGTTGAGAATGGTTGATTCCGAGTCGGTTGACGCTGAATTAAAAGTAGCCAATTCTTCTCTAATGGTGGCAATTTTTCTCATCATATCCTTCAGTTCCTTCTTTTTTTTAGCTTGTTTTTTTCTTGGAATATCCTGGTTCAGGCTTTCATACTGCTTTTTGAAGCTTTTGCAATGTTTTTCAAATTCACTGTATTGATCCTGATTATATTCGCAACTATCATCATGCAGCTGCAGAGAAGAGCTGCTGGCCGCCTGTTGGGGAGCATGAATCTTAAGCACGGTTTCGTTAAATTGAGAGAGATGATTCAGCTTTTTAAGTGTCAGCTGACCGTTATGAATAAAATTCAACAGATGCCTGATTTTAATGATGGTATTTTCAATATCTGGAGGTACCGGTGGACAAGGAACGTCCTGCTCCAGGGATTTTGGTTTTGGATGGGTATCTAAAGTGAGCGGCAGGCCGGAATCCATGTTGCTATTTTCAGGCTCAGAAGGCGTTGGCGAGTTTTCTAGCGTCTGTAATTGTTCTTCTGGACATTTAGCTAAAAGTCCCAGGAATTGTTCCTCTGAAAAGCTCTCTAAAACTTCCTGTTGAGTTTTAAGAAGTTCATTTTGTTTCCAGTATAGTAAATATTTAATATTTTGAGCATATTTACTTTCCTTTATCGGATAGGTACCCCAAACTGTATGAAATATACCCCTAAAAGTATATCTTCGGAGATCATATTTGGGGTACTTATCTTTAAATAAAAGAGTATCTTCCCGCTCTTTGTAATGGATCAGACTCTCTTGGCAAGTGCTGAATTCCAATACAAGATTATCCTCTTCCAGCAGTGGAGGTAACAAACTAAATTTCTCAGAGCACGCTAATAAATTAGCGTTGAGTTTATTTTTTAACGTATTGAGATCGTTGGTAGAGTAGGTCGTTATCAAATAGGGAAGGATTTTTAATGTTAATTCAGACAACTTTTTTGAATTTACTTCCTGATCCCTTCGGATGGTTTCAGATAAATTATTGATACTGGTTTGGCTATAACTTTTAAGATTTGATTCTTTGAAGCTCTCTCGTTCTTTGCTTATGGTAGCGAGCTGAGATTCAATTGACAGCTTTATTTTAATGGTTAATGATTCAATAATTTCCAGAACGTGAAAATATTGCGAGCGCAGATCGGATAACTGGTAGGTTGCCTGTTCTTCAGTATCCGGATAGAGGTCTTTGTATATTTCACTATTTTTAATGGTTTTATAAAGATCGCCGAGGTTCTTTTTAATCACATTAGCATCGAAGGATTCATCAGCCTTCTTTTCGGCTTCAGCGTTCTCTACAGTTTCAATAAAAATATCAAGGTTTTTGATAAACTGAATGACATCTGGCTCAGTAACGTCGTGACGATTAAGCTGCTCTGCCAGCTGACGCAGTTGAACAACATTATTCTGATTGCTCTTCAGCAGATGCTGAACCTTTTTAATGAGTGCCGGGATCATCTCTACTCCCATAGATAATCATTGTATCATTTTACGTACTTAAACTAAATTCACAAGAGATAATTTTACTATTCAAAATAGAATAAATTAGTTATAGTTTCGCAGAATAAAAAAATGGAACAGTTAATGAGAAAAAAAATTGTAGCCGCAAACTGGAAAATGAACGGCAACCTGACTTCACTCGCCATGTTAACTCATCAATTAAAAGAGAGTTTGACGGACGATTTGATGCAAAATTGTATTGTGTTTCCTCCATTTGTTTATATTGATTCCATAAAGAAGCTTTTATCTGATTCAAAGCTTGCTATTGGGGCACAAAATGGATATCCTGCCGAAGCCGGTGCATTCACGGGCGAAGTTTCAATGCCTATGCTGGCCGACGTTGGTTGCCGGTATGTACTCGTGGGTCACTCGGAGCGGCGGCAGATTTTTCACGAAAGTGAAATATTTATAGCAGAGAAATTCCACAAGGCGAAAGAACATGATATGATACCTGTTCTTTGCGTCGGGGAAACCCTGCAGGAAAGAGAAAACGGACAGGCAAAAGACGTTATCAGGCGTCAAGTCGCCTCTGTCCATGAAGCAAATAAAAATTGCTTTCAGAATTGTATAATAGCCTATGAGCCAGTATGGGCAATAGGTACAGGTAAAACAGCAAGCCCTGAGCAGGCTCAGGAAATGCATTTGTTTATTAGAAACCTGGTTGCGGAACTTCAACCAGAAGCGGCGGCGCAACTGACCATACTTTATGGCGGCAGCGTAAACGAAAAAAATGCCCGGGCCCTGTCTTCGATGCCTGATATTGACGGTGGGCTTGTAGGCGGAGCTTCTTTAATCGCTGAAAAATTTGTGGAAATTGTGAAATGTATCAAATAGTATTAATGCTTCATGTTCTGGTTGCCGTAGTCCTGATAGGTCTGGTGCTGATTCAGCATGGCAAGGGCGCGGATATCGGTGCTGCCTTTGGTTCAGGTGCATCAAATACAGTATTTGGCAGTCAGGGTACCGGCGGCTTTTTGTTTCGACTGACAAGCGGCCTGGCTCTAACATTTTTTGTAACCAGTCTGACGCTTTCCTATCTTGTGGCTACACAGTATAAGAAAGCAGGCAATGGCGTCATGCCTCAGCAGCAATCCACGCCTGCTGAAAGCATACCTGTGCCGGCTGACAGTACAGAATAAACGAAGAATATAAACTCTCACTGATAATATCAGTTGGGTAAAAGTAAATGCCGAAGTGGTGGAACTGGTAGACACGCCGTCTTGAGGGGGCGGTGGCGTTAGCCGTGCCGGTTCGAGTCCGGCCTTCGGCACCATTTTCAACAAGGGGAAAAATGTTAGCTCAATATTTGCCAATTCTGGTTTTTGTCATTCTCGGAATCGTTCTGGGTCTAGCATTAAGACTTGTTGGCCGTTTCCTTCGACCACACAATCCGGACGCAGCAAAAAACGCGCCCTATGAATGTGGTTTTGGAGCATATGAAGACGCTCGCATTCCCTTTGACGTCAGATTTTATCTAGTCGCTTTATTATTCATTATCTTTGATCTGGAAACAGCTTTCTTTTTTCCCTGGGCGTTAGCTCTGCGCAAGATTGGCTGGACAGGATTCACTGCAATGATGATATTCCTTGGCCTGCTGGTTATTGGTTTTATCTATGAATGGAAACGAGGCGCTCTGGACTGGGAATAATAATTTCCCGAATTTCAAAGATAACAAAATAATTTCAAGCGTTTGCAAGAAAATCATTTAAGTAAAATACAGGGTTCATTGATAAATAACCCGTTATGATACCTCAGAGGCGAGATATGGCATTTGCAGAATTGCAAAATAAAGGTTTTGAAACAACATCATTTCAAAAACTGATTGGCTGGGCTCAAAGTGGTTCGATGTGGCCAATGACTTTTGGACTGGCATGTTGTGCAGTTGAAATGATGCACGTTGGCGCATCCAGATATGACCTGGATCGGTTTGGAATCATTTTCCGTCCCAGTCCAAGGCAATCCGACGTCATGATTGTCGCTGGAACACTGTGCAATAAAATGGCGCCTGCACTGAGAAAGGTTTACGATCAGATGCCAGAACCTCGCTGGGTGATTTCTATGGGGTCATGTGCCAATGGCGGCGGATATTATCACTATTCATATTCAGTTGTCAGAGGTTGTGATCGTATTGTTCCGGTTGATGTATATGTGCCAGGTTGCCCGCCAACCGCTGAAGCACTGCTGTATGGCATCATTCAATTGCAGAACAAGATCAGAAACAAACCGATTATTGAAGGCTAATTCGTTACAGGTATAAACCCAATGTCAGAACAAAACACTTTGTTTGAGCAGTTAAAAAATGAATTTGCAGAGCAACTGCTGTCAATTCATTCCGAATACGGTGAAATTACTATCGAAAGCCGTCCGTCAGCAATTATCGAAGTGCTTTCGCAGCTTCGCGATAACCATCATTTCGCCTTCGATCAGCTTATTGATATTTGTGCAGTCGACTATCTTTATTACGGAGAATATGACTGGGAGACGGAACAGGCAACAGAAAGCGGATTTTCCCGTGCCGTTGAAAAAAATGAAGAAAGAGAATTTAATTACGACAAGCCTCGCTTCGCGGTGGTTTACCATCTCTTATCAACTGAAAAAAATCAACGAATACGTGTCAAGGTTTATCTTGAAGAGAAACGGCTTGTTCTTCCTTCTGCCCACAAAATCTGGAAGGCTGCAGATTGGTTCGAACGCGAAGCCTATGACCTGTATGGCGTGTTATTTGAAAACCATCCGGATTTAAGACGAATTCTGACTGATTATGGATTTATTGGGCATCCTTTCCGAAAAGATTTCCCACTGAGCGGTCACGTTGAAATGCGTTATGATGCCGGACAGCAAAAAGTGATTTACGAACCAGTCGATATTGAGCCCAGAATATTGGTGCCCAAGGTTATCCGAGATGATAACCGATATATTACTGAGCACGGGGGCGAACAATGATAGAGCTAAAAAATTACACACTGAACTTTGGACCCCAGCATCCTGCAGCACATGGTGTGTTAAGACTTGTTCTGGAATTGGAAGGCGAAACTATTGTCCGGGCCGATCCGCATATTGGATTATTGCATCGCGCAACAGAAAAGCTGGCAGAAACAAAACCCTATATACAAAATATTGGTTATATGGATCGCCTGGATTACGTGTCGATGATGTGTAATGAGCATGCATATGTGCGATCGCTTGAAAAATTACTTGGAATAGAAGCTCCTGAGCGAGCGCAGTACATCCGAACCATGTTCGATGAAATAACAAGAATACTGAACCACCTTCTCTGGCTGGGAGCCTGCGCGCTTGATATTGGCGCCATGACCGTGTTTTTGTACTGCTTCCGGGAGAGGGAAGACTTATTCGATTGTTATGAAGCAGTTTCTGGCGCAAGAATGCATGCTACCTACTACCGTCCCGGCGGTGTGGCGCGAGATCTTCCTGACAGCATGCCAAAATACCAGCCGTCAAAATGGCATAATGAGCGCGAAGTCGAAAAAATGAATCAAAATCGAGAGGGAAGCCTGCTCGATTTTCTTGAAGCATTCACCGAGCGATTTCCAGCCTGCGTCGATGATTATGAAACCTTGCTGACCGATAACCGCATCTGGAAACAACGGACGGTTGATATCGGCGTAGTCTCGCCAGAAGATGCATTGCAATGGGGCTTTAGCGGTCCAATGCTGAGAGCCTCTGGCGTAGCCTGGGACTTGCGGAAAAAACAACCTTACGCTGCCTACGATAAAATGGACTTCGAAATTCCTGTCGCACAAAAAGGTGACTGCTACGATCGTTACCTGATTCGTGTCGAAGAAATGCGTCAGTCTAATCGAATTATCAAACAATGCATAGATTGGCTGAGAAAAAATCCCGGGCCTATCAAAGCTAAAGATTATAAGGTCACCCCTCCGCGTCGTGAAGAAATGAAGCACGATATGGAAGCTTTAATTCATCACTTTAAATTATTTACGGAAGGATTCTGCCTGCCAAAAGGTGAAGTGTATTCCGCCGTTGAAGCTCCTAAGGGTGAGTTTGGCATTTACATGGTTTCAGATGGGGCAAATAAGCCTTATCGGATGAAGATCAGAGCGCCTGGCTTTGCTCATTTATCCAGTTTTAATGAAATGGTTGAAGGTCATATGCTGGCTGACGCAGTTGCAATACTTGCCAGTCAGGATATAGTATTTGGCGAAATTGATCGCTAAACATTAAGTTAGCCATTTGAGTTAGATAAAACTGCATTTGGCTGAGAAAAAAAGTAATTAAGGTTTGCCTATGTCTGAATATTCAGCAAAACTACTAAATCAGCTGGTTTCTGATGCTGTAGTAAAACAAATTGACCACTGGGTTAGCAAATATCCCGCTGATGAAAAACAATCAGCCGTGATGAGTGCCTTAATGCTGGTACAGGATGAGCATGGGCATTTGACAGACGAATTAATGGATGCCGTTGCGGACTATCTGGAAATGCCTCCAATTGCAGTCTATGAGGTTGCAACGTTTTACTCTATGTATGACATAAAGCCTGTTGGAAAACATAAAATTAATGTGTGTACAAACATTTCCTGCAAGCTTAGAAATTCAAACGAAGTGGTGAAGCACCTTGAACATACGCTCGGAATTAAACTGGGTGAAACAACTCCCGATGGCTTATTCAGCCTGAAAGAAGTTGAATGCCTGGGTGCTTGCGTGAATGCTCCCATGATGCAGGTTGATAAAGACTATCATGAGAACCTGACCCCGGAAAAAATTGACTCGGTATTAGAACAATATCGATGATGAACAGAGGCCAATGTAATGATTGAGTTAAATCAGGTTTGTTATAGAACGCTTAATTTGCCCGAATCCTGGACGCTGAAAACATATGAAAGCGTCGGCGGTTACTCATCTTTAAGAAAAATCCTGACTGAAAATGTTCCCGCAGAAAAAATCATTGAAGAAATGAAATTGTCTGCGTTAAGGGGAAGAGGCGGTGCAGGCTTCCCGACTGGATTGAAGTGGAGCTTTATGAACCGCAATAATCCTGGTCAAAAGTATGTGGTCTGCAATTCAGATGAAGGTGAGCCGGGAACCTGCAAAGACAGAGATATCCTCCGTTATAATCCTCATCAACTGATTGAGGGTATGGCAATAGCCGGATACACGATGGGCGCCAGTGTTGGTTATAATTATATTCGAGGTGAATTCTGGGAGCCTTTCGAACGTGTCGAAGCCGCCTTGAAAGAAGCTTATGACGCAGGATTACTGGGAAAAAATATTCTCGGATCCGGTTTTGACTTTGATTTGTATAATCACCTTGGTGCCGGTGCATACATCTGCGGCGAAGAGACTGCACTTCTCAACTCGCTTGAAGGGAAAAAGGGGTTGCCGAGGTTCAAGCCTCCTTTTCCTGCTAATTTTGGCCTGTATGGAAAACCGACAACCATCAATAACACTGAAACTTATGCTTCAGTTCCTGTTATTATGGAAAAAGGCGGCCAATGGTTCCTTGATCAAGGTAAGCCAAACAATGGCGGTACAAAATGTTTTAGCGTTAGCGGCCATGTCAACAAACCAGGCAACTATGAAATTCCTCTCGGTACTCCCTTCAAAGATCTGCTGGAACTTGCTGGCGGTATAAGAGATGGTTATAAATTGAAGGCGGTTATTCCCGGCGGTTCATCCATGCCGGTCTTACCTGCAGAGATAATGATGAAGCTGGATATGGATTTTGACAGCCTGCAAAAGGCAGGTTCCGGTTTAGGTTCCGGCGCGGTCATTATCATGGATGACAGTACCTGCATGGTGGATGCATTATACAGGCTCTCTGAATTTTATTCAGAGGAATCCTGTGGACAGTGTACACCCTGTCGTGAAGGTACCGGCTGGCTCGTAAAAATACTCCATCGAATTAAAGAGGGCCATGGAAAGCCTGGAGATATTGAGAAGTTGGTAAACGTGGCTGACAAAATTGAAGGAAGAACGATTTGCGCTCTAGGCGAAGCTGCCGCCTGGCCAGTACAAAGTTTTGTCAAACATTTTTATGATGAGTTTGATTATTTCATAAAGAATAAACGCTCTGTTGTAGCGGCATAATAGAAAAGGTTTACATCATGGCTACCATTGAAATCGACGGTAAAACAATTGAAGCTGAAAACGGCAAAATGATAATTGAAGTGGCGGATGAAACGGGCATTTATATTCCCCGGTTCTGCTACCACAAAAAATTATCAGTAGCCGCAAACTGCAGAATGTGTCTGGTTGAGGTAGAGAATGGTCGAAAGCCTGTTCCTGCCTGTGCAACACCTATTACAGACGGCATGAAAGTCTTCACTAAATCTGAAGAAGCTATTCGTTCACAACAGGCGGTCATGGAATTTCTTCTTATTAACCACCCACTGGATTGCCCTATATGCGACCAGGGCGGTGAATGTGAGCTTCAAGACATTTCCATGGGTTTTGGCGATGATCTTTCCCAATATGAAGACAGTAAGCGATCGGTCGATGGCGATGATTTGGGGCCTCTGATCTCAACTGAAATGACACGTTGTATCCACTGTACAAGGTGTGTAAGATTTGGTGATGAAGTTGCCGGTCTTCGTGAACTGGGTGCAACTGGCCGAGGAGAAGAAACGGAAATTGGAACCTACGTCCGACACAGTATGAAATCTGAAGTTTCCGGTAATATTATAGACCTATGCCCAGTAGGTGCGCTGACCTCAAAACCCTATCGCTATACTGCACGTGCTTGGGAAATGACGCAACAGCCAAGCATTGCTCCCCATGATTGCATTGGATCAAATACATTTCTTCACACACGGCGCGAACGGCTGATGCGTGTGGTACCGCATGAAAATGAAAACATTAACGAAACATGGTTGTCAGATCGCGACAGGTTCAGTTATACCGGATGCCACAGTGAGCATCGCGCTGGAAAGCCAAAAATCAAAAGAAATGGACAGTGGGAAACCGTTGAGTGGCCTGAAGCGCTCAAATTTGTTGCTGAAAATCTGGCAAATATTATAAAAGAGCATGGTCCAGAACAGGTCGCAGCATTTGCTTCACCATCCTCTACAGTTGAAGAAATGTACCTTCTTCAAAAGCTGTGCCGAGAGTTGGGTGTGAATAATCTGGATCACCGTTTGCAACAGACCGATTTTCGAGATCAGGATCTTCAGCCTATTTCTCCAACCAGCAGTCTCGAATATTCATCTATTGAAAAGCAGGAAAATATTTTCCTGATTGGCTGTAATATCCACCGCGAAGTTCCTTTAGCAGGACTCCGGGTAAGAAAAGCATTCAGAAATGGTGCGGCGATATACGCAATGAATTCTGTAGACTATGACTATCATTTTACCCTGAACGGTAAAATACTTGTCAGCCCACAGGAAATGCCAATTCAATTGGCTCGAATCTTGTCAGCAATGATTGAAGACAAATCTAAACTACCGGAAAGCCTCCAGACATTATTAGTGGGACTTGAGATAAATTCAGAATCAAAAGCGATAGCAGAAGCGCTCAAACGAGGGAATTCAGCAATCATTACCGGTGCGTTACTTGAAAATCATCCAGAAGCATCACTGCTGAGAACATTAGTTCACCATATTTCAAAATACAGCAAAGCCGGCGTTCTTAGTCTCACAACAGGATCTAACAGTGCTGGAGCATGGATGACAGGTGTATTGCCTCATCGCAGTGCACTGGGTAAAAAGATTGAAAATCCAGGCCTGGATATCCAGGAAGCCATCAATGCCCGCTTAAAAGCCTATGTTTTACTCGGCATTGAACCTGCTTACGATATTGCTAACCCGGCAAATGCAAGACAGGCCATGCTGGCGTCAGAATTTGTTGTTATGCTTTCAGCATTTGAAGATGAATCCATGCTTGATTATTGTGATGTTATTTTGCCTATTGCAACATATGCTGAAACCTCTGGAACTTTTGTTAATGTAAACCAGTATTGGCAGAGTTTTAAAGGTGCGATAAAGCCTTTTGAGGAAGCAAGACCGGCATGGAAGGTGTTGCGTGTACTTGCCAATTTATTGGATTGTCCGGGGTTTGACTATACATCGAGCAAAGATATTTTAGATGAGGTTCTTACACAGAAGAAATTATCTGTAGAACTACACGCCTCCTACTATTACCCCGAATCGCTTCCAGAAATGTATCATAGTCTGGTCAGAGTAGGTGAATGGCCGATTTATAGAATTGATCAGTTGGTGAGACATGCGCAGGAATTGCAAGAATGTGCAGCTGCTGACTCAGCATGTATAAAATTAAATCCCAAAACTGCTGATCGTTTGAAATTAGACGACACCGCTACTATCTCTCAAGGCAATATTGAGATAACATTGCCTCTGAAACGAGATGAGCGAGTTGTGCCTGATGTTGTTTGGGTTGCAAACGCGCTGCCGGAAACGGCTGATTTAGGGCATTCATTTGCAGAAATTACGATTAAGCGATAATCAACAGGTAAAGTTATGCTGCAAGATATAGGCATTTTAATATGGATCGTCATCAAGATCCTACTGATAGTCATTCCACTGCTTCTTGGCGTGGCCTATTTGACCTTTGCTGAACGAAAGGTCATTGGATATATTCAAGGGCGAATTGGTCCTAATCGCGTGGGGATAGCGGGTTTGCTTCAACCCATTGCCGATTTGGTCAAGCTGTTGAGTAAAGAGATCATTCTCCCGGAACGGTCAAATAAATATTTGTTTATCATCGCTCCGCTTTTGTCGCTGGCTCCTGCTCTTGCAGGATGGGCAGTGATTCCCTTCCAGGAAGGCGTGGTTCTGTCAAACATAAATGCCGGTGTACTCTACGTGTTTGCAATGAGTTCTCTGGGTGTATACGGTGTGTTGATATCCGGTTGGGCATCAAATTCCAAATATGCAATGTTTGGTGCTTTAAGATCTGCTGCTCAAACGGTTTCGTATGAGATCGCAATGGGCTTTGCCTTTGTGGGAGTTTTGCTTGCCGCAGGCAGTATGAACCTTACAGATATTGTGCTTTCTCAGAAAGGTGGAATTTGGCATTGGTGGTTTATTCCTTTACTGCCTTTGTTCATGGTGTTCTGGATAGCCGGTATAGCAGAAACCAACCGTGCTCCATTTGACCTGGCAGAGGGTGAGTCTGAAATTGTTGCCGGCTTCCATGTTGAGTATTCTGGGATTGGATTTGCCTTGTTCTTTCTTTCTGAATATGCAAGCATGATTCTGATTTCAGCATTGCTCGCAATTCTGTTTATGGGCGGATGGTTGTCACCTTTTGAAAATGTTCCTGTACTGGACAGCATTTTCTTTTTCGTGCCAGGCCCAGTCTGGCTGTTACTGAAAATCAGTTTCTTCCTCTTTGTCTATTTATGGGTTCGGGCTACCTTTCCCCGATACCGATATGACCAGTTAATGAGGTTGGGATGGAAGGTACTGATCCCTGTAACTATTGTATGGGTAATTGTTACCGGACTGATGGTTGTATCACAATTTAAACCCTGGTTTTGATAAAGAGTCGAGAGACGAATGAGAAAACTATACCAATATATTAAACATTATATAAAGAGCTACACGCTGGCTGAACTATTTTCTGGATTGTGGGTTACGCTCCGTCATTTTTTTAAGAAAAAAATAACGGTTCAATTTCCGGAAGAAAAAACACCATTGTCTCCCAGATTCAGAGGAATGTTGGCTTTACGCCGATACCCGAATGGAGAAGAGCGCTGCATCGCCTGTAAACTGTGTGAAGCGGTGTGTCCTGCATTGGCAATTACTATTGAATCAGAGCCGCGCGAGGATGGTTCAAGACGAACGACGCGATATGACATTGATATGTTTAAATGCATTAACTGCGGCCTTTGTGAAGAATCCTGTCCTGTTGACTCCATTGTTGTCACACCCATTCATCATTATCATGTGAGCGAACGGGGCCAGAATATTATGACAAAGCAAAAATTATTGGCAGTGGGCGACTTAATGGAAAGCAGACTTGCTGCTGACCGAAAGGCCGACGAGAAATATCGATAACGGGGAAGTCATGCACGATTTATTTATTCAATCAGTTTTTTATATATTTTCAGCATTGGCAATTTTATCAGCATTGATGGTCATTACCCAAAATAACCCTGTTCGATGCGTGTTATTTTTAGTTCTTACTTTTTTTGCCAGTGCTGTTCTCTGGATTATTGCAGAGGCTGAGTTCCTCTCATTGATTCTCATCCTTGTCTACGTCGGAGCAGTAATGACCTTATTTCTGTTTGTCGTAATGATGCTTGACATTGATGTGGAATCGATGAAGTCGCATTTTGCTCGTCATCTCCCATTTGGGTTGATTATTGTTGCCCTTCTCACTGGAATTTTAATGGTGGCTATTCCGTCAGGTACTTTTAAAGGCTCAGTAGAACAAAAGCCAGCCCCGGCAATTCAAGCTCAGGCTGACAGTTTACTGATGGATACATCCACAGGTATGGAAGATATCAATCAGACTGAAATTTCAAATACTGAAAAATTGGGTCTTGTCCTTTACACTGATTATGTCCTTGCCTTTGAACTTGCAGCTGCGATCCTGCTGGTTGCCATTATCGCTGCGATTACGCTGGCTCATAGAAAACTGGTACGTTCAAAACGCCAGGATATTATTAAGCAATTGATGACACGGCGCGATCAACGCGTTAGATTGGTCGATATTAAGCCTGAAAACAAGTCTTGAGGAAATATCAATGATATTAATTAATGATTATCTTATTGTCTCATCAATCCTTTTTGGACTGGGACTTATAGGAGTTATGCTCAATCGGAAAAACGTAATTTTGATGCTGATATGCATCGAATTGATGCTGCTGGCTGTAAATACAAACTTTGTTGCCTTCTCACACTTACATGGACAAACAAGTGGACAGGTTTTTGTCTTTTTCATTCTGACAGTGGCTGCTGCAGAAGCAGCAATAGGTCTGGCAATTGTTGTCCTGCTTTTCAGGAATCGCGGCAATATTGATGTTGATAAAATGAATCATTTAAAAGGCTGATATCGTGAGTACATTTGAAACCTGCTTACTTATTGTTTTTCTCCCATTGCTGGGTTCCATCATCTCTGGGTTTTTCAGAAACCAGATAGGGCGTGTTGGAGCGCACTCAGTGACAATTTTCTGCATGTTCGTATCTTTCATGCTGTCAAGCTATGTCGGCTGGCAAATATTGTCTGGTGCAGTAGAGCCGATAAATCAGCAAATCTATCTTTGGGCTGATGGTGGCAACTTATTCCCCTTTTCATTTCAAATCGGATTTTTAATTGATCGCCTGACCGTGATAATGTTGATGGTCGTAACATTTGTTTCTTTTCTCGTCCATATCTACAGTATTGGCTACATGGCGGACGACGATGGTTATCAGCGGTTTTTCAGTTATATCTCGCTGTTTACGTTTATGATGTTAATGCTGGTTACTGCCAATAACTTCCTTCAATTATTCTTTGGATGGGAAGGGGTCGGCCTTGTTTCCTATCTTCTCATTGGATTCTGGTTCAAAAAAGAATCGGCAATAGAAGGAAGTTTAAAAGCTTTTATGGTCAACCGCGTTGGTGATTTTGGTTTTATTCTTGGAATTGGCCTTCTTCTGGCGTATGCCGGAAGTATTGACTATGCCGAGGTTTTCAATAAGGCAAATTACCTTGCGACATTGAACATCTCCCTATTCAATAATACAGAATGGTCTTTAATTACTGTTATCTGTTTACTGCTTTTTGTTGGTGCAATGGGTAAATCAGCTCAGGTCCCACTGCATGTATGGTTGCCGGAATCAATGGAAGGTCCAACGCCCATTTCTGCACTGATCCATGCTGCAACCATGGTGACGGCAGGTGTGTTTATGGTTGCGCGAATTTCTCCCTTGATCGAACTCTCAACAACAGCACTTTCATTTGTTCTTGTTATCGGAGCTACCGGTGCTCTGTTTACGGGCTTGCTTGGCATTGTAATGAATGACATTAAGCGTGTGATAGCATATTCAACGCTTTCTCAGCTGGGGTACATGATGGTCGCCATGGGGGCGTCTGCATACGGAGCAGGGATTTTCCATTTATTAACGCATGCCTGCTTTAAGGCCTTGCTTTTCCTTGGCGCCGGCTCAGTGATTATCGGCATGCACCATGAGCAGGATATGAGAAAGATGGGTGGCTTATGGAAAAAAATGCCAGTCACATACGTTACTTTTGTTATTGGTAGCTTAGCATTATGTGCTATACCCTTTTTCTCTGGTTTCTACTCCAAAGATACTATCATTGAGGCGGCGCAATTAACGAAAATACCTGGCGGACAATACGCTTATTATTGCGTTGCAATTGGAGCAATGGTAACAGCGATATACACTTTCAGATCCTTATTCATGACGTTTCACGGTAAGCCCAGAATGTCTGAGAAAGAATATTCACACGTAAAAGAATCTCCATGGGTTGTATGGCTGCCGCTGGTCATTTTGGCTATTCCTTCAGTTATTATTGGATATGTTTTATATATGCCGATGCTTTTTGACAAGCCCAATCTTCTTGGCAACTCAATTTTTGTTTTACCATCGCATAATGTACTTGCAGAAATTGGACATGAGGTTACATCTCCTCTGGCATCAGCATTACATGCGATTGACTCGCCAATATTCTGGCTGACGGTTTCTGGAATTGTCATCAGTTGGTTGTGTTACATTGCTTTCCCTGCAATTCCAGCTGTAATAACCAAAATCTTTTCTCTACCCTATCGGGTTTTAATGAACAAATATGGCTTTGATTCATTCAATGATCTCGTATTTGTACGTGGCTCTAAAGCTTTTGGCCGATTCTTTTATAAAGTCACTGACCGTGGCTTAATTGACGGAGTCTTGGTTAATGGTAGTGGGAAAGTCGTTCGCTGGTTCTCAAACCGCGGCCGAGCAATTCAAACGGGTTATCTCTATCAATACGTGACTGTAATGGTACTGGGATTAATAATATTCTTATGCTGGTTAATTCTTAGCTGAAATTAAGGTAAGGGTATGCATCATTTGCTTAACATTTTAATTTGGTTGCCAATTATTGGCGGAGTTTTTGTGTTTCTTACGGGAGACGACAAAAACCCTAATGTTTCAAGATATTTATCTTTATTCACGGTGATATTAACATTATTGATCTGTGTTCCTCTGTTATCGGGTTTTGATGTCAATACCTTTAGCATGCAGTATGTTGAAGATATCCCTTGGATGCCGACACTGGGAATTAACTACAGTCTGGGAGTTGATGGTCTGTCTCTCCTGTTAATAGTCCTCAGTATCTTCACTAACTTAATCGTTATTCTTGCCACATGGACAAGCATTACAGAACGAGTTGGACAGTACATGGCGGCGTTCCTGATTATGCAGGGACTTCTGGTAGGCGTTTTTGCTGCCATGGACGCTATCGTTTTCTATATTTTCTGGGAAGCGACTCTGATACCGATGTATCTCATCATAGGTATCTGGGGTTCTGACAACAGAGTCTACGCTGCAGTCAAATTTTTTCTCTATACTTTTCTGGGTTCTGTATTAATGCTGGCCGCCTTCCTGTACATGGGTTATCAGGCCGGCAGTTTCAAACTTGAAGCATTTTATGCTCTAAAACTGGGAATGACTGCACAAACATTAATATTTATTGCGTTTTTCCTTGGGTTTGCTATCAAGATTCCCATGTTTCCAGTACATACCTGGCTTCCTGACGCACACACTGAAGCCCCAGCTGGTGGTTCAATCGTTCTGGCTGCGGTGCTGCTGAAACTGGGTGCCTATGGTTTTATTCGATTTGCCCTGCCCATCGTTCCTGACGCAGCAAGTCAATACGCCAACTGGATGATCGTATTGTCATTGATAGCTGTCGTGTATATTGCTTTGATAGCGATAGTACAGCAGGATTTAAAACGCCTGATTGCGTACTCATCGATTTCACATATGGGTTTTGTTACTCTGGGTTGTTTTGCTGTATATGCTATTATGCAGCATTCAGGGATAAGAAATGCCGGTCTGGTTCTTGAAGGCGCTATCGTGATAATGATTTCTCATGGATTTGTTTCCAGCGCACTCTTTGCCGGCGTTGGCTTCGTCTATGAAAGAATGCATACCCGTCAAATCAGAGATTTTGGTGGGATAGTCAACTCTATGCCATTATTTGCGTCTTTGTTTATGCTGTTTGCCATGGCTAATGCCGGATTGCCTGGAACTTCTGGGTTCGTCGGCGAGTTCATGGTTATATTGGGTAGCGTGAAAGCCGGCTTCTGGATTGCTTTCTGGGCTGCGACAACGCTGATACTTGGTGCTGCGTATACGCTGTGGATGTATAAACGAGTATTTTTCGGCCCGATTAAAAATGACAAAGTTGAAAAATTAAAGGATATTTCTGGATTCGAGCTTAGCGCATATATTCTATTGGCTGTGATGGTGGTTGCTATGGGTGTGTATCCAAAACCCGTATTAAATTATGTTCACCAAAGCGTAAGCCATACGCTCGCGCAAGCGGATAAATCAAAATTGTAATTATCATTTAAAGCAAGGTTAAACTAGCATGACATCAGTAATTGAAAATATACATCTGGCTCTACCGGAAATTGTGATACTTACCACTGCTTGTCTAGCATTGATAGGTGAATTATTTTTTAGAAATTTATCAAAGAATATTTCATTATTCATTGGTATCGCAGGTCTGGCAGTCAGCGCCCTGTTTTGCTGGGCTTATATCGGTGAATTTAAAACGATTCTTTTTAACGGGTTGTACATCAGCGATGATCCGGCAAATATAATGAAAATTTTTATTCTGATAGCCGTTGCAGCATGTCTGATTTACTCGAACAATTACATCATTGAACAGAAAATATCAAATGGTGATTATTACGTTCTGGCCCTGTTTTCTACGCTCGGAATGATGATTCTGGTTTCGTCTCACTCATTATTGACCATCTATCTTGGTCTTGAGTTGCTGTCTTTACCCATTTATGCCATGACAGCAATCAAAAGAACCGATGCTGATGCCACAGAAGCTGCGATGAAGTATTTTGTTATGGGTGCAATTGCCTCATCGATGTTGCTGTATGGCATGTCTTTATTATATGGAGCAACAGGGCACCTGGACTTGTCGAACATGGCAGTAAGTGTTGCTGACCATTGGCGTGAGCAATCAGCAGTATTAACTTTTTCTATGGTGTTTATCATAGCCGGGGCGGCGTTTAAGCTGGCAGCGGTTCCCTTTCATATGTGGGCGCCTGATGTTTATCAGGGTGCACCTGCATCGGTCACCCTTTTTATTAGTACAGCACCTAAAATTGCCGCTTTGGCGATGGTTTTTCGATTATTGACGTTAGGCCTTGTTGATCTGGCCAGTCAATGGCAGCAAATTCTTATTGTCATTGCCATTCTATCGACAGCATTGGGTAATTTGCTGGCCATTTCTCAAACAAATATTAAGCGTATGCTGGCTTATTCCGCAATTTCTCATATCGGCTATGCTCTTTTCGGGATAATTGCTGCAAACCCGTCAGGATATTCAGCGTCGTTATATTACATATTGATCTATGCGTTGATGTCGGCAGCTGCCTTTGGCCTGATAGTTCTGCTCTCAAATCAGTCTCACGAAATAGAGGCTATAGATGACTTGAAAGGTCTGAACAAAAGAAATCCCTGGCTTGCATTTATGATGTTGATCGTAATGTTTTCTATGGCTGGAGTGCCACCAACCGTCGGTTTTTTCACAAAACTGCTGGTGCTGAAAGCATTGGTCGACGTTAATATGACCTGGCTGGCGATTGTTGGTTTACTCTTCGCTGTTATTGGTGCTTATTATTATATTAGAATCATAAAGGTCATGTATTTTGAACAGCCTGCTCATGTTGAACCAGTGACGATAAGTTCTATAAATAAATGGGTGCTTTCTGCTAACTGTTTGTCATTGCTATATTTTGGAATTTTCCCAGGTGTGCTGATTTCGGCATGCATTAAAGCGTTTATGCCATAGTTTTCAGGAAACTTTCCTTATTTTAATTAAAAATAAAGAAAGTGCTTGATTAATGTAAATGAGCTTAGTATACTAGGCTCCAACTGATGCGGGGTGGAGCAGCCTGGTAGCTCGTCGGGCTCATAACCCGAAGGTCGTAGGTTCAAATCCTGCCCCCGCTACCAATTTTTAAAAGACCCCATTTATGGGGTTTTTTATTATGGATTATCAGACTGGGTTCCGGGTGAATCAACTCTGATAATACATTTTAGTAACACACTTATATTTCAATATTACCGATAAAATATGCTGAAAAATGATCTTGAAACATTACTGCAACCGCTTGTAGAAGAGCTGGGTTACCAACTGTGGGGATTTGAGTATTTAGCTCAAGGAAAACATTCACTGTTGCGCATCTTCATTGATAAAGAAACCGGAATTGGTTTGTCCGATTGCGAGACCGTAAGTCGAGAAGTCAGTGCTTTGCTCGATGTCGAAGACCCTATTACAGGCAACTATAACCTTGAGGTTTCATCTCCTGGCATCGACAGACCTTTTTTCTACCCATGGCAATATAAACAGTATATTGGTCAGTCAGTTGAAATGAAAACGTATAAACCCGTAGAGGGCCGACGCAAAATTACTGGTATAATTCTTGAAGCCAACGAAGACGCTGTGAAAATTGAATCTGAACAGCAGGTCTGCGAGATATTATACACAAATATTGTTAAATCTAATTTAGCAGTCTGGAGAGACGAACGATGAGCAAAGAATTGTTGTTAGTTGCCGAAGCATTATCCAATGAAAGAGGGGTAAGTAAAGAGGTCGTATTGGAAGCAATCCAGGCTGCTCTTGAGTCAGCGACACGGAAGCTCTCAGGTTTGGATATGGGGATAAGAGTCAGTCTCGACCCTCGCACAGGCGAATCAAATACTTTTCGTTATTGGGATGTCGTTGAAGACGATGAATTAGAAAGTCCGGATCGGCAATTAACGCTGGAACAGGCTAAAAGCCGTGATCCAAATGCTGAAATAGGAACACGTATTGAAGAGCCTGTACCTTCAGTTGATTTTGGCCGGATTGAAGCCCAGACTGCCCGTCAGGTTATTATGCAGAAAATACGGGAAGCTGAGCGCAAACTTGTGGCTGATAAATATGAGATGTTAAAGGGCAAGCTTATTCAAGGCCCGGTAAAACGTGTTACAAGTGAATTTATTATCATTGACTTAGGAAACAAGGCTGAGGCGTTTCTTCCTCGTAATGAAATGCTTCATCATGAGATGTTTAGAGTGAATGATCGCGTTCGCGCCCTGCTTTACGAAGTATCTCATCAACCCCGTGGCCCACAACTGTTTGTCAGCCGTACACGAAATGAAATGCTGACAGAACTGTTTACGCTTGAAGTGCCTGAAATTGGCGAGCATATTATACAGATTAAGGCAGCAACAAGAGAACCGGGCAGCAGAGCCAAAATTGCTGTTAAAACCAATGATGGTCGGATTGATCCAGTTGGCGCCTGTGTTGGTATGAGAGGTGCGAGAGTTCAGGCCGTTTCTACTGAATTGGGCGGTGAGCGCGTGGATATCGTGTTATGGGATGATAATCCTGCTCAACTGGTTATTAACGCAATGGCACCTGCAGAAATCTCATCGATTGTCGTGGATGAAGATACACATACAATGGATTTGGCTGTTGAAAAAGAACAATTATCTCAGGCAATTGGTAGAAGTGGTCAAAACGTCAGACTGGCAAGCCAACTAACAGGTTGGACTCTTAATGTAATGACAATCGATGAATTTGAAAGTAAAAGTCAGGAAGAGTCTCAAAAGCTTGTTGATTTATTTTCTAAGTCACTTGACATTGATGAAGAAATTGCCAATTTCCTGGTAATGAATGGTTTCTCTTCGCTTGAAGAAGTAGCCTATGTTCCTAAAGAGGAGCTGATGGCAATTGAAGAATTTGATGAAGACATTGTTGATGAATTAAGAAATCGTGCCAATGATGCTCTGCTTACCATGGCTCTTACAGCCGGCGGTCTCAGTCAGCAACCTGATGAGAGCCTGCTGACAATGGATGGGATGAATGATGATCTTGCCGCTAAGCTGGCAGCGAAAGGCATTGTCTCAATGGAAGATTTAGCTGAGCAGTCTATCGATGAATTAATGGAAATTGATGGGATGAATGAAGAACTGGCTGGGCAGCTCATTATGAAAGCCCGCGAACCTTGGTTCGAGTAATTGGTGAATTTTTGATTAGTTCATATACAGTGAAATTTAGCCATGGGTTAACCCATGGTAATATTTTAAATATTAATGACTAACGTGAACAGTTAAACAAACTGTTAGAGGGGTAATAAATATGGCGGATGTGACGGTTAAACAGTTAGCTCAGATCGTAGGTTTTCCTGTTGATCGCTTGTTGAACCAGTTACAGGAAGCAGGCCTATCTTTATCTGACGAAAATGACACCGTCAATGAAGAGCAAAAGAAGGTTCTGTTAAACCACTTGAAACAAAAATCTGGTGGAATGGAACGCCCTGCCCCTGAACGAATTACTCTTAAAAGAAAAAGTGTTTCACAGGTTCCTCTTGGTCAGGATAGACATGGTGGCAAAAAAGTTAACATCGAGGTTCGAAAAAAGAAAACTTATGTTAAACGAAGTGCAATGAATGAGACCACAGACGAATTAGAAGAAAATTTGGCTGTTGAAATTGAAAATACTCCGGAACAGAATTTAATTGATCAAGGCGTTCATGAATCTACTGACAATGCTGTTGCAGCTGAAGCTGAGCAAGCGTCAAATGTTGAAGAAGCATCTGTTGAACTGGAGCAGACTGACGAATCAGAAGCTGTAGTTTCAGAAGCCGGTACCGACGAAGAAATTAACAACGAAGATAAATCTATGGACGATGTTGTCGAAACGCCTGCCCTGGAAAACAGTGATGCTGAACCTCAATCCCAGTCGAAGGAAGACAGTGCTGCGAAAGAAGAAAAATCTGCTCAGGCCAAAGAACGTGAAAAACAGGCTAAAGCTAAACCATCTTCAAACGATGATCGCACAGACTTCAAAAAACAACGCAAAAAAACAAAATATCAACCATCGATTGACGACGATGAATCCTTTGGTCAACGACGACGCGGTAAACGAAAAAAACATGCTGAAAAATCTGACAGATATAGAGCAGCAGAGGAAACATTAAAGCATCAGTTTGAAATGCCAGTGGCACCTAAAGTTCATGAAGTTGCATTACCTGAAACCATTACTGTTGGAGAACTGGCTAAAAGAATGTCAGTCAAAGTTGCCGAAGTGATTAAAGTCATGATGGGCTTAGGCGCCATGGCAACCATTAACCAGGTTGTCGATCAGGAAACTGCGGCGATTGTGGTTGAGGAAATGGGGCATGTTCCTAAACTTCTAAAAGAAAATGCTGTTGAGCACTCCCTTGATGAAGTCATTGACAAAGGCAGTAAAACAGAGTCGAGAGCTCCTGTTGTAACGATTATGGGTCATGTTGACCATGGTAAAACATCGTTGCTTGATTATATTAGAACAACGAAAGTTGCTGTTGGTGAAGCCGGCGGAATCACTCAGCACATTGGCGCTTATCACGTAAGCACACCAAGAGGCGACGTCACTTTCCTGGATACCCCCGGACACGCTGCATTTACTGCGATGCGTTCTCGCGGCGCTCAAGCTACAGACATTGTCATTCTGATAGTTGCTGCTGATGATGGAGTTAAACCGCAGACAATTGAAGCCATTCAACATGCTAAAGCTGCCGGTGTTCCTATCATTGTTGCAGTTAATAAAATGGACAAACCGGAAGCGGATCCTGACCGAGTGAAAAATGAGCTTTCCGCATATGAAATCATTTCTGAATCATGGGGCGGGGAGAATATGTTTGTCAATATCTCTGCAAAAACTGGTACGGGTATTGACGAATTGCTTGAGACCGTGCTGTTGCAGGCTGAGGTACTTGAACTAAAAGCACTCACCGATGGTGCAGCCAAAGGCGTGGTAATTGAATCTCGCCTGGATAAAGGTCGCGGTCCTGTTGCGACGATCCTGGTCCAAAGCGGCACTTTACGTAAAGGCGATATTCTTCTGGCTGGTCTGCAGTACGGTCGGGTCAGGGCATTAATCGCTGATAATGGCGAAAATACCGATGAGGCCGGCCCGTCAATGCCCGTAGAGGTGCTTGGATTATCGGCGGTACCTCACGCCGGCGATGAGGCAATTGTTGTTCCTGATGAGAAGAAAGCCAGAGAAGTTGCCCTGTTCAGACAAGGCAAGTTTCGTGACATTAAACTGGCCAGACGTCAGAAATCAACGCTTGAAGGTATTTTTGAAAATATGGCCACTGCTGACCTTAAGGTACTGAATATTGTACTTAAGGCCGATGTGCAGGGCTCTGTTGAAGCCATTGCTGATGCGCTTGTTAAACTTTCCACCGATGAAGTAAAAGTAGAAATCATTTCCAGTGGCGTGGGCGGAATTACAGAATCGGATGTTCATCTTGCGATGGCATCAAATGCGCTTCTGGTAGGTTTCAATGTTCGTGCTGATGCCGGAGCCAAAAAACTTGCAGAACAAGAGTCTGTAGCCCTGAATTATTATAGTGTTATCTATGATGTTGTGGATCAGGTCAAGGCCGCACTTTCTGGAATGCTTTCGCCGCAGTTTAAAGAAGAGATCATTGGAATTGCAGAAGTGAGGGATGTTTTCCGTTCACCCAAACTTGGTGCCATTGGCGGATGTATGGTTGTTGAAGGGGTTATTAAACGAAATAATCCTATCCGGGTTCTGAGGGATAACGTCGTTATTTATGAAGGCACGCTTGAATCTTTGCGTCGCTTTAAGGATGATGTCATTGAAGTCCGTCAGGGTATGGAATGCGGTATTGGCGTCAAAAATTATAATGATGTGAAACCGGGCGATCTTATCGAAGTCTTTGAAACGGTTGAAGTAAAAAGAGAAATTTAAAATGAGGAGCATCGGCCGTCAACATGAATGTTGCATGATTTGATGGCCGGCGCATCGCTCTTCTTTTATTAGGAACTACGTTTTAATGTCAAATAATTTTAAAAGAACAGATAGATTGGCCGCAACAATACAACGAAAAATTGCGCAATTAATTCAGCAGGAAATCAAAGACCCAAGGCTGTCTCCTTTTATCAGCGTTACGGCTGTAAAAGTTTCTGCTGATCTCTCTCATGCAAAAGTTTATATTACCTGTCTTGATGAAAATCATGAAGAATCGGTCAAAATTTTAAATTCAGCCTCCGGTTTTTTAAGAACTGCACTATCAAAATCAATGACAACGCGCACAACGCCTCAACTTCACTTTGTTTATGATGAGTCGGTGGATTACGGAAACCGGCTTCGACAGTTAATCGATGAAGTTAATGCGGAACATAAAGATCAATCTGAAGATGAGTAAAACCGGCGTTGCAGTTGATGGGATTCTTTTGCTGAATAAACCCTCTGGGATGACTTCAAATGCTCTGCTGCAAAAAGTAAAACGTATTTTCAATGCAAAGAAAGCCGGTCATACTGGAAGTCTCGACCCTTTGGCAACAGGCATGTTGCCTATCTGTATGGGCGAAGCTACAAAATTTTGTCAGTATATGCTCGATGCAGATAAATTCTATGAAGCCAGTGCGCGGCTGGGTATTAAAACAGATACAAGCGACAGTGACGGCCGTGTCATTGCAACGGTTGAAAATTTTTCCTTAAGTAATGACGAGTTATGGTCTGCTATTGAGCCGTTCAAAGGAGAGATAAATCAGATTCCATCGATGTACTCCGCTTTGAAGCATCAGGGGCGTCCTTTGTATGCTTATGCAAGAGAGGGCGATGTTGTTGAACGCCAGCCTCGAAAGGTCAATATTTACCACCTGAGCCTGCAGCATTTTGATGGCGTTGATTTTGATATTGACGTGGCCTGCTCAAAGGGAACATATATCCGTAATCTTGTTGAAGATATTGGAGACCTTGCCGGTCCTGGCGCGCATATCACTCGCTTGCACCGCCGTTATACTGCCGGTTTTGAGCAATACCCAATGTATAGTCTTGATGATATCTCCAGGATGACGGCTGAGGATTGCATATCTGCGTTGTTGCCTATGGATTTAGCTGTTCAGCATATACCGGCTGCAACCTTCGCGGACGAAGATATTGAAAATCTTAGGCAGGGGAAAAAAATAAGTCCTACTGCCGATGATTTTAATTTTGATACGTTTCGTATTTATGATGATAAACATCAATTTTGGGGATTGGGACAGAGAACGCTTCCCAATTTAATTAAAGCAAAAAGGTTGATAACTAAGCCGCAATCCAGTGGATTGAGAAAAATTTGAATAAATACGTTGATAAGTATTGTTTCTTCAACTATGGCTTGGTAGAATGTCTGCCTTTATTATGATCACTGAACTAGATCAGGAGTTATATAATGTCGCTAAGTAGCGTACAGAAGCAAGAAATTATTAAAGAATTTCAACGTGCAGAAGGGGATACCGGTTCATCTGAAGTCCAGGTTTCATTAATGACAAGCCGTATCAAAGATTTAACTGAGCATTTTAAAGCGCACAAAAAAGACTTCCATTCACGTCGTGGTCTGCAGGATCTCGTGAATAAGCGAAGAAAGCTTTTAAAATATATGAAGCGCAAAACCCCAGAGCAATACTACGGTTTAATTGAAAAACTGGGTTTAAGAGACTCATACTAGTCGTCAGGAATTTAAATTCATGATGGCGCTTCTATTTGAAATAAAAAACTGAATTTTAAAAGGCGCAGTATTATGCGCCTTTTTTTTTAATTACGAAATTGAGGAAACCCATGACTAAAACAGTTAAAACGATTCAATTTGGAGAAAATGAGCTTGTTCTTGAAACTGGGGAAGTTGCTCGTCAGGCTGATGGCTCTGTTCTGGCTTCAATGAATGGTACAAAAGTTCTTGTTACCGTCGTTGGAAAAAAAGGTAAGGATCAAAAAAATGATTTTTTCCCATTGACGGTCAATTACCAGGAAAAATTTTATGCTGTAGGTAAAATTCCTGGAGGATTCAATAAAAGAGAAGGCCGTCCAAGTGAAATCGAAACATTAACTGCCAGAAACATTGATAGACCTATTCGTCCGTTGTTTCCTAAAGGATTTCGTAATGAAGTTCAGGTCATTGTTACTGTTTTATCTTATAATCCAGATGTACCGGCAGATATTATCTCCATGATCGGCGCTTCTGCCGCATTAGCGATTTCCGGCCTGCCATTTATGGGACCGATTGGCGCTGCAAGAGTTGGATATCAGGATGGAGTTTACCTGCTGAATCCTGGTAAGAAGCAACTTGAGAAATCTCAACTTGATTTAATTGTTGCCGGAACCAAAGATGCAGTGCTGATGGTTGAATCAGAAGCCAGGGAATTGAGCGAAGATGTGATGAGCGGTGCCATTGCATTTGGTCACGAAATGATGAAGCCTGTTATCGCTCTGATTGAAGAACTGGCCGATGAGGCAGGAAAACCAGCTTGGGACTGGCAAGCGCCTGAAGTCAATGCTAGCCTCAGTGAAATGGTTAACAATGCGGCTAAAACAGATATTGAAGCAGCTTACCAAATTAAAGATAAACAACAGCGAAATGATAAACTTAATGAAATTCGTGAAAAGCTGATTAGTGAGTTGATTAACGAAGATTCAGATTTCGATGCTGATCAAATCATATCCCTGATGGGCGACATTGAAAAAACGAGTGTTCGCGAGCGAATCCTTTCCGGAGAACCGAGAATCGATGGCCGTGATTTAAAAACAGTACGTCCTATCTGTATCCGAACTAAATTCCTTGAGCGGACGCATGGTTCTTCTTTATTTACTCGAGGAGAAACGCAGGCTATCGTTGTTGCTACCCTCGGTAACGAAAGGGATGCTCAACTGCTTGACAATCTGACTGGCGAATCTAAAGATCGTTTCATGCTGCATTATAATTTCCCTCCCTATTCTGTTGGTGAGACAGGTATGGTTGGTTCACCCAAACGACGTGAAATTGGCCATGGTCGATTGGCTAAACGGGCTATCTTAGGCGTATTGCCTACTGCTGACGAATTTCCGTATGTTCTTCGTGTTGTTTCTGAGATTACCGAATCAAACGGCTCAAGCTCAATGGCTACAGTCTGTGGTACCAGTCTTGCTCTGATGGACGCAGGCGTTCCTCTGAAAGCCCCCGTTGCCGGTGTAGCAATGGGTTTAATAAAAGAAGGTGATAGATACGCCGTATTAACCGACATCCTTGGTGATGAAGATCATCTTGGCGATATGGACTTTAAAGTCGCAGGCACTGAACATGGCATCACTGCGTTACAGATGGATATCAAAATATCAGGAATAACCAGTGAGATTATGCATGAAGCTCTTGAACAGGCTTTGGCAGGACGACTGCATATTCTGGGTGAAATGAACAATGCTCTGTCTGAGCCGCGAACAGAACTTTCAAGACATGCTCCTCGTATCGTGACCATGAAAGTTGCTGAAGACAAAGTTCGAACCATTATTGGCAAAGGCGGCTCCACGATTAAGGGCTTAATCGACAGCACAGGCGTGTCGATTGATATCGATGATCAGGGTACGGTTCAGTTATTTTCGCCTGATGCAGAAGCCTTGGAAGAAGCTCAAAAGCAAATCAAAGCTTTAGTTGCTGAAGTTGAAGTTGGACAGACTTACCAAGGTAAAGTCACAAAAATCGTTGATTTTGGGGCTTTCATCAATCTTCTTCCAGGCAAAGATGGGTTGTTGCATATTTCCCAGATTTGTTCTGACCGATCGCAAAAAGTTGAAGAAGTTCTCAGTGAAGGTGATACTGTAGAGGTATTTGTCGCCGGTGTTGACCGACAGGGTCGCGTTAAACTGGAATGGAAAGATAAGCCGCAATCTGCTGAGAAAAAAGAAGATAAGCCTGTAGACGCTGAAAAGGTTGATGCCAATGAGCAGACATCGGCCGATGCTGATAATGTCTCCTCTGATGAGAATTAAAAATTGGCTTATTATTTAAAATTAAAAACCGTGCTAAGGCGCGGTTTTTTTTTGCTTGCAAGAACATTTAAAATATCTGTGGTCTCAATAAGACAGCAATGGCACGTAGCGGATGATAAATTTACTTTGCCAGGTTGAAAGGGGTTACTCAATGCAGATGGTAATAACGAGCCAGCCCCAGATTTTGGGAAACGTTAACGGTTTTTGCTCTGGGGCTTAAAATGAAAACAAGTAAAACAATTATGTTCGGCCAATCAGCATCAGAAATTCGTTCCGGCAGGAGGGATTGTTCTTTATATCGCCCAGCATCACGGAGGTTGTCATCACTGAATTTTGCTTTTCGACTCCTCGCATCATCATGCATAAATGTTTTGCTTCAACAACAACAGCGACACCTGCTGCGCCGGTGATTGATTGAATGCAATTTGCTATCTCAGAGGTTAGACGTTCTTGAATTTGCAATCTTCGTGCATAATAATCAACAATTCTGGCCAGCTTAGATAACCCTAATACCTTTCCTTTAGGAAGATAGGCAATATGACATTTACCTAAAAATGGCAGTAAATGATGCTCGCACATCGAATAAAGCTCGATATCTTTAACGATCACCATTTCACTCATGTCGGACTCAAACAAAGCTTCATTAATGATCTGATCAATATTTTCCTGGTAACCCTTGGTTAAATATTTGAAAGCTTCGGCAGCTCTTTCTGGCGTTCTAACCAACCCTTCCCGGCTACTGTCTTCGCCGATTTCTTCAATAATTTTTTTAAACTCTTCTTGCATAACAATTCCTAACCTGGCGGCCAGGTCATTTGACGACCGCCCAAAAGATGTAAATGAATATGGTACACTTCCTGTCCTCCGCCTGAATTGCAATTAAACACCAGCCGGTATCCTTCTTCAGCAATTCCCTGGTTCATAGCCGTTTTTTTTGCACTCAACACCATTCGTCCCAGGAGTTGTTCATGTTTACTGTCCGTGTCATTTATTGTGGCAATATGCGCTTTAGGAATGACCAGGAAATGTAATGGAGCCTGGGGGTTGATGTCTTTTATTATCATTAACTCAGTGTCTTCAAATAAAATTTCAGCCTTAAGTTCACCGGAGGCAATTTTACAAAAAATACAATCCATGATTTTGTTCCATGATGATTTCATTGTTTGATATTATAGCTGTTGTTTTAATTAAATAACACCTTATCCTTTTTCAATTTTGCCTTTTTCAGGAAAATTTCGCATAATAGCGCTCTCTTTAACATAGACAGGTAATAGCATGAGCTTATTAAAAATCGACAGCGGTCAAAATTTACCAGATGAAATCAATGTCATTATAGAAATTCCGATGCATGGAGCCCCCGTTAAGTATGAAGTTGATAAGGACAGCGGCGCTTTGTTTGTTGATCGATTCATGACCGTTGCGATGTTTTATCCCGCAAATTACGGTTATGTTCCAAACACATTGTCGGAAGATGGTGATCCCGTTGATGTTTTGGTCGTTACCCCCGTTCCATTAATCAGTGGTTCAGTCATTGCCTGCCGTCCAGTTGGCGTATTAAAAATGACGGATGAGTCCGGTGTCGATGCTAAAATTCTTGCCGTTCCTAAGGACAAACTCTGTAAGCAATATGCCAGCGTCAGGACACATGAAGACCTGCCTCCCTTCCTGTTGTCTTCCATTGAGCACTTTTTTAGTCATTACAAAGATCTCGAAGATGGAAAGTGGGTTAAAATTGATGGATGGGATGGTGTTGAAGCTGCAAAACAGGAAATTATCTCCAGTTTTGAGCGCTACCAGGCTTTATAATGGTTACCACTGCGAAGCTTGTCAGAGCTTCGCAGTGGTCAATAGACCCTGACGCAAGCTTTATTTTTTAATTCATAATTCAGCTAATGTTTTCTTAATCTTCCAATGTTATTATAACCATCAAAGAGTGATTTTTTGATGCATTCTGCTTGTTCTTGTCAAATGGTTTAAGCAGGATATAGGAAAAGATAGAGAGACTGATGGCTGAAAGCACAAATCAAATATTAATGCGGCTTGGTGGTTCAACTGCCCGTAAAAAGCAGGATGCCGTTCAGGAATCGAATTTATCAGCCCCTGCTGATAACACTCATGAGTTTCCTCAGGAAAAAAAGAACAGGCTAACCCCTGAATTAATGCAGCAACTACTTGCCGATTTTAACGATGAACCCAGCCCTCAGGATTAGGGTCACTGCCATTAA
>FYBJ01001412.1_pt1 | contig 75033 bp, 78 predicted proteins | sample 1134611 | NCBI WGS metagenome assembly FYBJ01 (sample SAMEA104116008, study PRJEB20421) | marine metagenome | isolation source: marine
GGTTACAACTGGGTGAAGCCGTGGGTCTGACTCGTGAAGAGTTGACATCCTACGAGCATGTATTGCCGGGTGTGCGGTTTGCCATCGACGCTTATGTCAATTTTGCCCGTCGCGCACCGTGGCAGGAAGCCGCCGGTTCGTCATTAACCGAACTGTTTGCGCCGAAGATTCATAAAGCGCGTTTGGACAACTGGCCGGAACTATATCCGTGGATTGATGAGAAAGGCTACCGGTACTTCCGTAAACGCCTAAGTGAAGCCCGCCGTGATGTTGAACACGGCCTGCAAATCACACTCGATTATTGTGATACACGGCAAAAGCAACAACGGGCCTTGGATTTATTGCAGTTTAAGCTGGATATTTTGTGGACTATGCTCGATGCCATGTGGATGGCGTATATTGAAGATCGTCCCCCTTACTGCATGGATGTCGAAAAATGAGCGAACGTAAATTTACCGAAAACAGTGTGCCGGTTCTGGCCTTAGGCTACCGCTTTCAATGGGAGCCAGCACAGGACTGCCACGTACTGTTGTACCCGGAAGGCATGGTCAAGCTTAATCCGGCGGCTTCAGAAATATTGAAACGTATTGTTGAGAAAAAACAAACTGTCGGCGAATTAATCGCCGAACTTAAAGAAGCATTTAACGGCGCCGACTTAGATGACGACGTCTATCAGTTCCTGGAGGAAGCGCATGACAACGACTGGATCAGAGCAGAATAAAGCACCCGGCAGTATTGCCGGATCATTGAGTATGCAAGACAACAGCAATATCCGTCAGCCATTGTGGCTGCTGGCTGAGCTGACTTATGCCTGTCCGCTACAATGTCCGTATTGCTCCAACCCGATGGATTTTGCCAACATCAAAAGCGAGCTGACCACGCAAGAATGGATTGAAGTCTTCAAGCAAGCGCGCGCCATGGGCGCCACGCAGCTGGGCTTGTCTGGTGGTGAGCCATTGGCACGGCCAGATATTATCGAGTTGATTACCGAAGCCCGTAACTTAGGTTTTTATACCAACCTGATTACCTCGGGTATCGGTCTTGATGCCGAAAAAGCCAAAGCCTTTAAGGAAGCAGGTCTGGATCATATTCAGGTCAGTTTTCAGGCAAGTTCAGAAGACTTGAATAACCTGATTGCCGGTACCGATGCTTTCCAGCACAAAATCGAAATGGCCAAAGCTGTCAAAGCGGCTGGTTATCCGATGGTGCTGTGTTTTGTGACGCATCGTCAGAATATCGACAAGATCGATGAAATTCTGGACCTGGCGATTAATCTTGATGCCGACTACGTTGAATTGGCAACTACGCAATACTACGGTTGGGCGATGCATAACCGTGACCAATTGCTGCCATTGAAAGAACAACTGGTGCGGGCGGAAGCGATTGCCCACGAGTATCAGGAAAAACAAAAAGGCAACATGAAGATTTATTACGTGGTGCCGGATTACTACGAAGTGCGGCCAAAAGCCTGCATGAACGGCTGGGGTAACGTGTTCCTGACCGTGACGCCAGACGGCACAGCATTGCCATGTCACGCAGCACGTAATCTGCCGGGTATGGAATTACCAAACGTCAGAGATACCTCGGTCAGTGATATCTGGAACGGTTCGAATGACTTCAACCGTTTCCGCGGCTTTGACTGGATGAAAGAGCCATGCCGCAGCTGTGACGAAAAAGAAAAAGATTTCGGTGGCTGCCGCTGTCAGGCTTACATGCTGACCGGCGATCCGGCTGTGGCGGATCCGGTGTGTGATAAATCACCGCATCACCATTTGATTGAAGAAGCCATTGCCAAAGGTCGTGAAGAAGCGGCTAAGACCGAAGAAGAAGCCAAACCACTGGTATTCCGTAATCCGAAGAATTCCAAGGAAATCTGTGGCCTCTGAGTTTGCGATTCAAAGCCACGGCCTGACCAAGCAATATGGTCAGGCCGTGGTCGTTAATGACCTTAATTTTCAAGTAAAAGCCGGTGAGTGCTATGGCCTGTTAGGGCCGAACGGCGCTGGTAAAAGCACGACCATTCATATGCTGACCACGATGACCTCACCGACAACGGGTGAGGCATTAATCTGTGGTGAGGCGGTGACCGGTAATCCGGTACATATCCGCAGTCTGGTCGGTCTGGTATTTCAGGACTCGGCATTGGATCGCACCATGACGGTCGATGAAAACCTGCAATTTGCCGCAGCTTTGTACGGCATGAAAAAACAGCAGGCCAATGAGCGCATAGATGAACTGTTGGCCGTCTTTAATCTGGAAAAGAAACGCCATCTCAAGTTATTGGCCTTGTCAGGCGGTCAGCGCCGGGCCGTAGATATCGCCCGTGGTGTGTTACACAAACCCCAAGTGTTATTTCTCGATGAGCCAACTATCGGTCTGGACTTGCCCAATCGCCGTGCGATCTGGCGTTTTGTTGAGCAATTACGCCGTGAGCAGGGCATGACAGTATTTCTGACCACGCATTATCTTGAAGAAGCTGTCGCCTGTGATCAGGTGGATTTTATCCAGCAGGGCAAATTCCAAAAAGGCGGCAAGCCGACCAGCCTGATCCGTGATTTAGCGGCTTTTATCTTAGAATTAGATTGTGCTGACAGCGAGTCTGTCGCCGCACGACTGGCGCCTGAATTTGGCCCCCCACTGATTGAAGATCAGCATCTGAGTTTCCGTGTCGCGGATGCCGATACCGATTTTTCAGCACTACAGCGATCGCTGGGTGACACAGTCAATGCCATGCAATGGCGGAGGCCTAACCTCAATGATGTCTATCTGTGGACCATGACCCACCACAAAGCAGGTGTGCAATGAGCTTTTTGGCAGTCAAAGCGGTAATTCAGCGTGAGCTGAGCAAAACCTTCCGGCAAAGAGGCCGTTTGCTGAGCAGTCTGGTGCGGCCACTAATCTGGCTGTTAGTCATCGGCTCCGGTGTTGGCAGTATGCTGAGCGGCACACAACAGGAAGGCTATCTGCAATTTCTGGTGCCCGGTATTGTGGCTATGACCTTGTTATTTGCGGCACTACTGTCAGCATTGACGCTGGTCTATGACAAAGAATTCGGCGTCATGCGCATGATGATGATTGCGCCCATCGCCCACGGCTGGATTGTTGTTGCCAAACTGATTGCCGCCACCATCATTGCTATCGTTCAGGCGGTTATGTTGTTAGCGATATTGGTGGTGATAGGGCTGCTCGACTGGCAGTCTGCATTATTACTGTTGCCACCTGCGTTTTTAACGGCATTACTGTGCGCCTCGATGGGCGGGCTGATTGCCGTCTGGTCAAAAACGCTGGATAACTTTGCCGTCATTATGAATTTTGTGATCTTCCCGGTGTTTTTCTTAAGCGGCGCGTTATATCCGGTCACCCAATTGCCGGACCTGCTGCGTTATGTGGTGCTAATTAACCCGTTCAGTTATGGCGTGGATCTCCTCAAACACAGCATCCCCGGTTCGCAGACCGATTTCAGCATCGTGACCGATCTGACTGTGCTAGTTGGTTTCACCATCGCAGCCATACTGATTGCCTGCTGGCGTTTTTCTCGCGAATCGGTGCATGAGCCGTTATTTCGTGGTGGTAAAAAAGGTTAAGTCAACAATAATCGCTTAGCCAAGAATGGATTTCTCATAACAGCCCGCCAGAAGTTCGGGCTTTTTTTGAGCTGTCCCATAGTCTTTGAGTGTTTGCAGTAATAAAAAACTATGAAATACTCGGTTAATACAATTATGTGTCGATGCTGCTCAGGCAATTACGCCGAACCAGCATAAATTCTCGAAGGAGTTGAGAGGGTGAAGATGACATGGAAATGACGGCCTCACTGAAGTCTGATTCAATTACTGTCGTCCTAGACAGCAGCTCACAATAAACCGTGAATCATTCTCGGTTAGTAAACCTTCAAAAATCTCACCCCAAGAAAGCAATAAATTAAAAACAGGACCATTTTGCGTCCCAAACTATGATCCATTTACGCCAAAAATTATGAGAATATCTCTCACTAACACGCTGATAGCCAGCCAAGTTAACTATACAACTGATTGATAGATATAGGACAAAGGAAACTATGAGTTTACAGACCTGGGACCCACTGCTCCTCAGCAAGGATGCCGATTCAGAAATAATTAGCGCTGCGCAAAAAAGAGAAATAAAAAATATATTGAAGTCTTATGTTGGAATGTACGATTCATTCTCCGAATTAATTCAAAACGCAATGGATGCAGTCGACAAAAGAGCTGCTATTGAGGAAGGAAAGGAATATCAGAAACGTTTATGGCTCACTATTGATCTGTCGGAGAACTCGTTTTCAATAACCGATAATGGAGTAGGATTTAACCAAAAAGAATTCGAGTCGTTTCTGGCGCCAAATATATCTTTTAAAGATGAGGGGAAAACCAGAGGAAATAAAGGGGTAGGGGCCACTTATATTGGTTATGGTTTCGATTATCTTAAGTTCGGAACCAAGGGGAATAGTCACGAGTTTATTGGAGAGTTGATTGGTGGAAGAGATTGGGTAGAAGACTTTAAGGGTATTAAAACACGCCCAGTTGTAAACATTACCGATCCAGATGTTGACGCATTCAGAGATATATCAAGAGGCTCAACATTTAAAATAAAGTTTGGGGGAGATCATACGAGACCGAAAGATTTGTCATGGTATTCCGCTACTACACCAGAGCAATGGCTATACTTACTTTTGATTAAGACGCCACTTGGATCGATTGACTTCAAAGATGGCGACAATTCGTGCATCAAGTTTGATTTAACAGTAATTAAGAAGAATGGAGAGAAAGAAACAGTAACCGATCAGGAAGCTAAATACATTTACCCGCACAATAAAATAAAGGCAAGTGTCGCACTCAAGGATGTTTTAAAAGTACAGAAGAATCTTTTAGATCAGGGAAAAGATGTCTCAGCAATACCGAGTAAGTACAGAAAGTCCAATGGTTTGTATGAATTTTTTAATACATCGGAGGTTCTTGCCTTTCGCGACAGAGATGAAACATATAGAGAGCTAGTAGAAGAGTATAATATTGAAGCATATGGCTATTTTACCTACTCTACATCGGTATGGGATCAATTCAACGATTCTCTTGCGAAATTAAGGAAAGGGTACAGGGTCCACAAGGGCGGTCTACAGCTTGCCAACAATAGAATGACTCAAGGTGAGTTAATAGCAATCCCGCTTACATCCAATATTGGTTATCAAAACCAATGTCATATTGTTGTGCATTTTAAAGATGCTGATCCGGATTTGGGGCGAAAGGGTTTCCAGCCGGAACTAAAGGAAGTTGCGGAAAAGGTATCTGTAGCAATAGTGAACAGGTTTAAAAAATGGAAGTCACTATTGAAAACCGATAGTGGTGCAAAACCCGACATATCGAAAGAGATCGAGCTTCATGATTGGGTCAAAGAGCAAGAAAAACATGAAAGTGAACACCCTTTAGCTCTTAGCAATAAAAACTTTTTTGTGCCAATAAACGAAATTTCTATAACTTCAGAGCCCCAATCAGAGCAAGATGTCATAGTTCTTTTTAATCAACTTATAGCAGGGGGGGTTATTAGGGGAATAAAGTTATTAGCGACTAGCCAAGTTAAACAGTATGACGGAGTATATAAGTTTGTAGTTAGAGAGCCTTTAGATAATCATGTATTTGATAAAGAAAAAAACCCACTTGGTGTGGAGGAGTTGCACTTTAGTACAGAGCATATTAGTCCGCCTAAAATTCTTGAGTACAAATACAATCTAGACGCGCTCATTCATGAATTTGAAAGCGAATATAAAAACGAAAAGGATATTCACTTAGCAATTACCTGGGAAATGGGTGAAGAGTGGAAGAAGAACTACGATGCAACGTCTTTTTTGGATCTCGACAACCTTCATCAGCGCGATTTTCACGGCTTAACTCATGTTCTTGATTCAGGTACGACTAGGTTTTATGTCATTGTGCTAAAAGAGTTAATTCTATTCCTAAATGATGTGGATGGAGTACAGGAATATCAAAAGAGTAAGTATGGAGATGATCTGTTCTAAGAAGACTAGCAAACGCAGACATAGGAATAAAATTTCCGCGAAACTAAAAGGGTTAAAATATTTAGGGTCAGTGAAAAAAACTAGTCGTTTATCAGAATATGGCTGATATTCATAATATGAGAAATGCATTGCAAAAGAGATGTTTTAGAGAGCCAATTCCGGAAATTTTTGATGCTGCTCTATATCTTGATGCCGCTGTGACAGCTCACATAAATGATGATTGGAAGATCGCAGAAGAGCTTTTTCAACTCGCGAATGATTCAAGTGTCAGAGAGTGGCTCGAATCAATTTGGGGAAAGTCCAGTCCATATGTGGTGGTTGATAAAAAGCCACAGTTGCATATCCTTCGTAAAGAAAACCAGAGAATGCCGAACGCCGCACAGATGAAGGAGGTGCGTGATCGTGATGGCTTCCATTGCCGGTTCTGTGGCATCCCGGTAATTCGTGCGGAGGTGCGTAAGTATCTGCATAAGCTTTATCCTAACGCCGTTTCCTGGGGGCGAGCTAACGCATCACAGCATGCGGCCTTTCAGTGTATGTGGTTACAATATGATCATGTTGTGCCACATTCAGCAGGTGGCACGAGCGGTATTGAGAATGTCGTAATCACCTGTGCAGCCTGCAACTACGGGAAATGGAATTACACATTGGAAGAGCTGGGCTTAGTTGATCCACGGAGCGTGGAAGTGGTTCAATCAGCGTGGGAAGGCTTGGAGCGTGTGTTCAAAGCCTAAAAAGGCATATTTAAAAGCAAAAGGGTCAGACACAATTGATGATTGGTGTCCCCAAAGCTTACAAGATAGTCCGCATTAATCTGATTGAGTGCTGAATTTCATCACGCTTATCTAAAAAGCACGTCATAATATTACAGACCGGTATCAGGCTCGGGCTCTGCCCCGAAACCCCTCTTGCTTTTAACCATTGGATCATCGAATGAAACACATTGGGTGGCTGCTTTTCGTCTTATATAGTTCGAACGCGCTGTCTGCGGGCGAGGTTGAAATCCCTTTGCTGGCTGAAACCACGCATCTTCAGACGGCGATCAGTCGCGCCCTTGAATTCGATGAGAACGGCGAGAGCACACTGAGAAATGACGATTGCAACCGGGTTAAATTGTCTGAGCTGCAAGTCGTAACCGAAGGTACGCAACTGTCGCTCGACATGGCATTACGAGCTACGACCGGTGCCTATGTGTTGGGTGCTTGTCGGGGGCCGAAGCCCTGGCGTGGGCGGCTTAAATTGAAATTGACGCCGCAAGTTACATCATCAGGTTTGGCTATTGAGTTTGTGCCTGATGCAATCGAATTATCCCGACCGGATAAAAGTCTCGGTATTTTGAGTAAACCAGTTCAGATCGTTGCCGATGCACTGGTGCTGCCACGTGTGAAGCGGGTGCAAATTGATCTGGCCGGACCACTGAACAGCCTTGATGAATTGATAGCGCAAATGCTGGGTGCGGATAGCTTGCTGGGTGTTGAGCAGACGCTGTTGCAGCGGACCCGCATTGCCCGCCTGCAAACTGAAGAAACCGGCATCAGGGCTTGGCTGGCTTTTCAGGTGCGTGCCGTTGAACCCATGGAACGATTGCCTGAGCCAAGTCTGGACGCCAGCGAACTGGTGCAATGGCAAACGCTTGAAGATGAGTTGGATGGTTTTCTGACCACCATTATTTCAACGCTGGCTCAATCAACCACTTCTCATGCCTTGCGTCTTGAATTACTCGCCGTGCTGTTGGATGCACGCCACGCGATTGCTGAGGCTTTGACCATCGACGATCCCGAGACTGATCCGGTTCGAGAACTTTTCCTGACCACATGGGACCGGTTGCGACCACTCATGAGTGAACTTGAAGGTCTGGCGACGCCGGGTTTGGAAGGAGATTTCAAGCTTGCCGCGTTTATGGCGGGCGGTGATGCATTGAAGGCACTTGATGCCCTTGGGCCGGAATATGGTTTTGAAATTACCCGCGATGGGCTGCGTAGGCTTGCCCGCTTGCTGCTGGCCGAAGCGGTACCGCCAAGTTTTACGCCGTTGCCATTGGAGGTTGATCCGCAATTTCGTGATTTGTTTGGCTTTGATGCCAGCGAACAAGAGGCTGAATTTCCCGAAGAATTGACACAACATATAACCGGTGGTTTAGGCCAATTAGGGGCTTGGCTGTTGCCAGTCGCTCAAGCCGACAGTTTTACACCCGCTGAGGCATTAAAGGGACTGGTGCCTGAGCGGGACAACCTTGATGACTACCTTGCGCTGGTTGCCAGTCTGCTGGAAGAACAGGCCAGCACTTGGCTGGCCGGGAATAATAAGTTGCCGGACAGACTGGCTGAGCGGCTGGATCCGCTGGTGCGTGCCACTGCCTGGAAAGAATCCTGCTGGCGGCATTTCGCGGGTTCGAGTAGCGCGCCTCAGGTGTTGCGTTCAGCCGGTGGTGCAGTGGGCATCATGCAGATCAATGGTCGGGTCTGGCGTAAGGTTTATGATCTGGATCGTCTTGTTGATGAGGTTGATTACAATGTGAATGCCGGTATCGACATTCTCACCCACTACCTCATTGATTATGCGATCCGCAAAGGTGAGCACGAGCAGCCCGGCGGTGATGACAATTTGATCAAGGCGACTTATGCCGCTTATAACGGCGGGCCGGGACATCTGGCACGTTACCGTCGCGAAGACACAGCTGCCAGTTTAAAAGCCATCGACAATGCCTTCTGGAATCACTACACGACCATCAAAACCGAACAGTGGCCGGATATTTCAAGCTGTTACTCGCGGTGATTAATTAAGTAGGTTGGGCTGAAGGGATGAAGCCCAACATCCCGATGTTAGCCTTTCGACCAACTATTAATGACAACTGCCCTGGCCGCGTTTTTCCAGATAACACTGATGATATTCTTCCGCCGGATAAAACTCGCTGGCAGCGGTGATTTCCGTGACAATCGGCTGTGAAAATACGCCGTTGGCGTTGAGTTCTTGTTTACGGTTTTCAGCCTGCTCGCGTTGCGCCGCATCATGATAAAACACCGCTGAACGGTATTGTGTGCCGACATCCGGCCCCTGCCGGTTGGGTGTAGTTGGATTATGGATTTGCCAGAAAAAGTCCAGTAACTGACCGAAGCTGATAACTGCCGGGTCAAATTCAACTTCAATGGCTTCGGCATGGCCGGTTTCACCGGTGCACACCAGTTTGTAGTCGGGATTTTCGGTATGGCCACCGGTGTAGCCGACGCGGGTATTTTTGACACCTGGCAGTTGCCGGAATTTGGCTTCAACACCCCAGAAACAACCTGCGGCAAATGTGGCAATAGTTTTCATAAAACCTCCTGAAATGTGATGCTTGCACGGCTTTGGTAAACCCCCTATGCTAGCTAATTGACTTGCTTAGCGGACCAAACATGACAGCGGAAACTTCGACAGCGCATGCCAATATGGTTTGGCAGCAATTACGGCCTAACGATGTATCAGACCCCGCCGTTTTACAAGTGTTACAAACAATTGATCGTGCCGATTTTGTCAGCCCCGAATTAAAACCGCTGGCCTATGCTGATACACAGTTGCCGATTGGCTGTGGACAGCATTTGTGGTCGCCATTGCAGGAGGCCCGAATCTTACAAGCGCTGCAATTAAAAAACACTGATAATGTGCTGGAAGTCGGCACCGGCAGTGGTTTGTTTACTGCCATGCTGGCGCAGTTAGCAGCCAAGGTTGTCAGCGTTGAAATTCATCCGCAGTTACAGCAATCTGCTGCGCAGCATTTACAAGCATTAAATCTGACCAATATTGAATTGCAGACAGGCGATGCCTGTAGCGGCTGGCCACAGCCTGACAGAGTGGATGCGATTGTACTGACGGCCGCTTATCCGCAAGTGCCACAGGCTTATCTGCATCAGTTAAAGGTCGGCGGCCGTTTACTGGCGATTGTCGGCGCTGCACCGGCAATGTCGGTACAGCGGATTACCCGTCAGGAAGAAACCCGCTGGCAAACCGAAAATTTATTTGAAACCGTAGTGGCGCCAATGATCGGTGCCGAGCCAAAACCTGAATTTGCCTTTTGATTAAGAGACGTTTATGAAACAAATGAATGCCACCGAACTGGCTGCCTGGCTGCCGGATCACCAAGCTGTATTAATTGATGTTCGTGAAGCCCACGAACTTGCCAATGGCACCCTGAAAGATATCAAACATATCCCCATGAACCATATTCCGGCGCGGATCGGTGAACTTGAATCCGCAAAAGACAGTCCGATAGTGCTGATTTGCCGTTCCGGGCAGCGCAGCATGCAAGTGGGCCAGTATCTTGAACAATCCGGCTTTACCGATGTGATTAACCTGCAGGGCGGAATGAATGGCTGGGCGACCGATGTCGACCCCTCAATGCGGGTGTACTGATATTTCATGAAACTTTCGTTAATCGTAGTTTTTCTGGCGGCATCCTTGCCAGTCAGCGCGGCACAGGACTTATTAGATAGCTACGATTTAGCGTTACAAAGCGATCCGCAACTGATGGCGCAAGCCGCTAATCAGTTAGCGATTGCCGAGCTTGCCGAACAAGCGGATGCCTTGTTTTTACCAGAGATTGGTTTGACTGCTGATGCTGGTAAAGTCCGGACTGACACTTCGTCACAACAATTTGGCGGTCGGACTGATTCGATAGATCGTGGTTACACCCTCAGCATTATTCAGCCTGTTTACCGGCGCGAAAATTTTGTTCAGGACCGGCAGGCGGATATTGCGATAAGTGGCGCTGCAGCCCAGTATCAGGTAGCAGAGCAGGAACTGATTGTTCGCGTTGCCGATGCTTATTTTGCTGTGCTCGGTGCCAAAGATGATTTGCAGTTTGCCGAAGCCGAACGCGAAGCCATCAGTGAGCAGTTGCGGGAAGCAAAGCAGCGTTTTGAAGTCGGCCTTGCCACGATTACCGATGTCACTGAAGCGCAGGCGGCGTTTGATATTGCCAATGCAGCAGTGATTGCCGCTGAAAATGCACTGGCTAACAGCCGTGAATTATTACGCGAAACCACCGGCCAATATCCCGACAAATTGTCTCCTCTCGTTGAAGAAACACCCTTAGTTCGTCCTGAACCGGAAAATCCGGAGCAGTGGAGCGAAACTGCGCTGCTGACCAATCCATCATTGCAGGTCGTCGGCAGTAATGTTGATTTTGCCCGTGAAAACATTGAATTGCAGCGCAGCGGCCATTACCCGTCGCTGGATATTGTCGCGCAAAAAAATTACAGCTCACAAAGTGAAAATAATCTCAGTGGTGGCAGCCAGTCCCATCAGGAAGCATTGGTTTTGCAATTTAATCTGCCGATTTATTCCGGCGGCGCTGTCAGTTCGCGTACCCGTGAAGCCGGATATCGGCTTGATGAAGTGATGCAAACAGAAGAACAGCAGCGGCGCGCCGTGATGCGACAAACCCGCGAGGCTTATAACAGCGTATTGTCAGGTATCAGTCAGGTTAAAGCACTGGAACAGGCGGTGCGTTCCAACGAAAAAGCATTGGAAGCCACCGAAGTGGGTTTTGATGTCGGCACCCGTACCACGGTCGATGTACTCAATGCCCGCCGTGAATTATTCAGTGCCCGCCGGGATTATGCCCGATCGCGCTACAACTATATTGTGAACACCCTTCGCTTGAAACAAGCGGCCGGCATCGTTACAGTCAACGATTTACAACAAATCAATGCTTGGTTAGCCAGCCGTTGATTGACGACTGAACAAGGCAAGGAGCAAATCATCATGATGGCGCAGACAGCTGAGAGTGTGCTGGTGGTCATTGATATCCAACAAAAACTGGCAGCGGCAATGCCCAAAGGCGTCCGCGACAGAGTGGTCGGTGAGGTTAATACGCTGTCAACCGCTGCCGATGTACTGCAGATCCCGGTGTTGGTAACCGAACAATATCCCAAAGGTCTGGGGCCAACCGAACCGGCACTGGCCAGTAAGTTGCCGGCCAAAACGCAAATCATTGAAAAAACCGCTTTTTCCTGCGCCAGCGTGCCGGAGTTTATGCAGGCGTTAAAAGCGACGGGTCGCAAGCAAGTGATTCTCACTGGTATGGAAACCCATATCTGTGTTCTGCAAACAGCGATTGATTTACGTCAGGCGGGGTTTGAAGTGTTTGTGGTTGAGGATGCCGTCAGTTCACGGCTGAAAGGCAATCAATATAATGCCCTGCATCGTATGCGGCTGGCGGGTGTAGCCATTACCAATGTCGAGTCGGTGTTATTTGAATGGCTGGGTGATGCCCAGCATCCGCACTTCAAAACATTGGCCAAGCTGATTCAGTAGTAAGGGCTTATTTGGCTCTGGTAGTCACCAGCAGTGGTGGATCTGTGAGATGAACAAGCCCTTTTAGGCATGCAGCCGCTGCCGTTTGTTAGCGGTGCCCTGACGGGCCGGCTTATTGAGCTGTGGCAGCCTGACAAAATCAACTTTGCCTTTGATGCCGTTACGCTCAAAGTCACGCATCAGCAATTGTTCCGCTGAAGCCGCGTCGATGGCTAACTCTTCGGTCATGATCAGATACAACAATTCAAACAGGCGTTTCAGCGCGATATGGGCTGTCTGGCCGGTACGCTGATACAGCGCTTCACTGATCTGCATAAACCGTTCAAAAGGCTGGTCACCGAGTAACACTGGCAGCGTATTGATAAAGCGGCCTGAGTTGCCAATCAAATCCCAAAAACGGGCAAAGCGGCTAACCTGTTGCATATCGTTAAAACTGACATCGCGGCTGCATAAAAGGTTATACGGCGGCAGCGGATTAAAACGCAGCTGATATTCGTCAATATGCCGGTTCAGCGGTGCACCACGCAGGCGCTTTAAGATCCCGACCTGAATTTCATGCGGATTCAGGGCCACCAGTTGATCAAAACTGTCAGCGAAGTTTGCCAGCGTGTCACCGGGCAGGCCAAAAATCAGATCGGTATGCAGATGTGCTCCGGTTTGTTCACGCAGCCAATGAATATTGGCTTTGCTTTTGTCATTGTCCTGCCGGCGGCTGATTCGTTTTTGAATGTCGATATCAAAAGTCTGAATACCGATTTCAAACTGCAGACTTTGCGGCGGAAATTTTTGCAAAATGGTTTGCAGTTTTTCCGGCAAATTATCCGGCACCACTTCAAAATGCAGATACAGATCGTCGCTCATCCGCGCCAGGAAAAACTCCAGAATCGCCACACTGGTGCTAACTTTAAGATTAAAAGTGCGGTCGATAAATTTGAAGTTACGCACGCCGCGCTGCCACAACAAATCCATTTCCGCCAAAAACGCGTCCAGCGGAAAAGCCGTGGCGGATTTATCTAACGCCGACAGGCAGAACTCACATTTAAACGGGCAGCCGCGTGAGGCTTCCACATAAATCAGCCGGTTTTTGATATCTTCGTCGTTATAAAGCGCGTAGGGCAAAACCAGCTTCTCAAGCGGCGTGGCACGGCCGTCGATAAATTTTTCAGTTGTTGTCTGACCAGTCAGAAGCTGCTGGCAAAGTTCACGAAAATCCTGCTCACCGGGCCCGGCAATGACAAAATCGGCCAATTCACAGACGGGTGGTAAGTCGGGCCGGTGGCTGACTTCCGGGCCGCCGAGCACAATTTTCAGATCAGGTTGAATGGTTTTCAGTAAAGCCACCACCGCCTCAGTTTCTTTGACATTCCAGATATACACGCTGAAACCGATGATTTGCGGCTGCCGGTTGAGCAATTGTTCGGCGATTTGCTGTGCCTGCTCCTGAATGGTGAACTCCAGAATCGCGGCCTGATGCTGTAACTCGCCCAGATTGGCCAGCAAATAACGCAGCCCGAATGCACTGTGCATAAAGCGGGCATTGAGCGTCGTTAAAATAATCGGTGTGCTCATAGCGGGTTGCTAAAAACCTGTTGTTTTTGCTGAACATACTGTTGTAGTTCACGCAGCAATTGCTGCTGCGCGGCGGTTAAATCCTGTTGCTGACATTCAGTTAGTGCCGCGTCAAAATCGGCAAACGTCAGCCAGCCACTGTCTGGCTGATTCAGACGTTGCTGACAAAACTGCTGCCACTGACTTTGCTCTTCAGCAGATAATAACTCTGGCCAGTTACGCGCCCGGTAACGAAACAACATGTCTGTTAAACGACCATCATTAAACGGCTGTTGAAAATCAGTCAGTTGCTCTGGGCTTAGCTGCCGGATCTGCTGCATTTTCTGTTTATCATCATTATCAAAAAAGCCGCCACTATACAGACTGCCGTCGATATCGGGCTGCGGGAAATCAGCCTGTGCGTTAAAAATAGCTTCGATTTTTTGCTGCAAAATATCAGCCTGTTGCAGACATTGCTGAAAATGCTGGTGGTGTAACTCGCGATCAATTTGCAGGCGCTCAGCCGCGGCATCATCTAAAGTCGCGGCCGGCACCACCACCGGACATTTATTGACGTGTACGGTTTTCAACGCAGGCCGTTGAACACCTGCCGGTAATTCAGTGGCCGGGGTAAATAACCAGTCCCGCAGGGTATCGGCATCCTGCTCAAGTAAGGCATCCGGCGCATAACGTAAATCGTAAACCACAATACCGTTCTGATTACGCGGATCACGGGCGATGGGCATGACCAGCGCCGTGTTACAAAATTCTGACGGATACATGCGCGATACATGTAATACCGGCGTGCGATCCCGTAAATTTAACAAGGGACCAACCTGCTGTTTACGGCGTAGTTGATAAACATGATCGTAGAGTTTGGGTTGTTTTTGTTTAATCAGCCGCGCCAGTTCAATGGTGGCTTTAACATCGGCCAGCGCATCATGGGCGCCGACATGGGCAATGTTATTGGCGGCCGTTAACGCTTCAAGGCGGAAACTGGGTAGACCGTCTTCACGATTGGGCCATTCAATGCCTTCCGGCCGCAGCGCACGGGTCAGGCGCACCATATCAATAATGTCCCAGCGTGAATTGCCGTTTTGCCACTCACGGGCATAGGCATCATAAAAATTGCGGAATAGTGTAAAACGGGTGAATTCATCATCAAAACGCAGGCTGTTATAACCGACGCCGCAAGTGCCGGGTTGTGCCAATTCATCATGGATTTGCCGGATAAATTCGGCTTCCGGCAGGCCTTTTTCGGCAGCGATTTGTGGTGTGATACCGGTGATCAGTGCGGCCTGTGGATGGGGCAGATAATCGGCGGCCGGCTGACAGTAAATCATCAACGGCTCACCGAGAATATTTAAATCCTCATCGGTGCGAATACCGGCAAATTGCAGCGGCCGGTCATAGCGAGGATCGATACCGCCGGTTTCGTAATCATGCCAGTAAAGGGTATTCATTTATAAAGCCGCAAAGGCTTTCCGGGCAGCATCCAGCGTGGCATTTATTTCGTCGTCACTATGGGCAGCTGAAACAAAACCCGCCTCAAATGCTGAGGGTGCCAGATAAACGCCGTTATCAAGCATGCTGTGATAAAACCGTTTAAAACGATCCATATCGCATTTTGTGACCTGTTCAAAAAATTCAATCTTATCTTCGTCACTGAAAAAGAAGCCAAACATACCACCGACCTGATGAGTGGTCAGGGGAATGCCAGCGGCATCAGCCAGCTTTTGCAGACCATCGGTCAGCTTTTTGGTTTGGCTATTTAAATGATCATGAAAACCCGGTGCCTGAATTAAATTCAACGTCGCCAGACCGGCCGCCATGGCAATCGGGTTACCGGATAAGGTACCGGCCTGATAAACCGGGCCAAGCGGTGCAATGCATTGCATGACTTCACGTTTGCCGCCAAAGGCACCGACTGGCATACCGCCACCGACGATTTTGCCGAGGGTCGTTAAATCCGGCGTGACGCCATACTTTTCCTGCGCGCCGCCCAAAGCCACCCGGAAACCGGTCATGACTTCATCAAAGATCAGCACACTGCCGTACTGGTCACAAATTTCCCGTAGTGCTTCTAAAAAGCCCGGCACCGGTGGAATGCAATTCATATTGCCGGCTACTGGTTCAACAATAATGCCGGCGACCTGATCGCCGATATCAGCAAAACACTGGCGAACCGATTCGGCATCATTAAAGCGCAGCGTGATGGTATGTTCTGCAATCGATTTCGGCACACCGGCAGAAGAGGGTTCGCCGAGCGTTAAGGCACCGCTACCGGCTTTAACCAGCAGCGAATCAGCATGGCCGTGATAGCAGCCTTCAAATTTGACGATTTTGTCGCGGCCGGTATAACCACGAGCCAGACGAATGGCGGTCATGGTGGCTTCGGTGCCGGAGTTGACCATGCGGACCATTTCCATCGACGGCACTAATTCGCACAGTAAATCCGCCATATCGGTTTCAATGGCAGTAGGGGCACCGTAGCTGAGGCCAAATTCACAGGCTTTTTGTACTGCTTCGATAATGGCCGGATGCGCATGACCGGCAATCATCGGCCCCCATGAACCGATATAATCAATATAGCGTTTGCCTTCAACATCGGTCAGATAAGCCCCTTTGGCGCTGGCAAAAAATACCGGGTCGCCGCCGACGCCTTTAAACGCTCTTACCGGAGAGTTGACGCCACCGGGAATATGTTTTTGTGCTGCGGAAAAAAGTTGCTGATTGTTGAAAGCCTGCATGAACACGGGTCCTGTTATAGATGTGCGATAATTCTAGCCTATCACAGCAAGAAATCGGTTTTATATGAGCCTGAAACTGCGACTGCTTATCATCGTGTCGTTGATTTTGATCATCAACTTTGCCGCTGCCGGCTACTTTATGGTGCAAAACGCCAGACAGGCCGTGGCCGCCGAAATGGCCTCCAGCACGCAGCTGGCGCGTGGTTTGTTGATCAATGCCTTGCCAACATTGCGGTTTTCCAATGATCTCAGCGAACGGCTGACACTGATCGTCGACAGTGTTCGCCACACCCGGCATATCCGCGCCTGGTTTGAAGATATGAACGGCCAGCCGCTGATTGGTCAGGAAGAGCGCATGGCGTTTTTTAATAAACCGGATGCACCGGACTGGTTTATCCGGGTGATGGAACCGGAGGCAGTAGCGTTTCGGCGCTTGATTACCAAAGGCAGCCAGTCATTTGGTTATCTGGTGGTTGAGGCTGATCCCAGTGATGAGGTGACGGAAGTCTGGCGTGATATGCAGGTGCTGTTTATTCTCGGCGGCTTTTTCCTGACATTGATTTTGATCCTTGTTTATATGGCTTTAAGACAGGGTTTAAGGCCGCTCGGTGATCTGGCAGATGCACTGGCCAAACTGGAAAATGGTGACTTCACCGCAAGGGTGGGAACCGGTGCCGCCAAAGAGCTGAATCCGATTCAAATCCGTTTTAACCATATGGCCAGCGTCTTGGAAAAAACCATGGCCGAAAACCATGCATTAGCTGGCAATATGCTGACCGTTCAGGAGTCAGAGCGCCGTGATTTGGCGCGTGAACTGCACGATGAACTTGCACCGTGTTTATTCGGCATCCGGGTCGATTTGGCTGAAATTGAGCGGATTGCTATTGAAAACAAACTGGCCGATGTTGAAGAAAAAGTCAGTTCAGTAAAACTCATCACCAGCCACATTCAGTCATTGGTGCGGAAAATGCTCAGCCGCTTGCGGCCAATGACGCTGGATGATTTGGGCCTCACTGATGCGTTGCGGGATATGTTGCATAACTGGCGGGATCGGCAGCCGGAAATCGACTGGGAATGGGATTTTGCCGGTGATTTGAATGATTTGCCTGATACCCAGCAAGTGACGGTATATCGGGTCGTTCAGGAATGTACGACTAACTGTGTACGCCACGCCGAAGCCAGTCATGTCAAAGTAGAAGTGCGCCGTGAAAAAGAAAATATTAAAGTCACGGTCACCGATGACGGTAAGGGGCTGGACAATAATTCAGTGATTAAAGGCTTTGGTCTGATTGGTATGCGAGAGCGGGTGTCGGCGCTCGGTGGTAAAATCGCCTTTGATACTGAAGAAGGCATGGGCTTGCAGGTGCGGGTGCTGATTCCGCTGAAAGGTGCAGAATAATATGAAACAAACCGTAACGATTTTAGTGGTTGATGACCATCCGATTGTCCGTGCCGGCTGCCGGCAGTTGATTCAGCAGATCCCCAATGCCAAAGTGGTTGAGGCTGAAACCGGCGAAGAGGGCTACCGGCTGTTTCAGGAACTCTATCCGGACATGGTGCTGCTGGATATTACCTTGCCCGGTGTCGGTGGTCTGGAAGTATTGCGGCGTATTCGGGCTAATCGTGACAATGCCAAAGTGCTGATGTTCAGCATGCATGAAGATCCGGTATTTGCCTCACGGGCTATGCAGGCCGGTGCCCGTGGTTATATCACTAAAAATAATGCCGCCGATCATCTGGTCGAAGCGGTTAGTAAAGTGCTGGAGGGCAAAATTTATTTAAGCCCGGATATGGCTCAGCAACTGGCGATGCTCAATATCGATTCTGGTACCAGCGCGCTCAGTGATCTGTCTCGTCGGGAGCTGGAAATTCTGCGTTTGCTGGGCGAAGGCAAAAGCATGAATGAAATTTCTGAAGTGCTGGGGATCAGTTATAAAACGGTTGCCAATAACCTGACGCAAATCAAAAGTAAGCTGGATATCAATAAGACTGCTGAGCTGATGCGTTTTGCCATCAGTCATGGTTTGTCGTCATAAGTGACTGATTTCACAAAAAGTTCGCTAAATTAGTCACTTGCAGGAAGTTTTTCCCGCTGTATTTGGGATAAGTCGCTCATGGCAAACGCCAGTGCAGTCTCTATCATATGCAGCAAGTCCATAGGAAAAATTCAGCTTCTATAGTCTTATATTTCTCTCTCCTTCTATGAAGGTTTTAGCCAGACCCATCCGGTCTGGCTTTTTTTTGCCCGCATAAATTTAAATGATAATTAATCTCATTTAGACTTCCCAAGCATATTTTCTCCTGATAATATGGCGCTTCGCTTTTTTAAGGCCTGATAACAGGAATTCATATATGTCTTTATTCGCCAATCGATTGTCGCTTTGGCGGCCCGTTTTGATAGCTGGCAGCCTGATGTTGCCAGTGACGTTCAGTTGGGCCGGTGCACTTGAGCAAGCCATTGACGAGCAGGTTGCCACTGATGCTGCTGCCCAGCAATCTCAGGAGCAAATCGATAATCTTGATGATGAAACCCGTCAATTGCTCAATGAATATCGTGCGGTTTTGCGTCAGACGCAGAGTTTAGAGGCTTATAACGATCAGTTGGATGCGCTGGTTAAATCCCAGCAGCAGGAACTGGCCTCAATTGACGAGCAACTGGCCAATATTGAAACCACACAGCGCGATATTTTGCCGATGATGATCAAAATGATCGATGTGCTGGAGCAGTTTGTGGCGTTGGATGTGCCGTTTTTACCTGATGAACGATCACAGCGCATCGCACAACTCAAAGATCTGATGGACCGCAGCGACGTTAATCTGTCGGAAAAATACCGGCGTATTCTGGAAGCCTATCAGGTCGAAACTGAATATGGCCGGACTATTGAAGCCTATCAGGGCGAAATCGAAACCGATGGACAAGTCCGTAATGTTGATTTTCTGCGCATCGGCCGGGTCAACCTTTATTACTTATCGCTGGATGAACGTGATGCCGGTGTCTGGAATCATGAGGAACAACGTTGGCAGTCACTCGATAGCAGTCATAACAAAGCCATTGCCGAAGGCCTGAAAGTGGCCCGTAAACAATTACCGCCGAACCTGCTGGTGTTGCCGGTGAAAACCGCAGGAGCTGAATAATGAAATTTGTGTTAGCAAATATACTGGTATTGCTGTCTTCGGCGGCTTTTGCACAAACACCGGCAAACCTTGATGAACTGCTTGAACAAGTCAAACGCGACCGGGTTGTTGAGCAGCAGCAAAACGAAATGCGTGAGCAGGAATTTCTGGAAGCGCGTAATCAACAGGCTCAGTTGCTGGAAGCCGCCAAAGCGGAACTGGCGCAGCAGGAACAGCGCACAGCGTCGTTGAATAATGCTTTTGAAGCTAATGAAAATCAACTGGCGGAACAAGAATCGTTGCTTAATGAGCGTTCCGGCTCACTGGGTGAGTTATTCGGCACCGTCCGGCAAATCGCCAATGAAAGTCGCGCCATGCTGGAAAGCTCGGTGACCAGCGTGCAACATCCGGAACGGGTCGAATTTTTGCAGCAACTTGCGGAACGTAAACAACAGCCTACGATTGATGAGCTTCGTCAGTTATGGCTGGTGCTGCAACAGGAAATGACCGAATCCGGCAAAGTCGAAACCTTTAATACGCCGGTGATCACTGCTTCCGGCGAAGTTGCCGAGCGCGATGTGACCCGCATCGGTGTGTTCACTTTCTTTAGTGAGGGTAATTACCTGCGTTATTTGCCGGAGACGCAGGATCTGGTTGAACTGGCCCGTCAGCCGGTGCCACGTTTGCAGGAAATCGCCCGCGAATTTGAAAATGCCGATGCTAATGAATGGCAACCGGCTGTAGTGGATCCGACCCGCGGGGCCATTATGGCGCTGCTGGTGCAAACTCCTGATTTAAAAGAGCGTATTCAGCAAGGCGGCTGGATCGGTTACATCATTATTACACTGGGGGTAATTGGTTTACTGATCGCGTTGGTACGGTTTGTCTTGTTATTCCGTGCTGAGCGTGGCGTTCGCCAACAGCAAAAACAAGCAACGCCGGACAACAAAAACCCGCTGGGCCGTATTTTGTCGGTTTATGACGAGAAACACGCCGATGATGTGGAAACCCTGCAACTGAAACTGGACGAAGCGATTTTGCGGGAAACACCATCGATTGAACGTGGTCTGGTGACACTGGCGATACTGGCCGCGGTTGCGCCGATGCTGGGGCTGCTGGGGACGGTATCGGGCATGATTGAGACCTTTCAGTCGATCACATTGTTTGGTACCGGCGATCCGAAATTGATGTCTGGCGGTATTTCACAGGCATTGGTCACCACTGAGTTGGGTCTGGCTGTGGCGATTCCGATTTTGTTGATTCACAGCGCGCTATCGAGCAAGAGTAATCGTCTGATCCAGATCCTCGACGAAGAAAGTGCCTCGATTGTTGCCCGTAACGCTGAGCAGCACAAAAACCGTGACGGATAATCTGTTTCAAATTCAGCTGTTGATGGAAAGCGGCGGCACCGTGCTGTGGCTGATCCTGCTGGCGTCGGTGATTATGTGGACCTTAATCATCGAACGCTATGTCTATCTGTTTTTATTGCATCCTAAAGAAAAACAGAAGCTGATGGATCACTGGCATCAACGTGCTGATCGTACCAGCTGGTATGCACAGCAGATCCGGCTGGGCCTGATTGCCGAGAGTCGCATCAGTCTGGAGCGTTATCTGGTGTTGATCAAAACCCTGACTATGGCTTTGCCGATGTTGGGCCTGCTCGGCACGGTGCACGGCATGATTCAGACCTTTGATGTGATGACGGTATTTGGCACCGGTAACACCCGCGGTATGGCCGGCGGTATTTCGATTGCGCTGATAACGACAATGGGCGGTCTGCTGACTGCTTTGTCCGGGCTGTATTTCAGCACCCAATTACAACAACGGGTAACCCGTACAGTCGACAATGTCGCTGACGCGTTACGCCGGGATTAGGACTTGTTATGAGAAACCGACATTCCCGTCGTCAAAGTGGCGGTATCGCAGAAATCAATATGACGCCATTGATCGATATGGTGTTTATTCTGCTGATCTTTTTTATTGTCACCACCTCGTTTGTTAAAGAAACCGGTGTTGATGTCAATCGGCCGTCGGCGCAAACAGCGGTAGAAAAAGAACGGGCCAATATTCTCATCGCCATTCGCGAAAATGATGAGATCTGGATTGATAACCGGCAAATCGACCGACGTGCGGTGCGCGCCAATGTTGAGCGGTTGCATGCTGAAAACCCCGAAGGTGCGGTGATTATTCTGGCTGACGAAAATGCCAAAACCGGCATCCTGATTGAAGTCATGGATCAGGCGCGGCTGGCGGGTGTCGCCAACGTTTCCATCGCCGCAGAACGCGATTAGCAGGTCAATATGCGATTATTGCTCGGATTACTGCTGGCGGTACTGGTCAATTATGGCCTGTTTACGCTGATGCAAAAAATGACCAGCTCTGATGGCATGGTTGCGCGTGATGATGAGGATATCCGTATTCTTGATTTTGTCAGGGTGAAAGAAGAACAAACCCCGCCAGAAGAAAAACGCCGCGAACCACCGGAAAAACCGGAGCCACCAGAAGAGCCGCCACCGCCACCCGATGCTGAAGCACCACCACCAGAGCAGCCGGAAACACCACAACCACAATTGCAGGTACCTAATATTGATGTGCCGCTGAATATCAGTGGCGGGCCGCATCTCGGGGATTTCAGATCGGCACCGGCACCCGATCCGGGCCCGGCAACGTCGGCCCAACCACAAATGGATGGTGAAGTGGTGCCGCTGGTACGCATCCCGCCAAACTATCCGCGTATGGCACAACGGCGGGGCATTGAAGGGGTGGTCACGGTTGCTTTTACCATTACCAAAGATGGTCAGGTTAGAGATCCGCAGGTAATTGCTGCCGATCCGGAGAATGTGTTTGACGACGCGGCGCTGGCGGCGATTGTTAAATGGAAGTTCAAGCCGAAAAAAGTCGATGGTGAAAGCGTTGAACGCCGTGCCACCCAGGAAATTGAATTTAAGCTGGCCCGCTGATGAAATTAGTTAACTTAAAATATTTGCTGCCCGGCCTGTTGTGCTTGTTGATGGTGTTGCCGGTAAAAGCGGAAGAGGAGTATCTGCTCTCGGAAAGCACTTATAAAGCGCTGGAAAAAGCCCAGCAGCAAATGGCTGATGAGCAGTATTCCCCGGCTGAATCAGCTTTGTTGAAACTGGTCGATGAAACCGACAGTGGCAGTTATGACCGGGCGGTGGTGCTGCAAACGCTGGGTTATTTATATTCAGAAACCGGCGACTACACGCGTGCTACCGAACGTTTTCGGGCGGCGCTGGCATTAAATGCGTTACCGGAAGATGTGACCCACAATCTGCGCTACAACCTTGCGCAGTTATTGATTGCCGATGGCCAGTATCAACAGGGTATTGAGTTGCTGGAACGCTGGATCAGCAACGAGCCGAATCCGGATAACAGTGTTTATGTGTTGTTGGCGACGGCAAATTATCAAATCAAACAATTCAGCAAGACGGTAGAAAATATCCGCACGGCGATAAGCCGCAGTGATGCGCCCAAAGAAGACTGGTATCGGATGCAACTCGCCGCCCATCTGGAAATGCAGCAATATGGCGCAGCCATTACAGTGCTGGAAACACTGCTGCCCCGGCATCCTGATGACAAAACTTATTGGGATCAACTGGCTTCGCTGTATTCGCAGCAGGATAAACAACTGACGGCACTGGCCGTCACCATGCTGGTTAAACGTCTGGATATGGGTAATGACGATACGGTGCTGCGACTCAGCAATATGTATCGTTATCTGAGTATTCCCTATAAATCCGGTCAATTGTTACAGCAATCAATTGATAACAAGGTGATCCCCGCCAATTTTGAGAATCTTGAGAAGCTTGCTGACAGCTGGCTGGCGGCGCGTGAGGCGGATCGGGCTGCTGAAGTATTGGAGCAAATCCGTGGTCAGGATGCGAGTGGCGAAACCGATTTAAAACTGGCGCGGCTGTATGTCAGTGAAGAACAATGGCAAGCTGCCGAAGCGCCGCTGACAGCGGCTATCGAAAAACTCAAGGGCGAAAGACGCGGTGATGCGCTGTTGATGGCCGGCATGGTGCAATTTCATCTGGAAAATTTCAACCGCGCCGAATCACTGTTAAAACAAGCAACTGAATTTGAAAAACAACGTAATCAGGCGGCACAATGGCTGAGACATGTTCAGCAAACCCAGCCTGAAGACGACGATGCCTGAAAAAGCCCTGCACGATCTCAAACAACAATTGGTTCAGCATTATCGCTGGTTACGCCAATATGGCTGTAATGATTCCCATAGTGGCAATGCCTCGTTGCGCTGGCATGACCAGATTTGGGTGACGCCCACCGGTTGCTGCGCCGACACACTCACAGCTGATGATTTAGTGCTTTGCCGGCTGGATGGCGAAACTGGCGAAGGTGCATCACTCGATGCACCGTTACATATCGCTGTTTATCAGCAAAATGCTGACGCCCGCGCCATATTCCACAGCCATGGGCCGCATGCCATCGCTTTATCGCTTGACGGGGAAGACTTCCGGCCAGTGGATTTCGAGGGGCAATATTATTTTCCGGTAGTACCGGTTATTCACATTAATTACACGGACTACGTGGCACTGTCGCCAGCAAAAGTCGCTGCTGGTCTGGCTTGCCATAAAGTTGTCATGGTTCGCGGGCATGGTGTTTATGCCTGTGCCGAAACGATTAACCTCGCTTACAAGTGGAGTTGCTCGGTAGAATTGTCAGCTAAGATAGCCTGGCTGGCTGAACGGCGATAAGCATTATCCTTGCTGGTGCAACAAAATTGCACTTAAAGCGTCTTACACCGATAACCAGCCCCAAGTGATAAGGACTTTACCGATGAATGCAAAAAGCGCTTTATCCGCCACAGATTCTGCAAATATTCTGCGTACGCCATTACTCGAAGGTAATGATATTGCCACCAAACGCCGCGAAATTGCGGACTATTACAATTTAACTGCGGATCGTTACGAGTCTCTGTTTGAAACGCTGAAAGATGACAGCGGTTTTTATCAAAAATCTATACCGCTGCGGCATCCGCTGATTTTCTATTTCGGTCATACGGCGACGTTTTTTATTAACAAAATGTTGCTTAGCGGCCTGATTAAAACCCGGGTAAACCCCAAATTTGAATCAATGTTTGCCGTCGGCGTTGATGAAATGAGCTGGGATGATCTCGATGAAACCCATTATGAATGGCCGACGGTTGCAGAAGCTAAAGCCTATCGTAAAGCAGTGCGCAAGCTGGTTAATCAAATCATTGCCACCGCGCCACTGCAATTACCAATTGACTGGCAAAATCCGTGGTGGGCGATTCTCATGGGCATCGAACATGAGCAAATTCATCTAGAAACCTCATCGGTTTTAATTCGCCAGCAGCAGCTGGATAAAGTCCGCAAACAGCCACAATGGCGGCCCTTTTCCCAGACCGGTAAAGCGCCGCAGAACCGTTTGCTGCCAGTGTCTGGCGGTCAGGTGACGCTGGGTAAAGCATTTAACGACCCGGTTTACGGCTGGGATAACGAATATGGTCGGCATCAGGCTGATGTCAGTGACTTTCAGGCCAGCCAGTTGTTAGTCAGTAATGGTGAGTTTCTGGAGTTTGTCGAAGCCGGCGGTTATCAGCAAGACCAATTCTGGCAGGAAGAAGGCCTGAAATGGCGGCAGTTTACCAAGGCCGAATATCCGACCTTCTGGCTGAAACAAGGTGATAGCTGGCAACTGCGGCTGATGACCGAAGTAGTTGATATGCCATGGGACTGGCCGGCGGAAGTTAATTATCATGAGGCCAAGGCGTTTTGTAACTGGAAAGCCGAAATAACCGGACAGCCGGTGCGTTTACCGACAGAAGATGAATGGTATCGGCTTTACGAGCATGCGGGCTTAAATGAACTAGACGGTCAGCCCGCCAATGCCAATCTGCATCTGGATTATGCCGCATCATCTTGTCCGGTGAATATGTTCCGTCACGGTGATTTTTATGATGTGGTGGGTAATGTCTGGCAGTGGACAGAAACACCGATTTATCCGTTTGATGGCTTTAAGGTGCATCCGATCTACGATGACTTCACCACACCAACCTATGACAGCCAGCACAATTTGATTAAAGGCGGTAGCTGGATATCCTGTGGTAACGAAAGCCGCAAAGCCTCGCGCTATGCGTTTCGCCGGCATTTTTTCCAGCATGCCGGTTTCCGCTATATCGTCTCCGAAGCGCCGGTGAATATCGTCGATTCGCATTATGAATCGGACAAAATGCTCTCCGAATACGCCGAATTTCACTATGGTGAAAGCTATTTTAATGTGCCGAATTTTCAGCAAACGCTGGTCAATCTGGCGGTGAAAGCGATGGCTGGCAAACCAATGCATAAAGCGTTGGATCTTGGCTGTGCCGTGGGTCGCGGCAGTTTTGAACTGGCCAAACATTTTGATGCGGTCACCGGCATTGATTTTTCGGCGCGGCTGATTAATCTCGGTGTGCAAATGCAGCAGCGTGGTGTCATTCGTTACACCATCACCGACGAAGGTGAACTGGTGCAATATCATGAGCAGCGTCTGGCTGACTTTGATCTCAGTGATGTCGCCGACAAAGTTGAGTTTATGCAAGGCGATGCCTGCAATCTCAAATCGGTATTCAGTGGTTATGATTTACTGATGGCCGTTAACTTACTGGATCGCCTTTATGACCCAGCGCTGTTTTTGCAAAACGTCCATGAGCGTATCAATGCGGGTGGTTTGCTGGTATTAGCATCGCCTTACACCTGGCTTGAAGAACACACCGAAAAAACCAAATGGCTGGGCGGTTTCAAAAAAGACGGTGAAAGCTTCACGACATTGGATGGCCTGCACGCTTTGCTGGATGAACATTTCACTTTGCAGGGTGAACCACAGTCGGTGCCGTTTGTGATCCGTGAAACCCGTCGTAAGTTTCAGCATACCTTATCGGAAGTCACCATCTGGGAACGGAGGGCTTGTTAATCATTCATCTCCACCCCTGCTGGCGGCTATTTTTGTGTCCGGCAAGGCGGAAATCGCGCAGTGTAGTTATTCTACATCAGCGATTGACAACGCGGTCGGGCGCAAAAATAGTCCCAGCCCTACGGGTTGTGACTGAAAAAGCGTCACTCTGCGTTGCTCGTTGTTTGTTTAGAGCAACTAAACGGCTCTCCTCGCGCCTTAATTGACGATTTTTCAGACACAACAGAGGCGGATATGAATGATGAACAAGCCCTAGGCTTGAGCCAATTCGATTTTGACCAGTCGATAGCGCGCGCCGATACCGGCGCCCAGAAATACGATAACCGTCAGCAGATTTTTGGCAGACCTGATGTCATTCCGCTGTGGGTGGCGGATATGGATTTTGCCGTGCCGCCAGCGGTTAGTGAGGCACTAACCAACCGGGCGGCGCATCCGGTATTCGGTTATCACCAGTTTCCGGAATCACTGTTTCAGGCAATGCAAAGCTGGTATCAGCAGCGGTTTAACTGGCAGATTGAACGCCAACATATCCTGATGTGCCCGGGTGTGGTGCCGTCGATTCATGCCGTGATTAATGCCCTAACCGAGCCCGGTGATGGGGTTATCGTGCAGTCACCGGTGTATTTTCCGTTTTTTTCGGCAGTCACCGAAACCGGCCGGCAGTTAGTACTGAATCCCTTGCAGGAGACTGCTGAAGGTTATCAGATGAACCTGCCGCAACTGGAAGCGCAGGCCAAAGCCGGTGCCAAATTGCTATTGTTGTGTTCACCACACAATCCGGTAGGTCGCGTCTGGCGTGACACTGAGCTGCAAGCCTTATTGGCCATTGCCGAACAATATGATCTGATAATCATCAGTGATGAAATTCATATGGATTTGGTATTTGCCGGTCACCGGCATATTCCTTTGACGACGCTGGCCAAACCGGGGCGGGTGATCACCACGGTATCGGCCAGCAAAACCTTTAATATTGCCGGGCTTAATTTATCGTCTTTAATTGTTGAAGATAAGCAGCAGCGTCAGGCGATTGATGCGGAATTTAAACGCTGGCATGTCAGTGCTGCCAATCCATTCAGTATTGTTGCCACTGAAGCCGCCTATCAGGATGGTGCTGACTGGTTGGATGCTTTGCTGGAATATCTGGCAAAAAATCGCGATTGGCTGACAGCATTTTTTAACACGCAGTTACCAAAAATTCATATCAAACCGATTGAAGGCACTTATTTACTGTGGCTGGATTGTCGTGAACTGGGATTGAACGACCGGACACTGCGGCAGTTTTTTATCGATGACTGCGGCGTGGGTATGAATCCGGGTGCGATGTTCGGTCAGGGCGGGGGCGGTTTTATGCGGATGAATATTGCTGCGCCGCTGGCGGTTTTACAACAAGCTTGTCAGCAAATCGCCGCGGCTTATCGACAACGTTTTGATTGATCAAAATCGGTGCGGGTTTTGTTGGGTTACGCACAAAAATAGCGCAAAAAACGCTTTAATTTCATCAGTTTGTCATCCTTATGCCACAAAATAAGCCTGCGATTTGTGGCACATGATTTGCCATAGATTTTGTGGACTTAATCAAAGGAGCTAGGCAATGAACGACAATATTGGCACTAATGCAGGTGTGTTATGGCAGTTTTTACAACAAAACGGCCCGTCGACAATGACAAAACTGGCAGAAGCTTGCGGGCTGGACAGCAAAACCCTGCAGCGGGCAATCGGCTGGCTGGCACGGGAAGACAAAATTGATTTTGTCAGCCGTGGCCGCAGCGAGCTGATTACACTGAAATAAACTATTCCGTGTGATATTTGACGACGCTGAACGCGCCGCGAATATCACCTTGACGAAAACCGGTCGCTTCGTCAGCAGGATACAGGCGGTTAATTTCCGCCTGTAAGCTGGCGTCGATATTTTCACCGTGACAGGTCAGGCAGACTACTTCGGTGCCGATAGCTTTCATCATCCGTAGTTGTTCGCCATCGTCGCTGACGGCGACGAATGTTAATTCGCTGACCGGTGTACCGGCTTGTTTCTGATGTTCAAAATCTTCCAGCACTGCCTGTTGCCATGGTTGTGGCTGATTCCTGGGATTACGCACTTTTAAGCTGGTACGGCTGATCTCAAAACCGGTTTCGGCCGATAATTCGGCAGCAATTTGTGGCGCCCGGGTTTGGCAGACGGCAACAGCAGCTGGCGGCCCACCTTGTTGCATCGCCGTTTGTAATGCTTGTTTTAACTGTCCGGCGAATTCACTGATGGCTGTTTGCGCTTGTTTTTCAAATGCCGGTAAGTCATCAGTTGTCTTTGGCGAACAGGCGCTGCAACTGAAAATAAGCAGACTACAAAACAATTTATTTTTCATGGTCATTGTCTCCACGCAACTTTTTCTGACCATAGCAGATTTCAGCCATTTTTTACCGGGCAGTTAATTGCGCCGATAACTTGCCGGCCATGCGGATCAGCCGCGGAAAGCGGCGATGCTTGTACATCCGGCTTTTATCCTGCTAACCTTCGGGCAACCTGAAATTTGATGACAGCGAGCCAATGACGACCATTTACGATGCTTCGGCGATTGAGGTACTGACGGGACTGGAACCGGTCCGTAAACGGCCGGGCATGTATACCGATACCACGCGGCCGAATCATCTGGCACAGGAAGTTATCGATAACAGTGTCGATGAAGCGATTGCCGGTCACGCAAAAACCATTCAGGTCATTCTCCATAAAGACAATTCGCTGGAAGTTATTGATGATGGCCGCGGCATGCCGGTGGATATTCACCCGGAAGAAGGTGTGCCCGGCGTTGAAGTTATCCTGACCCGTTTGCATGCGGGTGGTAAATTCTCCAATAAAAATTACCGGTTTTCCGGCGGTCTGCATGGTGTTGGCGTGTCAGTGGTCAATGCGTTGTCGACGCGGCTTGAAGTTGCTATCCGCCGTGATGGCATCAGCTATCAGATCGCTTTTGCTAACGGCAATTTAATCGAACCGCTCAGTGAAACCGGTACGGTCGGCAAAAAAAATACCGGCACCAGTGTCCGTTTCTGGCCGGATACCAGCTTTTTTGATGCCCCCAGGTTTTTAGTGTCGCGGCTGCGACATGTGCTGCGCGCCAAAGCGGTGTTATGCCCTGGTCTGGTCGTGACATTCGATGATTTCAGCGGCAGTGAAAAACAAACAGATCGCTGGTGTTATGAAGACGGCGTTAATAGTTACTTAGCCACCGCCATGACTGATATGCCGTGTGTGCCGGCCAAACCGTTTGTCGGGCATTTTGCCGATGAAAATCAGGAAGTCGATTGGGCTCTGATGTGGCAACTGGAGCCGGGTGAAGTTATTGCCGAAAGTTATGTCAATCTGATCCCCACGGCGCAAGGCGGTACCCATGTTAATGGATTGCGTAGCGGGCTGCTGGATGCCTTACGGGAGTTTTGTGAATTTCGCAGCTTATTACCGCGCGGCGTTAAATTATCCGCTGAGGATATTTGGGAGCGCTGTTGTTATGTATTGTCGGTCAAGTTAGAAGATCCGCAGTTTTCCGGTCAGACCAAAGAGCGCCTGTCATCACGGCAATGTGCAGCGTTTGTGACCGGCGCGGTCAAAGACGCCTTTAGTTTATGGCTAAATCACCATATTGAAGACGGCGAAAAAATTGCCGAACTGGCTATCAGCAATGCCCAGTCACGGTTAAAACAAGCTAAAAAAGTCGTTCGTAAACGGGTGCAATCCGGCCCGGCGTTACCCGGCAAACTGGCCGATTGCACGTCACAGGATCCAACCCGCACCGAGTTGTTTCTGGTCGAAGGGGATTCAGCCGGCGGCAGTGCCAAACAAGGCCGCGATCGCGTATTTCAGGCCATCATGCCGCTGCGCGGTAAGATTCTGAATACCTGGGAAGTGGATGCCTCGCAGGTACTGGCGTCACAGGAAGTGCATGATATTGCTGTTGCGATTGGCGTCGATCCCGGATCTGATGATTTGACGGGACTGCGTTACGGCAAGATTTGCATCCTCGCTGATGCCGACTCTGACGGACTGCATATCGCCACTTTATTGTGTGCGCTGTTTGTCCGGCATTTTGCACCGCTGGTCACCGCCGGTCATATCTGCGTGGCGATGCCGCCGTTATACCGGATTGATGTTGGCAAACAAGTGTTTTATGCGCTCGATGATGAAGAGCGGCAAATTATTTTAGAGCGCATTGAGCGTGACAAGATTAAGGGCAAAATAAGTACCCAGCGCTTTAAAGGTCTCGGTGAAATGAATCCGTTACAACTGCGGGAAACCACCATGGCACCGGATACCCGCCGCCTTGTTCGGCTAACCATCGATGCCGAAGACGATACTTATATGATGCTGGACAAATTGCTGGCCAAGAAGCGTGCCTCGGATCGCAAAGTGTGGCTGGAACAGCACGGCGATCTGGCAACTGTCTAGGGCTTATTTATGTTTCAAATCCGCCTCTGTTGTGACTAAAAAAGTGTCAACCAAGGCGCGAGGAGGGCAGTTTAGTTGTTCTAAACAAACGACGAGCAACGCAGAGTGGCGCTTTTTTAGCCCCAACCCGAAGGGCTGGGACTATTTTTGCGCCCGACAGCGTTGTCAATCGCTTATGTAGAATAACTACACGGCGCGATTTCCGCCTTGCCGGACACAAAAATAGCCGCCAGCAGTGGTGGAGTTGAAACAGAAACAAGCCCTAATGTAGAGAGATACTTACATGAGCATAATCATTGATGATCTGGAGCAGCAGCCGCTTCGCGAATTTACCGAAAAGGCCTATCTGGATTATTCCATGTACGTCATTCTGGATCGGGCGCTGCCGCATCTGGCCGATGGCCTGAAACCCGTTCAGCGGCGAATTATTTATGCGATGTCCGAACTGGGGCTGAGTGCGCTTTCCAAACATAAAAAATCCGCCCGTACCGTCGGTGACGTACTCGGTAAATATCATCCGCATGGTGATTCAGCCTGTTATGAAGCCATGGTGCTCATGGCGCAGCCATTCTCCTACCGCTATACCTTGATTGACGGACAGGGCAACTGGGGCTCCATGGATGACCCCAAATCATTTGCCGCCATGCGTTACACCGAAGCCCGTTTGGCACCCTATGCGCAGACACTGCTGAGCGAACTTGGTCAGGGCACGGTGGAATGGGTGCCGAATTTTGACGGCACTATGGATGAGCCGGAATTATTACCGGCGCGTTTACCGAATGTACTGCTTAACGGCGCGACGGGTATTGCCGTCGGTATGGCCACTGATATTCCACCGCATAATCTGCGTGAAGTCGTCGAAGCCTGTCTGTTATTGCTGAAATCTTCCCGTACCTCACTTGATGAGCTGATGGAAATCGTCAAAGGCCCGGACTTCCCGACCGGTGGCGAAATCATTTCGTCGCAGGCTGATATCCGCAAAATTTATGAAACCGGCCATGGCTCGATTCGTCAGCGAGCCTGTTTCAAGATGGAAGACGGGGAAATCATTATTGATGCGTTACCATATCAGGTGTCTGGTGCCAAGGTGCTGGAGCAGATCGCCGCGCAGATGAATAACAAAAAGCTGCCGATGGTCGCTGATCTGCGTGATGAATCGGATCATGAACATGCCGTCCGGCTGGTCATTGTGCCGCGCTCTAACCGGGTGGATATCGACAGTCTGATGTCGCATTTATTTGCCACCACCGATCTGGAACGCAGTTATCGCGTCAACATGAACATGATTGGTCTTGACGGCCGGCCAATGGTGAAAAACCTGCGCGATATGCTCAGTGAATGGCTGGCGTACAGGATCCAGACCGTTACCCGCCGCCTACAATACCGGCTCGATAAAGTACTGGACCGCATGCATGTGCTGGAAGGTTTGCTGGTCGCCTATCTGAATATCGACGAAGTGATTGCCATTATTCGTCAGGAAGATGATCCCAAAGCCGAGTTGATTGCCCGCTTTAACCTGTCAGACAGACAGGCAGAAGCCATATTGGAACTGCGTTTGCGGCATTTGGCCAAACTGGAAGAAATGAAAATCCAGGGTGAAATGGATGAACTCAGTAAAGAGCGTAAGTCACTTGAACAAACGCTGGGCTCTGAAACCCGCCTGAAAACGTTAATTCGTAAAGAACTGACTGCCGATGCCGAGAAATATGGTGATGATCGGCGCAGCCAGATTAAACCGCAGGAAGCCGCCAAAGCATTAAGCGATAACGAATTATTACCGACTGAACCGCTGACCATTGTCTTGTCAGCCAGTGGCTGGGTGCGCGCGGCTAAAGGTCATGATGTCGATCCGGTATCGCTGAATTACCGTACCGGTGATCGTTATCTGACCTCGGTTAAAGCCCGCAGTAATCAACAGATCGTGTTTCTCGATGCCAGTGGCCGAAGTTACTCGCTGCCGGCACATACCCTGCCATCAGCACGCGGTCAGGGCGAACCATTGAGTGGCCGTTTGCAGTCACCACCAGAGGTCCGTTTTGTCGCGGTAATCGCAGCTGAAAACAGTCAGAAAGTACTGCTATCCAATACCGCGGGTTATGGTTTTGTCACCACCTTTGACAATTTACTGGCCAAAAACAAAGCCGGTAAAGCGCTATTTAATATGCCTGACGGTGCTGAATTATTACCGCCGATGGTGGTGCCTGATAAGGCTGATTTACAGTTGGCAGTAGCGGCAGGTGACGGCCGGCTACTGGTATTTGCCGTGGGTGAAGTGCCCGAACTCAACAAAGGCAAAGGCGTAAGACTGATTAATATTCCGTCAGCGCGTTTTACCGCCGGTCAGGAATGGCTGCAATCGGTCACCTTAATCCCGCAGGATTACAGTCTGACGCTGCATGCTGGCCGTCGGCACTTAACCCTGAAACCGGCTGATCTGGCGCATTACGCCGGTGAACGTGGCAAGCGGGGTCACAAACTGCCGCGTGGTCTGCAAAAGGTCAGTGAAGTCACGGTAGCTGAGTAAATTAGTCGGTTATTTGTTAAAATATCAGGCATGAAATTTAGCTTCATTGCCCTGTAATGCAAGAAAAACCTGCCGATCATTTTGATGTTTCCGCGTTATTGCTGAAACAACCCAGTAAACACCGCTGGGCCAAGGCCAGCTGGCGTTTGCTGGGCATATTGCCGGGGTTTGATGAAACATCACTGAACGATTTTGCCCAGCAGGGTGAAGTCATCACATTGACCGGTCTGCGACTGACACTGTTTAAACAGTACTGTGAAAGTTACTACGTTAATCTGACCTCATCACAGCCCAAGGTGTATCTGGTTTGCCGTGAAGTAGCAGACGATCTGCAAGTGGTGATGTTAACCGTCGATTTTGATGAGGCGGCAGCTTATATGGAAGCCGGCGAAAAAGTATTGGATGCGGCTTTGCCGGATGTGTTGTGTGTCTGGCTGGAGCGGTTTGTACTGGTGCATTATCAGCCGCAACAACCTAAAAAACGTCGCCGTAAACGCTGGACAGCGCAAGATCCGGAGGCCACCGATGTCGGAAAAAACTGAAAACAGTTTTTTGTCGCGCTGGTCAGCACGCAAATTAAAAAAAACTGAAAAACCAGCGCCAGAAACGACGAATAGTGAAGCTGATATATCAGCTGAACAAGTGGGCGATATTACGCCTGAGCCGGATAATGTGGCGTCAAACCCATCGCCAAAGCCGGTCTGGCAGGATCCTGAACTTGATATCGCCAGCCGTCGTCAGGCACTGCGGGATATTTTCAAAAAGCCCGGTATCGGTCTGCCGGATGGTCTGGATGAATACGAGCGTGACTATAATTATCATAACTTCGCCAGGCTTGGTGATGTCGTTACCCACGAAATGCGCCGGTTGCTGGAACAACAAATTAACGATGTAAACGCTGCCGACCCTGAGTTTGCAGACAAAACGCCGGATAAACCGGATACCCCGAATCCTGAGGATAATAAACTTGCATAACGCCGTTATTGAAGCTGGCCTGATCAACTTTGAACCTGAAGAGTGGGTGAGTTTTGAATCGGCAGGGCGCTTATTGATTACCGGTCCGGCCGGCAAAATCAGCGCAGTGTTGCCTCACTGTGAAGGGTTGGTGATTGAAGTATTACCAACCGATAATGCAGCGCTTGATACTGCGCACAACATTCCCCGTTTAAAAGGCGATATCAGTGAGCTCAGTGGCTGGCTGGGGGCGTTTACCGCGGTGATCGCCGGCGTCAAACAACACTATGATTTGGTGCTCGATTTAAATGATAAAGCGTTGCTGCCAACGGCAGTGCCGCCGATTGGTTATTTTGCCCCTGCTGACAATCAACAGGCGCTGGCTGAAGCATTGCAGCAACTGCCGGATTTAGTTGGTACTTTTGATAAACCCCGTTATTTCAACTACAAAGCCAGTATTTGTGCCCATGAGCGGCGCGGCATCAGTGCATGTTCACAGTGTATTGATGCCTGTCCGGCGGAGGCGATTAGCGCGGCCGGTGAACAGATTCAGGTGAATGCCAATCTGTGTCAGGGCTGTGGCAGTTGTGCGACGGTCTGTCCGTCAGGCGCCATCAGTTATGCCGTACCGACCTTGGATCAGAGCCTTGACCGGCTGCGGGCCATGCTCAAACAATATGCAACGCTCGAAGATAAACCGGCCAGTTTGTTGATCCATGACAGTCTGCAAGGTGAGCAATTATTGTCGGTCTACGCCGAACAGCTCCCCGCCACGGTGGTGCCATTTTCCATAGAAGAAATCGGTGCGTTGGGGTTGCCTTTCTGGCTGGCGGCATTGGCTTATGGCGCGGGTAATATCACGGTGTGGGATGCTGGCAGTCACAGCGATCATGGCTGGCAGGGTTTAAAACAACAAATCGAACTGGCCAATGAACTGATTGCCGGTATGGGTTATCCATCAGCAATCAGCTGGTTTTATGGTCAGCGATTCGAAGATTTAAAACGGCACCTCGCCAGTCAGTCTGAACTGACGTTAAGCCAGCCGGCTAATTTTGCCGGACTGGATGACAAACGCCGCGTCAGTCACCTGGCATTAACGCACTTACATCAGCAGGCGCCGGCACCGGTAGATCAGCTGACTTTGACCGACACCGCCCCATTTGGTGAAGTCAAAGTCGATACTTCAGGCTGTACTTTATGTATGTCCTGCGTATCGGTCTGTCCGGTGGGGGCGTTAGTGGATGGTGTTGATAAACCGCAGCTCAATTTTATTGAAGATTTATGTGTGCAATGCGGCATGTGCCAGACGGCTTGTCCGGAAAATGTCATTAGTTTATCGCCGCGTTATCTGTTTGATCGAGAACAGGCACGACAAAAACGACTGCTGCATGAAGAACCGGTGTTTCATTGCATCAGTTGCCACAAACCGTTTGCTACACAGAAGATGATCGACACTATTACCGCCAAACTCAAAGATCATCCGATGTTTCAGGATGGCCGGCTGGACCATTTAAAAATGTGCGAAGACTGCCGTGTCAAAGCGCAGTTTCGCCGAGGATAATCATGCAGGACGATCAACAGAACAACACGCAATGGCGTGCCCAGATTTATGCGTTATTAGCGATCTTACTGGCCAAACCTGCCGATACTGACTTGCTCAGCAATATCGCAGCTTTGCAGGTGGATGATGCCAACTCGCCGTTGGGCGAGGCCTGGCGACAACTGATCGATGCTGCGACCCAAACCACTGCTGATGAGCAGTCTCGTGAATATCATCAGTTATTTATCGGCCTGACGCAGGGGGAGGTGATTCCTTATGCGTCTTATTATCTGACCGGTTTTCTCAATGAAAAACCATTGGCCGATTTGCGCGCCGATTTGGGTCGTTTGGGTCTGGCCCGGCAAGCCGATAAAAAAGAGCCGGAAGATCATGCTGCCGCGGTCTGTGATGTGATGCGATTGATTCTGACCGCAAATGGCACGCCGGTGGTCACCGCCGAACAATTTTTTGATAAACATCTGCAACCCTGGCTGCCGCGATTTTTTGTCGATTTACAGAAAGCGCCCAGTGCAAATTTTTATGAGGCTTTAGCCAAACTTGGCGGTCAGTTTGTTACCGAAGAAAGTCAGCGTTTATCTGCGATTTAACCCCCTGATCTTGCTTGCCGCATCTGCTTATATGCGGGATAATTCATATTAGTTCAGTTGTCGCAATGACGCATGGCATCTGTCGCTTTATGCCGTAATCTGATTCGGAGATCATCATGAGCAAGCAGTCTTCATCATCGCGCAGACAATTTTTGCACTCGCTGACCGCACTTGCCGGTGGCTCTGCGGCAGTCGCTTTGAGCAGCCGTGCAGTGCATGCCGAGCCAGCCAAACCCTCACAGCAAACTACCGTGACCCCTCAGCCATCCAAGGGTTACCAGCATACGCAGCACGTCGACACCTTCTATAAAACCGCAGATTTTTAAAAGATCGCCGCCATGAAATTAATTAAACGAGATCCCGCCGCCATCATCAGCCGCACTTCAGGTATGAATCGCCGCACCTTCCTGAAAGGCTCGGGTATTGCAGCAGGTGGCGCTGCGTTTATGAGCATGTTGCCAACGGCAATGATCGAAAAAGCCGAAGCTGCCGAAGGTGGCCAACCGGCCTACGATGAAGGTGAAATCAGTCGGGTACACAGTGTTTGCAGTCATTGCAGCGTCGGTTGTGGTGTGGTTGCCGAAGTCCAAAATGGGGTCTGGATTGGTCAGGAACCGAGCTTTGAACATCCGTTTAACTTAGGTTCGCATTGCGCTAAAGGCGCGTCTTTGCGTGAACATGGTCATGGTGACAAACGCCTGAAATATCCGATGAAAAAGGAAAATGGCGAGTGGCAGCGCATGAGCTGGGACGATGCCATTGAAGAAATCGGCCAGAAAATGCTTGATATCCGTGAAGCGGCCGGCCCGGATTCAGTCTACTGGCTGGGTAGCGCTAAATACAGTAACGAGCAGTCCTATTTATTCCGTAAATTTGCCGCATTATGGGGCAGTAATAACGTCGATCATCAGGCGCGGATTTGTCATTCGACCACTGTTGCCGGGGTAGCCAATACCTGGGGCTACGGGGCGATGACCAACTCTTACAACGATATCCATAATTCCAAAGCGATTTTTATTATCGGTGCCAACCCGGCCGAAGCCCATCCGGTATCGTTGCAGCATATTTTCCGTGGCAAAGAACGTGGCGCACCGGTTATCGTGGTCGACCCGCGGTTTACCCGCACGGCGGCGCATGCCGATCAATTTATCCGTATTCGCAGTGGCAGTGATATTCCGTTTATTTGGGGCATGCTCTGGCATATTTTCCAAAATGGCTGGGAAGATAAAAGCTTTATCGAACAACGTGTTTACGGCATGGACGACATCCGTCAGGAAGTTGCCAACTGGACGCCGGATAAAGTTGAAAATGTCACCGGCGCCAAAGAAGCCGATGTTTATCAGGCCGCTAAAACCATGGCGGAACATCGTCCCGGCACGGTTATCTGGTGTATGGGCATCACCCAGCACACCATCGGTAACAGCAATACCCGCGCTTTGTGTATTTTGCAGCTGGCACTGGGCAATATGGGCGTTTCCGGCGGTGGCACCAATATTTTCCGCGGCCATGACAATGTGCAGGGTGCCACCGATTTTGGCGTGGTTTCCAATAGCCTGCCTGGCTATTACGGCTTATCCGAGGATGCCTGGCAACATTGGGCGCGGGTTTGGGACATTGATCTGGACTGGATCAAAAACCGTTTTGATCAACGCACTTATGAAGAAGTTGACGGCAAACAACTGAGCCCGATGTATACCAACGGCATTACCGTTTCACGCTGGATCGATGGTGTTTTGGAAGATAAAGACAATATCGATCAGAACGATGCCATCAAAGCGATGGTGCTGTGGGGCCATGCGCCGAACAGTCAGACCCGTGGCCCGGAAATGAAGAAAGCCATGGAAAAACTCGACATGCTGGTGATTGTCGATCCTTATCCAACGGTATCTGCGGTTATGAATGATCGTACCGACGGTGTGTATCTATTGCCGGCAACCACGCAGTTTGAAACCCATGGCTCACTGACTTCATCAAACCGCTCGGTGCAATGGCGCTTCAAAGTTATCGATCCGTTATTCGAGTCATTGCCCGACCACACCATCATGTACAAATTTGCCAAGAAGTTTGGCTTTGAAAAAGAATTGTGCAAAAACATTCAGGTTGATGGTGAAGAACCTGTAATCGAAGATATTACCCGCGAATACAACCGTGGCATGTGGGCCGTTGGTTACACCGGTCAGACACCGGAAAGGCTGAAACTGCAGGTCGAAAATCTGCATACTTTCAACAAAACCACTCTGCGCGCCGAAGGTGGCCCATGTGATGGTGAATTCTATGGTCTGCCGTGGCCTTGCTGGGGTACGGCGGAAATGAAACATCCGGGCACCCACATCATGTATGACACTTCAGTGCCGGTTGCTGAGGGTGGTGGTGCTTTCCGTGCCCGTTTCGGTGTGGAACATAATGGCGAAAATCTGCTGGCGGAAAATTCCTGGTCAGCAGGCAGCGCTATCGAAGATGGCTACCCCGAAGTCAGTGCTGAAATGCTTAAAGAATTAGGCTTCTGGGACGATTTAACCGCCGCAGAAAAAGCTGAAGCAGATGGCAAAAACTGGAAAACCGACCTGTCAGGCGGGATTCAGCGGGTCGCCATCAAACACGGTCTGTCGCCAGCTGGTAATGCCAAAGCCCGGGCCATCGTCTGGCAGTTCCCGGATCCGGTGCCGATTCACCGTGAGCCCTTGTATACCAACCGCCGAGATCTAGTGGAAAAATATCCGACCTACGAAGATCGCCGCAGCTTCTACCGCCTGCCAACCCGTTACGGTTCGATTCAGGCGCAGGATTTCAGTAAAGACTTCCCGCTGATCATGACCAGCGGCCGTCTGGTGGAATACGAGGGTGGTGGTGATGAAACCCGCTCCAATCCATGGCTGGCCGAATTGCAGCAGGATATGTTTATCGAAATCAACCCGGCCGATGCCAACAATGCCGGTATTAAAAACGGTGAACAGGTCTGGGTGGATGGGCCGGAAGGTGGTTCGATTAAAGTCATGGCCATGGTTACCGAACGGGTCGAACGTGGTGTGGTGTTTATGCCTTTCCATTTCGGTGGTCATTATCAGGGCGAAAGCCTGCGTGACAAATATCCGGAGGGTACCGACCCGCATGTATTGGGTGAGTCCTGCAACGTTGTCTTTACCTATGGTTACGACTCGGTAACGGCCATGCAGGAAACCAAAGTTTCTTTATGCCGCGTCCGCGCTGCCTGAGCCAAAGAGGATTCTGAAAAATGGCAAGAATGAAGTTTCTCTGTGACGCCGAGCGCTGCATCGAATGTAATGCTTGTGTCACAGCCTGTAAAAATGAACATGAAGTGCCGTGGGGCATTAACCGCCGCCGTGTGGTGACCATTGATGATGGTATTCCCGGCGAAAAATCGATTTCCGTCGCGTGTATGCATTGCAGCGATGCGCCATGCGCAGCGGTTTGTCCGGTGGATTGTTTTTACACCACCGACGATGGCGTTGTCCTGCACGATAAAGATATCTGCATCGGTTGTGGTTATTGTTTTTATGCCTGCCCGTTTGGCGCGCCGCAATATCCGCAGGAAGGCGCTTTTGGTGCCCGCGGCAAAATGGATAAATGCACTTTCTGTGCTGGTGGCCCTGAAGAAGACAACTCAGCGGCCGAAGTTGAAAAATATGGCCGTAACCGTTTAGCCGAAGGCAAACTGCCGCTGTGCGCCGAGATGTGTTCTACCAAAGCATTATTGGCCGGTGACGGCGATATCGTTGCTGATTTATTCCGTAGCCGTGTAGTGCGTCGTGGCGGCCGTCCTGATAACTGGGGCTGGGAAACTGCCTACAAGGATTAATGATGAAACGCTTAAGCCTGATTTTTGCTGTTTTATTGCTGAGTGCTTGTTACGAAGACACTGACGTTACTTTGCATGAAGCCGGTGTTTATAAAGGCAGTGAAGATAAACACGCACTGTCTGCTGAAGAACGCGCTGCAGTGCTTAAGCAGCGTTTTAATCAGGTTCAAACGGATCGTTAACCGGAGTCCGCATGTCTGCTAACGCTGCTGTTGCCAATCGTACCCGTAAATCGATGATCGCCATGCTGGTGATGCTACTGGCAATTATCCTGATGCCGCTCAGTGGTTATCTGTATGTCAGTATTGCTGGTACAGCCGCTGAACAAACCAATCCGCGAGCCGATACCTGGCGGCAGGCACGTGATAACTCGGAAGGGATTTCAACCGTTAAAGGTCAGGAAGCCAACGAGTTGATTCAGGGCGCCGGCCAAAATTGGCGGCAACTGCGTAACGGCCCGCTGGCAACCTATGGCAGCTGGTTGCTGAGTTTTACTATCATTGCTATCGCGGCATTTTATTTGTGGCGCGGTCAGGTCAAAATCAATCATCCGCGCAGCGGGGAAACCGTGCAGCGCTGGACCTTAAATGAACGCCGGTTGCACTGGACCACTGCAACCTTGTTTATTTTGCTGGCGATCACAGGCCTGAGTTTGTTGTATGGCCGTTACGTATTGATTCCGCTGCTGGGTTATCCGGGCTTTTCGGCCTACGCGACAGCCGCTAAATGGATACACAATGTGCTCGGCCCGGTGTTTATGGTCGCACTGTTTATTATTCTGATTAAATGGTTTAAGCATAATTTATTCACCAAAGTGGATCTGCAATGGTTTAAAGATTTCGGTGGTATGGTCGGTGACAAGCATCCCTCTGCTGGCAGAATGAATGGTGGTGAAAAAGTCTGGTTCTGGACGCTGGCAACTGCCGGTGTAGCCCTGTGTTTCTCTGGTCTGGTACTGGATTTTCCGAACTTTGGTCAGGAACGTGAAGTGATTGTGGTTGCCCATCTGCTGCATCTATTGACGGCATTTGTACTGATGGCGTTTTCGCTGGGGCATATTTATATCGGTACCCTCGGCACTGAAGGTGCGTTGGAAGGTATGACCACTGGTCAGGTGGATACCGCCTGGGCCGAACAACATCATGATTTGTGGCTACAGGAAGTTCGGAATAAGCAATCTGACTAAACCAGAGGCTGCGCAAAATCGTGCAGAGCAGTGTCGCATTGAGACTTAAACAGGTATTTAATACGCTTAATTTAAAGCCAGCCTTGTGCTGGCTTTTTTGTGACCAAAATTGGGGCAAATGCACAATACTGAAACATTTCATGCGCGAAATATCATGTACAGATGAAATACCCCCCCTGTTTTTGCATCGTCTTAGTGCAATCAAAAGCTGAGCCAGACCAAGGCCTGCACTAATCTGAAACATTCCCTGCCAAACAGTTGCCTAACAACTATCTATCCTGCTTCACAAGCTACTACCGTCATGGTAGTTTCATTGTTTTTCATTGATGGCATTGGCGCTATCGACAAGCAGAATGTAAAGAGGCAGACATGAGCGGACAGCCCATCAGCGTCCACAAATCAGGTTCTAACCTGAAAAAATCCAGACCTATCGGCAAAGGTCGTCAGGTTGACATGCAAGCGTTGGCTGAAGTGCAGGCGTTGCTGGGGGATGAACCACGGCGTAAAGATTTACTAATCGAGCATTTGCACAAAATTCAGGATGCTTATAAACACATCTCAGCAGCGCATCTGGTGGCATTAGCCCATGAAATGAAGCTGTCCCGCGCTGAAGTCTATGAAGTTGCGACGTTTTACCATCATTTTGACGTTATCAAAGAAGACCAAACGCCCCCCCCACAGTTAACTGTTCGTGTCTGTGATTCGATGACCTGTGAAATGCTTGGTGCCAATCCCTTGATTGCGTCGCTGGAACAAGGCATGGGCGATAAGGTGCGTATCCAACGGGTACCGTGTATCGGTCGATGTGATAAAGCGCCGGTTGCCGTGGTGGGCATGCAGCCAGTGGAATTTGCCGATACCGATAAAGTAGCTGCACAAGTCAACGCTAATCATGTGGCACCGGAAGAACTTGAGCCGCTGCGCTTTGAAACCTATGTTGAACAAGGTGGTTATCAAACCTACCAGCAGTGCATGAATGGCCAGATCCCGGTCGAAGATGTGCTGACCAAAATGGAAGACTCTGGCCTGCGTGGTCTGGGTGGTGCTGGTTTCCCAGTGGGTCGTAAATGGCGCATCGTCCGTGATCAGCCAGCGCCAAAATTAATGGCGGTCAATATCGACGAAGGTGAGCCGGGTACTTTTAAAGACAAATATTATCTGGATCGCGATCCGCATTGTTTTCTGGAAGGCATGCTGATCGCCGCCTGGGCAGTAGGCATTAACGATATTTATGTGTATTTGCGTGATGAATACGCGGCGATCCGTGAAATGCTGGAAGTGGAACTGGTGAAGTTACAAAACCAGCCACCGGTGCCGAATATGCCCAATATTTATTTACGTCGTGGCGCCGGTGCCTATATTTGCGGTGAAGAGTCGGCAATGATCGAATCCATCGAGGGCAAGCGCGGTATGCCCCGATTGCGGCCACCTTATGTGGCACAGGTGGGCTTATTTGGCCGGCCGACTTTAGAACATAATATGGAATCGCTGTACTGGGTGCGCGATATCATCGAAAAAGGTCCGGAATGCCTGACCCAGCATGGCCGCAATGGCCGCAAAGGGCTGCGTTCATTTTCAGTCAGTGGCCGGGTCAACAAACCCGGTGTTCATTTAGCACCTGCCGGTATTACCTTGCGTGAACTGGTCGATGAATACTGTGGTGGGATGCAAGACGGTCATACGCTTTACGGCTATTTCCCGGGCGGTGCATCAGGCGGTATTTTGCCGGCATCGTTAGCCGATGTACCGCTTGATTTTGATACCTTACATGAATATGACTGTTTTATCGGCAGTGCGGCAGTGGTGGTATTTTCCGATAAAGACCGGGCGCGGGATTTGGCCGTTAATGCCATGCGCTTTTTTGAAGATGAATCCTGCGGTCAGTGCACCCCTTGCCGTGTCGGCACCGCTAAAGCTGTGACATTGATGCAACAGGAAAAATGGGACGCAGATCTGCTCGAAGAGTTGTCACAAGTAATGGTAGATGCCTCAATTTGTGGGCTCGGCCAGGCAGCGCCGAATCCGCTGCGCTGTGTCATTAAGTATTTCCCTGAGGAGCTGAAGTAATGGCCTCGCAACTGCAAGAACAAGTCGAACAAGTGCAATTCACATTAAATGGTGAAAGCATTTCAGCGCGCGCTGATGAAACCATTTTGCAGGCGGCGCAGCGTCAGGGCATTGAAATTCCACATTTATGCTATTCCGAACGTCAGGGGCAAGATGGTAATTGCCGCGCCTGCGTCGTGGAAATTGATGGCGAGCGGGTGTTAGCGCCTTCCTGCTGTCGTTATCCCAGCAACGATATGAAGGTACAGACCGATAGTGCCCGTGCCCGCCATTCACAAAAAATGGTGCTGGAGCTACTCAAAGCCGATGTTTCTGAACAACCGCATACCTTAAATTCTGAGCTGGATTACTGGGCAGGCAAACTAGACGTCAGCACACCGCGTTTTAAACCTCGCCAGCAAACAAAGCCAGATTTGTCGCATCCTGGTATTGCCGTCAATATGGATGCCTGCATTCAGTGTACCCGCTGCCTGCGCGCCTGCCGCGACGAACAGAATAATGATGTGATTGGTCTTGCCATGCGCGGCCACCATACCGAGATTGTGTTTGATCTTGACGATCCGATGGGTGATAGCACCTGTGTGGCCTGTGGTGAATGTGTTGAAGCCTGCCCGACTGGTGCGCTGATGCCAGCCAATAATGTCGGCATGGTGGTACCGGATAAACAGGTCGATTCGGTATGCCCTTATTGTGGTGTCGGTTGCCAGCTGACCTATAACGTTAAAGACAACAAAATTCTCTATGTTGAAGGCCGTGACGGGCCGGCAAATCATGGCCGCTTGTGTGTCAAAGGTCGTTATGGATTTGACTATGTACATCACCCGCACCGCCTGACCAAGCCGCTGATCCGTCGTGAAGGTGTACCTAAATCGGCAGATTTCGAGTTTGATCCCAATGATCTCGATAAAGTGTTCCGTGAAGCTACCTGGGAAGAAGCACTGGCCAAAGCCTGCGAAGGGTTTACCGGTATTCGCGATAGTTTAGGGCCGAATGCGCTGGCCGGTTTTGGTAGTGCCAAAGGCAGTAACGAAGAAGCCTATTTATTCCAGAAGCTCATCCGTACCGGCTTTAAAACCAACAACGTCGATCACTGTACCCGTCTGTGTCATGCCTCATCGGTTGTGGCATTACTTGAATGTCTGGGTAGTGGCGCGGTATCGAATCCGGTTGCCGGTGTTGATGAAGCTGAAGTGATTGTGCTGATTGGTGCCAACCCGACCGTCAACCATCCGGTGGGTGCCACCTGGATGAAAAATGCGGTGCGTAAAGGCACCAAGCTGATTCTGATGGACCCTCGCGGCACCGAACTGGCTCGTGACGCCACCTATCAGCTGCAATTCAAACCGGGCAGTGATGTGCCGATGCTCAATGCCATCATGCACGTGATTGTCGAAGAAAATCTGGTCGATGAAGCCTTTATCGCCAGCCGTACCGAAGGTTTTGAGTCGATGAAAGATCACCTCAAAGCCTACTCACCGGAAGCCATGTCGCCGATTTGTGGTGTGCCGGCACAAACGCTGCGTGAAGTTGCACGTTTGTACGCTAAATCCAAAGCCTCAATGATTTTATGGGGCATGGGTATTTCGCAGCATGTGCATGGTACCGATAATGCCCGCTGCCTGATTTCTCTGGCCTTGATGACGGGCCAAATTGGTCGTCCCGGCACCGGTTTACATCCGTTGCGTGGTCAGAATAATGTGCAGGGCGCCTCGGATATGGGCCTGATCCCGATGGTATTTCCTGACTATCAGCCGGTTGGTGATAGTGATGCGCGTGAATACTTTGAACAATTGTGGAATAGCCCGCTGGACCCGAACCCAGGCCTGACCGTTGTTGAGATCATGGATGCCATCCATGCTGGCAAACTTAAAGGCTTGTACGTGATGGGCGAAAATCCGGCGATGTCGGATCCTGATGTTAATCATGCTCGTCAGTCTTTGGCAGAACTGGATCTGATGGTGGTGCAGGATATCTTTTTGACGGAAACGGCTTATCTGGCGGATGTGGTCTTACCGGCTTCCGGTTTTCCGGAAAAAACCGGTACTTTCACCAATACTGACCGACTGGTGCAACTGGGTCGGCAGGCGTTGGATCCACCCGGTGATGCCCGTCAGGATCTATGGATCATTCAGCAGATCGCCAAAGGCATGGGCCTTGACTGGCATTATGATGATGTTTCAGATGTGTTTACCGAAATCCGTAAAGCGGTGCCCAATATGGCGGGTATTACCTGGCAGCGTTTGGAACAGCAGGGCTCGGTGGTGTATCCATGTCTTGCCGAAGGCGATCCGGGTGAAGCCGTTATTTTCACCGAGGATTTCCCGCGTAATAACGGGCTTGGAAAATTTGTCCCGGCGGATATTGTGCCGCCTGCCGAACGGCCCGATGCTGAATATCCCTTTGTGCTGATAACCGGCCGAATGCTGGAGCATTGGCATACCGGCTCTATGACCCGCCGGGCCAATGTGCTTGATGCGTTGGAACCGGAAGCTGTCGCAACGTTAAACCCCATCACGCTGGACGAAATTGGTGTTAATCCGGGTGAGCTGATTACATTAGCCACGCGCCGCGGTGAAATATCGATGACGGCGCGGGCCGATCTGGCTGTGCCAACCGGTGCGGTATTTATGGCCTTTTGTTATTACGAAGCAGCGGTCAATAAACTGTCCAATGCGGCCCTGGACCCGGCTGCGAAAATCCCCGAGTTTAAATACTGTGCCGTGAAAATCACCAAAGGTGGTAAGCCGATGGAATTTTACAGTTATGGGGGCGGGCAGGCACAAAACCGGCTGATAAACTAAAGCATCGAAAACAAAAAAAGGGCATGATTTCATGCCCTTTTTTCTGACGGCAATAGTGCATTCTTGCTAAGATAAACGCCAATTTACCTACCAAACCGGCAAGCGAAAAACGCATGAAAATTCTGATCAGCAACGACGATGGCTACATGGCACGCGGACTCCACACGTTGGCCAATGCGCTGAAAGATTGTGGTGAAATTACCGTTGTTGCGCCGGATCGCAATCGCAGCGGTGCCAGTAACTCGCTAACACTTGAAAATCCATTGCGCTTGGACCGTCTGGATAACGGCATTTACCGGGTCGAAGGTACACCGACCGATTGTGTGCATTTAGCCATTACCGGCCTGCTTGAAGAAGAACCGGATATGGTGGTTTCAGGGATTAATGCCGGCGCTAATCTGGGTGATGATGTGCTGTACTCCGGCACCGTCGCGGCGGCGATGGAAGGGCGGTTTCTCGGTTTGCCGGCGATTGCTATTTCACTGGCCAGTTTTGACGGCAAACATTATGAAACGGCTGGCTGGGTTGCGCAGCAACTGGTGACAAGGCTCAGTAAAGCCGCATTGCCGGCCGATACCATATTGAATGTTAATGTGCCGGATCTGCCGATTGATCAAATTATCGGTTTCGAAAGTACTCGTCTTGGCCATCGCCATAAAGCCGAGCCAATCATCCGTGAACAAGACCCGCGTGGTCGGCCAATGTACTGGATCGGCCCTGCCGGCGCTGAACAAGATGCCGGTCCCGGTACCGATTTTGATGCGATCCGTCGTGGCGCCGTTTCGGTGACACCGCTGCAAATTGATTTAACCCGTTACGATGCCATTGACGGCGTCGCCCGCTGGCTGGAAGACACCACGCTATGAACGCAGATCCGCGCGGCATTGGCATGACCTCCCAGCGGACGCGGGATCGGTTGATCCAGCGTCTCAAAGATCGGGGTATTAATAACCAGCAGGTGCTGGCGATCATGCGTCAGTGTCCGCGGCATTTATTTGTTGATGAAGCACTGGCCAGCCGTGCCTATGAAGATACCGCCTTGCCAATTGGCCATGGTCAGACCATTTCCCAACCGTTTATTGTTGCCCGCATGACTGAGATCCTGCTGCAAGGTGGGGCACGCAATAAAGTATTGGAAGTCGGCACCGGTTCCGGCTATCAAACCGCGGTGTTATCAGGTCTGGTGCCGCGGGTATTTAGCGTTGAACGCATTGCGCCATTGCTCAAACAAGCCCGCGAACGTTTTTATCAACTGAAGCTCAACAATATTCGTCTGAAACACAGTGACGGTAGCTGGGGCTGGCAGGAAAATGCACCGTATGACGGCATTATCGTCACCTGTGCGCCGGAACATATTCCGGAAAGTCTGTTGCAGCAACTGGCGCCCGGCGGCCGGCTGGTGATCCCGGTCGGTACCAGTACCGGTCAGTCATTGCGGGTGATTGATCGCAATGGCAATACCTTTGAAGAATCGGAATGGGAGGCGGTCAGTTTTGTACCGCTGCTTAGCGGACAAATTTAATGAAGCTATTTTCGCCACTCTACGCCCGTGCCATGCAATGGGCCCGTCACAAATATGCGAGCTACTGGCTGGCGTTGGTCAGTTTTACCGAATCGTCATTTTTTCTGGTACCACCAGATGTCATGCTGGCACCGATGTCGCTGGCCCGGCCCGATAAAGCCTGGTTTTATGCGCTGTTAACAACGCTGGCCTCCGTTGCTGGCGGCTTGTTGGGTTATCTGATTGGTGTGTTTGCGCTGGAACTGGTTGAGCCGTGGATTGTGCAGTTTGGTTATGAGCATGCCTATCAGACGGCTCAGCAGTGGTTTCATGACTGGGGCTTCTGGGCAATATTTGTCGCTGGGTTTACCCCTATCCCCTATAAAGTCTTCACCATTGCTGCCGGCGCGGTGGGTATGTTGTTGCTACCGTTTGTTTTAGGTTCACTGATTGGCCGGGGGATGCGGTTTTTTCTGGTTGCCGGGCTGATGAAGCTGGGTGGACCGGCGCTGGAGAATAAACTACATCAATGGATGGACTGGCTTGGCTGGCTGACAATCATTATTCTGGTCACGGCTTATCTGATATTACGTTGATATGATACGACTGCTGATCCTGATGACATTGTTTTTGACCGCTTGTGGTGGTGGCAAAGCAATTGCGCCATTAGGTCATTACGATAGCCGTGCGCCGCAACAAACACGGGCCAAAGCACCAGCCGATGCGCCGCTCAGCTACACGGTACGCAGAGGGGATACCTTGTATTCCATCAGTTTCCGCTACGGTATGGATTACCGCGATTTGGCACGGGTAAATGGCATTGGCCCGCCTTACACCATTTATGTCGGGCAAAAACTGAAATTCAAAGGCGCACCACCAGCGCAGCGCACGCGGGTTGCCGCCAGTCAGCCGAAGACTGCGCCGCAAAAATCGCAACCAAAAACACAGAGCAATACAGCCAGCCAACCTAAACCGGCCCCCAGCCAGCCAAAAACGGTAACGAAACCGCCAGAATCCAGCAGCAAACCGATTCCGCCGGCACCGAGTGGTACAGCCACCCCCGCCTGGCGCTGGCCAACTAAAGGGCCGCTGCTATCCAGTTTTTCTAATGCAGAAGCCGGCCGCAAAGGCATTAAAATCGCCGGTAAAGCAGGTCAGGACGTGATTGCTTCTGCCGCCGGTCGCGTGGTCTACAGTGGCAATGGCCTGCCACGCTACGGCAATCTGCTGATTATCAAACACAACGATGTTTATCTCAGCGCCTACGCGCACAATCAGTCGCTTTTGGTTAAAGAGGGTGACAGTGTGCAGTCCGGTCAAAAAATCGCCACCCTTGGCCGCACCGGCACGCAGCGTGATCAATTACATTTTGAGATCCGCCGTAACGGTCAGCCAGTCGACCCGATGCGCTATCTGCCTAAACAATAAGGGCATTTTTCCGTTACAATACGCGGTTTTCCATCACGCATTAATTTGTCAGACGAGGTAAATTTTGGAACTCGGCGCCACCATGCAACGTATTAAAACCCTTCGAGATCGCAGTGACGATCTCAGGGGGTATCTTTGACTACGATACTAAAGCCGAACGCTTAGTCGAAGTCACCCGCGAACTCGAAGATCCCGACGTCTGGAATGATCCTGATCGCGCGCAAAAATTAGGGCAGGAACGCGCCAGTCTGGAAAAACTGGTTGGCACCTTGTCCGGCCATCGTGAAACGCTGGACGACGCCAAAGAGTTACTGGAAATGGCGGTCGAAGAAAACGATCAGGCCACTTTCGACTCGATTCAGACCGATTTGAATGATCTCGAAAAAGGTTTGGAAAAGCTCGAATTCCAGCGCATGTTCTCCGGCAAGCTCGATAAAAACAGCGCCTATCTCGATATTCAGGCCGGCTCCGGTGGCACCGAAGCGCAGGACTGGGCCAATATGTTGCTGCGTATGTATTTGCGTTGGGGCGAGGCACAAGATTACAACGTGACCCTGATGGAAGTCTCGGCGGGCGAGGTGGCAGGTATCAAATCTGCGACCGTGCGTTTTGAAGGTGAATATGCCTTTGGCATGCTGCGAACTGAAACCGGCGTGCACCGACTGGTACGTAAATCACCGTTTGATTCCGGCGCCCGTCGCCATACTTCGTTTTCATCGGTGTTTGTCTACCCGGAAGTCGATGACACCATCGAAATCGACATCAATCCGTCGGATTTACGGGTTGATACCTACCGCTCCAGTGGTGCCGGTGGTCAGCACGTAAACACTACCGATTCAGCGGTACGGATCACCCACATCCCGACCAACACCGTGGTGCAATGTCAGATGGAACGCTCGCAGCATAAAAACCGTGATCAGGCGATGAGCCAGTTACGGGCTAAGCTGTACGAGTTGGAATTACAAAAGCAAAACGAAGTCAAACAAGCCGCCGAAGAATCCAAATCGGATATCGGCTGGGGCAGTCAGATCCGCTCTTATGTGCTGGATCAGTCCCGTATCAAAGATCTCCGCACCGGTGTCGAAACCGGTAACACACAAGCTGTTCTCGATGGTGAACTCGATCAATTCATCGAGGCCTCGCTCAAATCAGGCTTATAAAAAGAAGACGTTATGACGCAAGAAACCGAATTTGACGAAAACCGACTGATTGCCCAACGCCGTGAAAAACTGGCGACCATTCGCGAACAGGGCAACGCCTTCCCCAATGACTTCCGCCGTAATGTAATGAACGGTGAGTTGCAGACTGAATACGCCGATTGGGATGCCGAACAGCTCAAAGCCACCCCGCGCCGCGTCGCCATTGCCGGCCGGATGATGACCAAACGGGTCATGGGTAAAGCCAGCTTTGCCAATATTCGTGATATGTCTGGTGATATCCAGTTGTATGTGGCGCGTGACGATTTGCCCGAAGGCGTTTATCCACAATTTAAAACCTGGGATAACGGCGACATCATCGCCGCTGAAGGCACGCTGTTTCGCACCCAAAAAGGCGAATTATCCGTGCATGTCGACAGCATCAAACTGCTGACCAAATCACTGCGACCATTGCCCGAAAAATTCCACGGCCTGTCAGATCAGGAAACCCGCTACCGTCAGCGTTACGTTGATCTGATCATGAATGAGGCCAGCCGCGAAGTCTTCAAGTTGCGGACGCAAATCATCGACGGTGTACGCCGTTTTCTGATGGATAAAGACTATCTCGAAGTCGAAACCCCGATGATGCAGGCGATTCCGGGCGGTGCCACCGCACGGCCATTCACCACCTATCACAACGCACTGGATATGGATTTATTCCTGCGTATCGCACCAGAGCTGTATTTAAAACGGCTGATTGTCGGCGGCTTTGAGCGGGTGTTTGAGATCAATCGTAATTTCCGTAACGAAGGCTTATCGACCCGTCATAATCCAGAATTCACCATGGTCGAATTCTATCAGGCGTATGCCGATTACATCGAACTGATGGATCTGACCGAAGATATGCTGCGCACCGTCACGCAAAACGTACTCGGCAGCACGCAGGTCACTTATCAGGGCCTTGATATCGATTTTGCCCAGCCGTTTATCCGGATGACCGTTAAAGAATCGATTCTGCACTTCAACCCGGATCTGGCACCGGAACAACTGGAAACGCTGGAAGCCGCCAGTGAAGTAGCCAAAAACTTGGGCATCCCGCTCAAAGACAGCTACGGTCTGGGTAAAGTCCAAATCGAAATCTTCGAAAAAACCGTCGAGCATCAATTGATGCAACCGACCTTTATCACTGCCTATCCGACCGAAGTCTCACCGTTGGCAAGACGTAGTGATAACGATCCGTTTGTCACTGACCGTTTTGAATTCTTCGTCGGTGGCCGCGAAATCGCCAATGGTTTCTCGGAACTGAATGATGCCGAAGATCAGGCCGAACGTTTCAAAGCTCAGGTAGAAGATAAAGACGCCGGCGATTTGGAAGCGATGCATTACGACGCCGACTATATCCGTGCCCTGGAATACGGTATGCCACCGACGGCCGGTGAGGGGATTGGTATTGATCGGTTAGTAATGCTGCTGACTGACTCACCGTCAATTAGAGACGTATTGCTATTTCCACATATGCGGCCGGAATAAAAATCCGTCATTGCGAGCCTGTATAAAGCAGGCGTGGCAATCTAGCGTAACGTCAAAACAGAAAGCGGGCCAAATGGCCCGTTTTCTGTTTTGTCATGCCGAGCAAAGCCGAGGCATCTCAAACCAAACTCAAAAAACACCGACTTTGCGAGCATAGCGAAGCAATCTACGAACAGAGAACCAAATTGCTATTTCGCTTAACTTCTCGCAAAGACGAATAACCAATTACAAAGAAATTTACCACAGTGTGTAGGTTATTCTTGTGGCCAAGCCGCATTAACCGCGTCAGCAATGTCACCAAAGATAGTACCGCTAAGTGGTGGGCAATTTTCAGAATAACCAGAGCCGTTAACGTTAAGAATAGTTTCATTAGAAAACGTATCCACCAAGTCAGTGCTTATATATTCAAATTTGTATCCACCAGCAAAGCACCTATTCATAGTGTCATAGGGGGCAAAACCATCGATAACTAAAACATATCTCGCTTCAGCTTTGTTGTATTGCTCGCTTGAATTTGCTGTCGTCCGTTCAGTAACCCTTGAAATCGTACTCCAACGTAAAACTTTAAAACCACGCTTTTTGAGTTCATTTTGAATTTCAATTACCCAAGGTGCTGAAGGCGCATCCAAGGCAACAACTTTGGGTCCAGTTACTGCTTCATCACTCAGTTGGATTACCCGACCTGATGCGCAAGCCGTAATAGCTAATATCATCAAGGTAACAAACAGTTTTTTCATTATTAAGTCCATGTAAAATTTTTACCGAACACATTAGAACATGTTCAGCTACTCGAGGACAGTAATCCAAATAGCACCTTTCAGAAGGTCACTTATGATTCAGATGGTTATGACGGTAGTAAGTAGGTTAAGCTCATTACTTTTCCACTGCCGCTATAGATTGGCGAGTGTTAGGTTTCAAAAATGACATAGCTGATCATTGATTCAAATATCTTCATAAGATATTTGGGGTCAGAGTAAAAATAGCTAAACTTTTTAGCGCTTTTGGGGTCAGAGTAAAAAGTTTCTACTCTGACCCCTATTATTCCGCGGATACTTCCTCACGAGTCAGTACGGTTGGCAGTTTCCGTTGTATGGATGAACGTTTGAAATCGCCGATTTGATTTAGAGGTTTCTCCAATACTTTGTTGTAGAGAAATACCAATGCATTAAGTGCAATTCTCTGTGTTGCAGCGGCCACGTTACGTTGAACAGCGAGATGTGTCAGAAATGCCTTGACCTCACCGTCGCCCATTTCGCGAGGATGTTTTTTCTGATTGAAAACTATGAAATACTTAATCCAATACAGGTACGAGTCAATGGTTCTGTGGCTATATCGCCGAACTAACATAAACTCACGAATGGAATTGAGAAATGGTGATGATGCATGGAAATGACTTCCTCCCTGAAGCTCTGGATATATGCAGCCAACCATGGCTATACCAGCAAATTAACCGTGAATCATTCACGATTAATTAATTTAGTAAAATCCTACCTGAAAAAAAGCAGATATTTCAATGCTTTATTATGTACTAATTTGGTTCATTATATTTATGATCCATTCACGTTAATATTGATTATGAGGTCCCAAACCTCATTAACAGACTGTTGTACGTAACACAGGAGTGAAGATGCACCAACGGAGTTCATTGGGGAATATACTAGACAGAATAAAGACATCGACCTTGATTTGCTGGTTAATAGGTGGAGTCTTAGTTGCAGCCATTTTATTTTATTTTTTAAGCTGTATTGGGCATGGAATACAGTCCACTATCGATAAAGATTCTTCAATTGGCATTTTCGATTCCATTTACTTTAGCATTGTGACGGTGTCGTCTCTTGGCTATGGAGACTATCGACCCGTAGGGGCAGGGAGAATTCTTGCTACAGTCGAGGTTATATATGGTTTGGTTTTTCTAGCTATCATCGTATCTAAGCTCGCATCTGAACGCACATCAATACTAATTAAGCTTGTATATGCAAGTGATACTCAGAGGCGGATTTTGGATTTTATTGAGTCCTCACATGAAAGAAATCATGAAATGAATCAAGCGGTCTTGGATCATAACTATTTTCTTGTTAGCGAATTAGCCAGCCGGAATAAAACAGCTTTTTCCACCTGTAAGCATTTTATTAACTATCATCATAAATTTGGCGACATTGGTAATGACTGGGATGAAAAGCAAAATGTGCGATTAATCAAGGCCGTAGCTCAAGCTGCTGATTTGGCGAACGTTACTATCAGTAATATGCATACAGATTCGGAACTACACAATCGCATTGAAAGTTATCTAAAGCAGGCCGAATCGCTCTCGTGGCACATTGATAACCTTTATAATAACGATAGAATTTCACGCATTCATGGGCATATAATTTCACAAAAAAACGCATTCATTATCGCCCTAAAAAGAACAAAAGGTAATTTTGGGAATCTTCGGGGAATTAACGGCGACTCAATAACTGATAACTTAATGGCTCGCGTCGAACAGAAGCTTCCTGAGCGACCATGGCATGAAAATATACATAAAGTTATCGCTAAAGAGCTTAAGATTTCAAACAAGCTTGCAAACAAGGTAATCACCAAGTTGAGCAGACAAGGAAAATTTTTACCTGTTAACACCGAATCAACTAGCGATGAAAACGTACAACAAGACACTGCAACCGACCGCTAAAGCGGCGGTTGAGTTTGGCGTTAGGCAAGCCGTACCAAGGAGGAAATTTTGCAAGAAGCAAGATCGGAGCTCAGCGCTCTATATCTAGGGCTCAAGTCAGATGTAGAAAAAAGTAAAAAAAGTCTCTCTGATAGCTCAAGCGGGTTCGCGGATAGGGTATACGTGAAAACTGTCTTCTCTCTGGTAGAGGGAGTCACGTTTCGTGTCCGGCAATATATGATTTCCGCGGCAGATGCAGGCATTTACACTATTGATCATCCGAGTTTGAACTTCCTCAGCGAGACTACTTATAAGATCAACTCTCAAGGCAAAATCAAAGAAAAGGAAGAGTATCTTTCCTTTTTGCCAGGCTTCAAGTTTACGTTTAAAACCTTTGCAGCTTGCCTTGAAATGAATGAGTTCGCCGAGCGCGCCTTCTCTGACAACGGATTTAATCAGTTCAAGTTGAGTGTTGATGTACGCAACAGACTCACCCACCCTAGGAGAACTCAGGAAATGATGGTTTCGAGATCTGAGTGTGAGATGGTGCAAACTGCTGAGCAGTGGTTTCACTCACTAGCCTTGCCGCTCATCGAGGCAGCTTTTGAACGCGAAAATTTGCCTAACCAATGAATCAAGCCGACCGTTTTGCGCTGGCGCTCCAAGCGGCGGCTTATTCTGGCGTTAGGAATATAAGGATTCGCGATGACGGATGAATCGAAGGCAATTGGCGAGGTTGCAAAAACGTCGGGAAAAGCTATCAATGCAGGCAGAGAGCTTGGTGGCTTTATATCAAAATACGTGGGTGGTCCTTTAGACCAGGCAATGGGGATAGTTGAGGACAAGCTCAAGTATTTGCGGTGGGAACGTCAGATTCGACTTATGGAGCGCGCGAATGAATTTTTATCGGAGCGTGGGCTTCAGTTGCCAACCCGAAAAGTTCCAATGCAGATCGCAATTCCCATTATGCAAGGTGGGTCGTTAGAAGAAGACGATTCACTTCAAGATCGGTGGGCAGCTCTACTCGTTAATGCCGCAGATGAGTCTTCGGATGCTGAAGTAAGGCGAGCTTTCATAAGTATACTCGAAGATCTTTCCCCACTTGATGCGATTGTGCTGGAGAAAATATATGATTTCTCTGCGGTTCCTCACGACAAGAACGAGGTATGGACGACCAACTTACCTGACCATGCATTTGCAACAAAACCGGAAGCTGAGGACCTACGTCCGTCAGCATCTGTCGAGATATCTTTGGGCAATTTGGCGAGACTGGGATTGATTAGCTTGGCCATGTCTTGGGGTGGCATGGCTATTCTGAGCTGTGTACACAGAACAGTATTGGGGCATGAGTTCTTGAGAGCCATCAAGCATAGCCCCGTATCCTAACCATGCCAGCCAAGGCGACGTCTACTGGAACGATATTTGGGGTCAGAGTAAAAAGTTTCTACTCTGACCCCAATTATTTCTGGCATTTTCACTCTGACAGAGCTAAATCCCCGCTATGGTTAATCCAAGATCACATGTAAGTAGTGTCATGAACAAAAAAACCAAATCAACTGCTCCTGATCTTGAGCAATACTGATGTTGAATCAATCTATCCCGATATCCGGGTCCAGATCATCAGGATCATAGCTCACTAGCTTAGAATTAGCATCACACTGCGCCTCGCTCAGAAAGGTTCTGGTGACGTCCACCGGCCCCAGATGCTGAATAGTTCTGCGGCCCAGTAGAATCGGATAAATCATGTTGTCACGATCACGCAAGCTGAATTGTTCTTCGTACAACTTGTCACCCACGCAGATTGTCATCAGCACGACCGATCGCTTGTCGCTTCCACCTGCACCTACAGCAGTAAAGTCACGTAGCAATGGCCGTTCGATTCTTTTTTTTACTACCTCACCGGTCTCGGTATCTTCAAGATCAACTGTAAACCTGACCCATTCCTCGTCATGCTTTTCAAAGCGCTCAATGTCTTCCGCATGCATTGAAGAGGTGAGCGCGCCAGTATCTAGCTTGGCTTTGGCTTCAACATCCCAGGGGTGTAATTGAATTTTTTCTACCCATCCCAGTACCTCTTCTGCGTGTAACTTGGTACTAAAAAACGCCATAAGCAGACTGGTTACGATAAGCAGTCTTATCCACGTACTATGCATAAATGTCTCCTCGGGTTTTGCCCAGCTTTTGAGTGTCGTTGGTAATCGAAAATTGATCCACCTGAGACACAAAATCTAAAGGTCAGATACCTTCGACTTTTTGACTATTTCTGTGTATAGCTATCGAAACGGGCAATATATTCTTCAAGGTTTTGGTTGAGCATTTCTGCGTAACGCTGAGTAAAGTATTCAATGGCTGCTTGTTTTTCGGCTTGCAGGTTCTCTGCAGTCTTAACAGAACGGGCGACGCTGAAGGCATTAAATCGGGCGGCTGAGAAGATAATGGCTGTATTGGCGTCGTCTACACTGCTTTCTGCTGCTTGCTGATTCGCAAGGGCGACGAACTCATCGACACGTTGCTGAAAGGTTTTTGTTGCTGAATTTTCACTCATTCCTTCTCTCTCATTGATGTTATTGATATGAAATTTGACTGCGACCAGGGTGGCTTTTTTATTGACTTTAATTACACAGACACAGGTTACACAATTACATGATCATGTCACGTAGAAAAGCTTTATTTTATGGAATAGTTGCTATTTTCTTGATTATGGCTGTTCAAATTTTTAGTAGCGTTACATGTTATGAGCAAAATGTTTCACAGTTTTTTTATGGGGTGATATTTTTCCTTGGTGTTCCTTTGCTGGTAGCTTTAATAGGCCTGTTATCCAAAAATCCATTAAGGGCGGTTGGTGCGTCTATTCTAATAATCCCATGGCAAGTCATTGCATATTACACAGATTGTGTAACGCCATATATCGGTGGGGGAGCATCATTTTCCTACATAGCGGTATTGCTTTGGGGTAGCGTTGGTGCGCTGATAGGGTTATTAATCACAGGGCTTATCACTAAAGTCTTGGGTGTGACTGTTGAAAAGCACTAACAAATAATAATTCGGGTCGAATAGCTGGGTTTTTAACATGAATACCGGAATACTAAAGACGTTTGTATGGCTCGAAATTGTATTGGCGATAGTGTTGATTGCTTTTGCTTTGTGGCCATTTTCAGGGTTTTGCGCTGGCAGAGTTATGGCGTTTGATTGTGAAAGCCGGGCCATATTAGGGGTTAACCTGTTTGGTCCGCTCGGGATTTTGATGTTCATCAGCGCGGTTTGGACATTAAAAACCCAGTCTTTAAAACCGCAATATTTTTTGATGCTCGGTAGTGGCGCCATTGCCATCTCCTGGCTCAGTCATATGGTTTAATGCACGTTTCAAAAGAAAACTATTTAACGCATGAAATATTTGATCGCTTTTTTCATTGCACTGACGGTTGGCTTTTCTGCGATGCTTTTTCTGGCGGCAATTTTTGGTGTTTGGAATATTTCGCTTATAGGTCGAGGGGTTACCTGGCCAAGTGAAACCTTTCACTGGCACTTCATACAGATGTCGATATTTGATGTGGTCCTCCTGTTGTTTGGTTTGCTGGTTTTCGTGTTGACATTTACACTCGTTCTTTTCCTAAAAAACAAAACCCCTGATTGGTAACGTTGCATTCAAAGTAGTCATGCTTTTTATTTCATGATGGTTGATGAATTAATGCTTTATTCCTACTTTGTTCCAGTTGGAATCTTAATGTCGATCATTGCGATGCCATGTGAATCAGATTAACGTTCCGTTAAAGCTTCAGGGTGCGTTGCTTATCAAGCGTCTTTCAGCCCTTGGGTTTTATCTAAACTATCTCAACAAAGGGATAATTTTTTGCAGCACGCATTGTTAATCATTAATCCGCACAGCCGAAATGGTCAGGCTGAGGCTCTGGAAGGCGCTGTGCGATTGCTGGAAGACACGGGCATTGAGGTAACGGTTTGTGAGTCTGCAAGCGAATCGCATCTTATTTCGCTCATTGAAGATTACGATCATGAAGACGGCATCGTGATTCTTGCCGGTGGGGACGGCACCATTAGCGCCGCTTTGGAAACGCTATATAACTGTCAGCGCACGCTGGCGATTTTCCCGATGGGCACGGCCAATGACTTGGCGCGTTCTATTGGTATTTCAGAGGATCTGTTAACCGCTGCACAGGCTATCGTGACGGGAAAGCGCGAACGCATCAGTTTGGGGCAGGTGAACAAGCATTATTTTATTAATGTGGCACACGTCGGTTTAGGTGTTGATGTGACCCGTGAACTCACCGCGGAGAGCAAAAAGTTTTTTGGGGTGTTTGCGTATCTTGGTGCATTTTTAAGGGTGATAAAGCGTAATAAAAGCTTTAAGGTGCACATTAAAGCCGACGATTGGCAATGCTCAACCAAGGCGATTCATCTGGCGGTTGGCAATGGCCGGTTTTATGGTGGTGGCAATATCGTTGATGAGAGATCAACCTTGTTAGATGAAAAGTTAAGTCTGTTTTTTATCAAGCCGCAACCGTGGTGGAAGCTGTTGTTGCTTGGGCCGTATTTACGTAATGGTGCGTCGCATAACACCGACCGCATTATCCGCCGGGCATCTGAAAAATTCAGTATTCAGACCTCAAAACCAAGAGATCTGGAAGCCGATGGTGAATTTAAAACCACCACGCCCGCCGCATTTGCAGTGATCCCGAAAGCTATCGAAGTTATTGTTGGCGATATGCCCACATCAACCTCAGGAACCGTTTGAGATGTCGATAATACGCACTGATGAGCAGGCCGATGCTCAGGTAATTTTAAAATTAATCATCGAAACAGCCGACTTTTACCGGTCAATGGGTGAGTTGTTAACGCAGGACAATATTAATCACCCACTTTTTGAAATTGCTCAGGAAAGAGAGGCCTATGTAGAGCCATTTCTAAAGGTCGTTAAAACATTGGGCGAACTGCCGGTGACCCCCGACTCTGATAAAGAATTGGTTGAAGAGATAGCAGGCAAGCTGACCCAACTGCTATCCACAGATTATAAGAATGTGATTTTTGAGAGATGTCTTAAAAAAGATGCGGTGCTGGCTGAGGTAATCAATAACACCACATTAGGTGAGCAATCGGCAGAGGTTAAAAACTTACTGGATTCACTAAACGAGCATCTCGCTGACACCCAAAAGCACATCAGATGATCTTGAGTTAAAAATCGTGGCAACCGCTGACTCAGGTTGCCACGACTTAACTTTTAAATAAAAACTTAACTAGTGTTTGAATATCACGTAAAGGGCATGAATGATGCCGGGAATGAAGCCTAGCAGCGTCAGTAAGATGTTTAACCAGAAATGACCTTTAAAGCCGACCTCTAAAAACACGCCAAGTGGTGGCAGCAGGATGGCAAAAAGAATCTTGATTGGATCAGTTATCGTCAAAGCCATAGGGAACTCCTAAAAGTGAAATTAGATTCTACCTGAGTTGCAGTCGAACAACGAGCATGGCTGAGTGAGTCTTGAATCAATAAGATCAGACACTTTTAAATCAAATTTTTACCTTCGCTAACACGGTCATTTTATGAATAAATACCTGATTGCTGGATTGGCACTGCTGTCATCACCGACCCTGTCAGCTTCAGCTGGTGTCGATTGCCAAAATGCCCGGACGACCATTGAAATCAATCAGTGTGCGGCAATAGAACTTGAATCGGCGCAAGCCCAATTAGCCGAATATCTGCAAGCAAGTGTTGAGCATCATGCGGATGACTCTGAATTAGTGGCAGCGATTAAAACCGCGCAAAAAGATTGGCAGGCGTACATCACGTCGCATTGTGATGCGGTTTATACGCAGTGGCGTGATGGTACGATACGCGGTGTCATGAGCCTGTCGTGTAAAACGCAGTTAACGCAGCAAAGAACCCATGAAATCTGGGCAAACTTTTTAACCTATATGGATAACTCGCCAGCGGTTTTGCCTGAGCCTGAATAAAAGCTGATATATCAGGTTCGCTTGCCACCTGACTTTTTGCCATGCCGCTGAAAATAGTCCCGCGCGGCTTGGTTAACCTTGGGGGCCAGCAGCAGTGCGGAAAGCATGGTCGGGATTGCCATGGTCGCATAGAGACCATCTATCAGGCCGATGATGGCCGGCAGACTGGCAACGCTACCAAAGATGACCAGTGTGGCGTAAATCCAGACGTAATGATGCTGATGCCGTGCGCCAATCAAAAAGCCCAGACATTTGCTGCCGTAGTACCAGAACGTAAAAATAGTGCTCAGCGACAACAACGCTACAACCAGGGTTAGCAGATAAGCACCGAAACCGGGAAAGGCGGTTTCAAATGCCTGCGAGGTTAGGGTCACGCCATCAATGCCGCCATCGACCTGCCAGCTACCGGTCACCAGAATCGCCAGCGCAGTGCAGGTACACACCAGCAGGGTATCGATCACAGGCCCCATCATGGCCACCAGTCCTTCTCGAATCGGTTCGTTAGTGCGTGCCGCACCATGCGCCATGGATTCGGTGCCAATACCGGCTTCGTTGGAAAAAGCCCCGCGGCGTACCCCGATCAGAATAACCGTGCCAATAGCACCGCCAGCGACGGCTTCACCGGAAAAGGCATCGGTAACAATCAACTGAAAGGCGGCCGGGATTTCGCTGGCAAAACGCAGCAACAGCAGGATGGTCATGCCCAGATACAGCAATACCATAATCGGCACCATACGCACGGTGACGCGGCCGACACGCTGGATATGACCGGTTGTGACCAGCAATACCAGTGCGGCGATCAGCAAGCCCATCACCAGATCAAAGGTGAAATGGCTTTGTGAGGTGGCCCAGCCGGCGGGTTGCGCCACTACTTCGCGCAGGATTTGCACCAATTGGTTCACCTGAAAAGCGGGCATGGTGCCCATCAGCCCGGCGACTGCAAACAGTGCGGCCAGTGGCCACCAGCGCTTGCCCAACCCTTCGCGGACGACATACATGGGACCACCCTGAAGCTTGCCCTCACTGTCTTTGCCACGAAACATCACACTCAGCGAGCAGGTATAAAACTTGGTGGCGACACCGATAACGGCTGTCACCCACATCCAGAAGATAGCGCCCGGGCCGCCCATGGTGATCGCCAACGCCACACCGGCAATATTGCCCAATCCTAACGTTCCAGATAGTGCGGTGCTCAGTGCCTGCGCATGCGGGATATCACCTGTATCGCTATCCCGATCAAAGCGGCCGGTGAGAATTTGCACAGCATGGCCGAAGTGACGATAAGGCAGGCCGCGCGAATACAGCACAAAAAACAGCCCGCCACCGACTAGCAGTATTACCAGTGGCAGGCCCCACATAAAATTGGCAAAAGCGGTAAACAGCGCTTCCATGAAGTCGTCCTGATGATCATTCAGGCTTTTACCCTAGCGGTTTGCCGGCACAGATTCAAAAAGCATGCTGATACTGGTGACAGGAATGTAACGACATGACATCAAAATTGTCAGACAACTGTTGCGTCACGGATTGCACAATCGCGTAGCATTCGAATAAGGCACTTATGGATGGGAGCATAAAAATGAAACTGAACATTCTGCCGGGCTTACTGGCGATTATTTTTTTGCTCTCTGGTGGGGCGAAGCTGGTCAGTCTGCCGTTTGAGATTGAGGCGTTTGCGCGCTGGGGTTATCCCTTCTGGTTTATGTATCTGACCGGTGTGCTTGAGGTGGCGGGCGCGATTGGTTTGTTATTGCCAAGATTGTCTGCATTGGCCGGTGCCTGTCTGGCGGGATTGATGGTGGGCGCGGTGCTGACTCATGTTATCCATGCTGAATGGCCGATGCTGGTGATTGCCGGATCGATAATGCTGCTGGCAGCATGGCATGGTTGGCGCGGCCGTGAAGATATCATGCAACTACTCAGAGGCATTAAAAACTAAGTCCTATGTATTCCACATTCTCACCTGATAGTTTCGGGAGAAACCTTATGCGATTTTTTGCATTATCCATGCTGATTATTTTGTTCAGCCCGCTGGCAATGGCGATTGATCAAAATGACTATCCACATCCGGTCAAGACATTCACATTTGAAAGCCAGCAACAAATGCTGAGCATGCGCTATATGGATGTAGAACCGGAAGGTGCGCCAAATGGGGTCATCATGTTGCTGCACGGTAAGAATTTTAACGGTGCATATTGGCAGCAGACGATTGAGTATCTGGTGGGGCTTGGATACAGGGTAGTGGTGCCGGATCAGATAGGGTTTGGACTATCCAGTCTGCCGAAACATTATCAGTTTACCTTTGCGCAACTGGCCGCTAACAGCAAAGCATTGTTGACGCATCTTGAGATCGATACCGTGAGCGTGATGGGACATTCCATGGGCGGTATGCTGGCAACGCGCTTTGCTTTGCAATATCCAGAAACGACGCGGCAGTTGTTGTTGCTGAATCCCATCGGGCTTGAAGACTGGCGGGCAATGGGTGTGCCGTATGTATCTATTGATAAGCTTTATAATAACGAGCGAAAAAAGAATTTTGGTGATATCAAAATTTATCAGCAGAACAGTTATTACGATGGCCGCTGGAACAACGACTATGCACGCTGGGCGCAATTACTGGCGAGCAGTTATCAGGGCGCACAAGGTGATCGTTTTGCCTGGAATATGGCGTTGACGGCCGATATGGTGCTGTCGCAGCCGGTGGTGTATGAATTTGATCAGCTTCAGGTGCCGACCACATTATTAATTGGCACCCGGGATCGCACCGCGATTGGTCGCGACTTGGTCGATAATGAAACGGCGCAGCAGATGGGTGATTACACTAAACTGGGTAAGGTCGTGGCGCAGCAGATCCCCGATGCTGAGTTAGTGGAATTTGATGATGTCGGACATTTGCCGCATATCGAAGCGCCGGATCGCTTTTTTGCCGCACTGGAAAAAGCGCTTAACCGCGTCGAATAAACTGCATAGATTTTAAAGCTGGCCGGTTGTTTACAGATAACAACGACAAAGCTTGAAACGAAAAGTGAAGGAAACCCGTTTTGGACGATAACGTCATTGATGTACGTGATCTGAGTAAAATTTATCCCTCTGGCTTTCATGCGTTAAAGCAGGTCAATTTACAAATCAAACGCGGCGAAATCTTCGCTTTGCTCGGCCCTAATGGCGCCGGTAAAACCACATTGATCAGCATTGTCTGCGGCCTTGTGAATGTTGGCGAAGGTCAGGTAAAGGTTGGCGGCTTTGATGTGGTCAAACAATTTCGCGAGGCGCGCAAACAAATCGGTCTGGTGCCGCAGGAACTGGCGATTGATGTGTTTGCTTTTGTCTGGGATACCATGGTGTTCAGCCGCGGCCTGTTTGGTAAACCGCGTGATGACGCTTATCTGGAAGAGATTCTTAAAGCGCTATCGCTGTGGGATAAGCGCCATGCCAAAATTCAGTTTCTTTCAGGCGGCATGAAACGCCGTGTATTGATTGCCAAGGCCTTGGCGCATGAGCCGGAAATCCTGTTTCTCGATGAACCGACCGCTGGTGTTGATGTGGAATTACGCCGCGATATGTGGAAGCTGGTAGAAAAGTTACGTCAGCGCGGCACAACGATTATCCTCACCACACATTACATCGAAGAAGCCGAAGAAATTGCCGATAGGATTGGCATTATTAACCGCGGCGAGTTGTTGCTGGTTGATAACAAATGGGATTTGATGAAAAAGCTGGGTCGCAAGCAGCTGATTCTGCACCTGCAAACGGCCATTACCGAATTGCCAGCCGAATTGAATGGTTTTGTGCTGCAAATTGATGAAGAGGGCAAAACGCTGACCTATGATTATGACGACAACCAGCCGACCAATCATGTGACTGAGGTGCTGGCGGCGATTCATCGATCAGGTATTGCGCTCAGTGATGTTAAAACCAAGCAGAGCACGTTGGAGCAAATATTTGTCAGCCTGCTGGAGGACTCACGATGAATTGGTATGCGATTAAAGCCATTTATTTATCGGAGTTACACCGCACCTGGCGCACGCCGTTGCAGAGTATTGCCTCGCCGGTGTTATCGACCTCTTTGTACTTTATTGTCTTTGGCTCGGCGATTGGCTCGGCGATGACCGATATCGGCGGCGTCAGTTACGGCGCGTTTATTATTCCCGGCCTGATTATGCTGATGGTGCTGACCGAAACTACATCCAATGCCTCATTCGGGATTTATATGCCGCGCTGGTCGGGGGCGATTTATGAAGTGTTGTCCGCGCCGGTGTCAGCGTTTGAAATTGTCGTGGGTTATGTTGGCGCTGCGGCGACCAAATCGATGATTCTGGCGGGCTTGATTTTGCTGACCGCGCGTTTGTTTGTCGATTATTCGATTCTGCATCCGCTGTGGATGCTGCTGTTTTTGTTTTTAACCTGTATTACGTTTAGCCTGCTCGGTTTTATTCTCGGCCTGGTGGCGGATGGCTTTGAAAAATTGCAGGTGATTCCGCTGATGGTGGTGACGCCGCTGGCGTTTCTCGGCGGGACGTTTTATTCGATCAGTATGTTGCCGGACTTTTGGCAAACGGTGACCTTATTTAACCCGGTGGTGTATCTGGTTAGTGGCTTTCGCTGGAGTTTTTACGGCACAGCCGATGTAAGCCTGATGTTCAGTTTATTGATGATTGGCGCATTTTTACTGTCGTTTCTGAGCATCATCTGGTGGATATTCAAAACGGGCTATAAGGTTAAAGTTTAATAGTCAGCGGTAGTGCAAAACTGCCGGGGTTCCTATGTCCAAACAATCACTCCTGTTGTTAGCCGATACTTTGCTCGTCATTCATGTGTTGTTTGTCGGCTTTGTGGTGTTGGGGCTCGCTGCAATTTACACAGGCTATTTTTTGCACTGGCATTGGGTCAGGAACCGCTTATTTCGCATCTTGCATCTGCTCGCTATTGGTATTGTTGTGTTGCAATCGTGGCTGGGGATGATTTGCCCGTTAACCATCTGGGAAATGGCACTTCGGCAGCAGGCCGGAGCTGTGGTGTATGGCGGATCATTTATTCAGCACTGGTTACATGAACTGCTTTACTGGCAGGCAGCGGACTGGGTATTTATCTTGATTTATACAGTGTTTGGCGCAATGGTTTTGGCAAGCTGGTTTGTTGTCAGACCGGGTGCCAAAACAAATTAACGCCGCCAGCCAGTTATTATTAAACAAAGTATTTATCAGTAAACGCTTACAGGAAAGATCATGCAATCACGCAGCAACAGCGATTTATTTGAGGGCGCAACAGCCGTTATCAGCCATCAGGTGGCCAAAGACAAACATGCCGAATATGAAGCCTGGCTTGATGAAATCAGTCCGCAGTGCCGCAATGCACCGGGTCATCTGGATCTGCATGTTATCCGGCCGATTGCCGGTCTGACGGAAACCTACACCATCATTATCCGTTTTGATAATCAATCACATCTGCGCGGCTGGATGGAATCGGCGCAGCGTAATGAATTGATTGCCAAGGTGTCGCCATTGCTGGTTAAAGGCGATGATTTTTATATCAGCAGCGGCCTGGATTTCTGGTTTACCCCGGAAAAAGCCAATACCAAAATTCCTATTCGCTGGAAGCAGGCGCTGGTCACCTGGTCAGCGATTTATCCACTGGTGTTGATTTTACCGCTGCTGTTATTACCGGCGATGCATTGGTTGGGGCTGCCTGAAAATCGTTATCTGGATACTTTGCTAGTCACCGGTATTGCCGTGCTTTTGATGGTATATGTCGTGATGCCGCGTTATACCAAACTGATCCATGCCTGGCTGTTTCGCGGCTGTTAACGACGACGCTGATTTTGTGGCAATACGCTTATGGCCCGCCAGTAATGCTGTGTCCAGTAGGGATTTCTGATATCGGAAATCATCACACCACGGCTGGTCGAGGCATGCAGGAAACGGTGATTTTCCAGATAAATACCGACATGCCGGCCATGCCGGAAAAATACCAGATCGCCGGTTTGTAAATCAGTCCGATTGACATGTGGGCCACTGCGAAATTGTTGTGTGGTCGTGCGTGGCAAGTTGATGCCCAATACATCCCGATACGTCACTTGCACAAAACCGGAACAATCAATGCCAGCACGGCTATTGCCACCAATCCGGTAGGGCGTGCCATGCCATTTTTCGTGTTGCTGGTAGAGCTTGGCTAATAGCGGATCTTTTTTAGCAGAGGGCGAGACATAAAAAGGTTCAGCCGGTTCGGCTATTTTCGGACTGCTACCGCAAGCGCTCAATAAACTAACCAATAGCAGCAACCATAGTCTGGGTTGCCATAGTGACATTATTGGCATTTGCGTTGTGTTAATCAGCATCAGGCTCGTTTTGTTGTTGCGTTGGTCATGTAGGCAGATTAAAGCGCAGTTAATTCCCGATGGGCAGTGCAGGTATCACATCCTTCAATCAACTTGACGGCAGCCCCTGGGAAGCGCAAATTTCGGTCTAAAGCTACCTTATTTTCAGATAACTTAGGGAGAAAGTTATGGAATATGTCGATGGTTTTGTCGCTGCGGTGCCCAATCAAAATAAGCAGAAATATATTGAGCATGCCCGTGAGGCCGCGGTGATTTTTAAAGAGTATGGCGCATTGCGGCTAGTGGAGTGTTGGGGGGATGAGGTACCGGAAGGGCAGTTGACCTCGTTTCCAATGGCGGTCAAATGCCAGCCGGATGAAACGGTGGTGTTTTCATGGATCAGCTGGCCATCAAAAGCCGTGCATGATGCCGGTATGGAAAAGTTTATGAATGATCCGCGCATCAAAGCAATGAATATGGATGATATGCCGTTTGACGGTAAACGGATGATTTATGGCGGTTTTCAGATGATTGTTGATGAATAAAGTGGCACGTCATCGATGAGACTAATCGGTTTATTAATGGCGCTGTTGGTGGTGGGCTGGCTGGTTTACGGGCAGTTAAATTTATCCGTGCCGCCAACTGTTGTCAGTGATGATAATGGCGCACCCCGTGTGCCCACGACGCCACAGCAATTAGAGCAGTTTGATCAGGATATCAATCAGTTTGTTATTGATTCGGCAGCCGAACGCGCCCGCAAAATTGAAGAAAACCAGTAAAACTGTCACTAACGTCGTCTGACGCGATGCCCATTGAACTCAATACCTTCCTGCGCCAGTCGTTGGTATTGCTGCTTAAAGGCTGCGCTCCCTTCAGGGAAAGCCAGTTCACCATTGGCTTTGATAACGCGGTGCCACGGCAGGCTTGAATTTGCGGGCAGGTTTTTCAGTGTGCGGCCAACAAAACGGGCATGATTCGGGTAACCACATTGGCGGGCAATATCGCCGTAGCTTAAGACGTTGCCATATGGGATCGTAGCAACCGTTTGCCAGATCATCAGTTGTAATTCGGCCGTTGACATTGATTGCGCGAAACTTTGCCCTGAGAATTATGACCAAGCTTAGCAGCTAGCGGCCATGTGCTGACAGCGGTTTCTTGTTAATATCAGTTCGGCCTCCGGGCAGCTCAGCAGATAATGCTTTTACATCAATAAGGAGAAATAACATGGATAATTTTCTGGCAGCGTGGCAACCACGGGTACTCAGTATTTTGCGGATTGTGACGGCTTTTTTGTTTATGCAGCATGGCGCGCAAAAAATCCTGGGCTTTCCGGCCGAGCAGCGCTATCCATTTGATATCACGTCTCTGAGTGGTGTTGCCGGTGTTTTGGAATTATTCGGTGGAGCCTTATTGTTGATTGGTTTGTTTACTCGACCAGTGGCATTTTTATTGTCAGGTCTGATGGCGTTTGCCTATTTTCTGGTACACGCGCCACAAGGTTTCTGGCCATTGAATAACGGTGGTGAATTGGCGGCGCTGTTCAGCTTTGTGTTCCTGTATATCTGGACTGCGGGTGGTGGCGCCTGGAGCTTGGATAATCTGATTAAACGCAATTAATCAACTGCGTTTAAGAAAAAACGGGCCGTAAAGGCCCGTTTTTGTTTTTATGGTTAAAAGTTTTTAAACAGTGCCAGCGCTTCCTGATATTCGTCACTGTTTTCATCCAATTCGACAACGCTAATACCGGTATCAATGCCCAGTTTTTCAAAAGCCAGCACCTTGTGACGGGTTTGCGGGTCGAGCGCTTTGTCAGTGCCAAAATAACTTTGCAAATTAGCGACCTGTACAACATCACATAAATCCGGACCATCAGGGCCGCTGTTGCGGTTCAGATTGGCGTGTTCGGCCGCGACGGTGATGAGGTTCAGTGGAAATTGCCAGTTTTTCAAAATGGCAGCACTTATCCGTGGATAGAGGTTTTCAACCAGTTGATCAAGGAGAGCATCATCGTCAATCAGTCCGGGAACCGTTTCTGCGCGCATCAGAATAGGCAATACGCCAATATTGTGAATCAGGCCGGCAAGCATCGCTTCATCGGTTTTTATATGGGCCTGTTTGCTGGCAATCACCTGACTGACGGCGGCCACTTCGGTGCTGTGTTCCCACAGCTTACGCATGCGTTTTTCCAATGCTCGGGAGGTCGGTTTGAACATTTGCTCCATGACCAGACTGGTCACCAGATTTCGCACCATTTGCAAGCCAAGGCGTGATACAGCGGTTTGCACTGATTCCACCGGCACCCGGCCTCTGTATAAGGCACTGTTGGCAACTTTTAAGAGCCGCGCAGAAAGCGCTGCATCGGTGACGATAATATCCGCCAGTTGCGCTGCCGTGGCATCCGGATCCTGAACGACTTCGCGAACTTTTAGAGCCACTTCAGGTAGCGTGGGCAGCAGGAGTTTACCGCTGTCCAAATCGGCCAGGATGTTATTGTACAATTCGTCTTGTTGACTCATAGTAATTCGCTGTATTAAATGAATTTGAAGTGTGGTCGATTTTCAGTTATTTTGCTTGGTTTGCCAACCGCTTTAGCTAATCGCAGGTATTCAGTTGAACGACGAATTTCCCAGAATCAAACGGCTGCCGCCTTACGTTTTCAACATTGTAAATGATTTGAAGGCGAAAGCGCGTGCGCGCGGGGAAGACATTATCGATTTTGGTATGGGTAATCCGGATAAGCCGGCGCCCAAGCACATTGTTGATAAACTGGTCGAAGCGGCACAGCGCCCGGATACCCACCGTTACTCGGTTTCGCGCGGTATTCCGCGACTGCGAAAAGCGATTTGTGACTGGTATAAACGTAAATTCGATGTCGATCTGGATCCGGATTCAGAAACCATTGTAACCATCGGTTCTAAAGAAGGTTTAGCGCATTTGGCGCTGGCGACGGTCGGGCCTGGTGACGCCGTATTGGTGCCAAACCCGGCTTACCCGATTCATCCGTATGGTTTTGTCATTGCTGGCGCAGATATCCGTCATGTGCCGTTGACGCCGGATGTGGACTTTTTTGCCGAGCTGGAAAAGTCGGTTAAAGATTCTTGGCCAAAACCCAAAATGCTGGTACTGAATTTCCCCGGTAACCCAACCACGCAATGTGTGGAGCTGGATTTCTTTGAACGGATTGTAGAATTTGCCCGCGAGCATCAGATTTGGGTGATTCATGATTTGGCTTATGGCGAAATCTGTTTTGATGGCTACCAGGCGCCATCGATTTTGCAGGTGCCGGGCGCTAAAGATGTGGCGGTTGAGTTTTACACCCTGTCAAAAACCTACAATATGCCGGGCTGGCGGATTGGCTTTATGTCGGGTAATCCGACTTTGGTCGCGGCTTTGGCGCGGATGAAGTCGTACCTAGATTACGGCATGTTTACGCCGATTCAGGTGGCGGCGATCACGGCGTTGGAAGGCCCGCAAGAATGTGTTGCTGAAATCGCTGAAACCTATCGCAAGCGCCGTGATGTTTTATGTGACGGCCTTAACGCGATTGGTTGGCCGGTCGAAAAACCCAAGGCAACAATGTTTGTCTGGGCAAAAATTCCAGAGCAGTTCCGCGCGATGGGCTCACTGGAATTCAGTAAAAAATTATTGATGGAAGCCAAGGTTGCCGTATCTCCGGGCATTGGTTTTGGCGAATATGGCGATGAATACGTGCGTTTTGGTTTGATCGAAAACCAGCACCGTACTCGTCAGGCGATTCGCGGTATTCGAGACATGATGAAAAAAGGGTAGCTTGTGCAATCAGTAAAAATCGGCATTCTCGGACTGGGTACAGTAGGTGGTGGTACCGTAAGCGTACTGAAACGCAATGCGCGTGAAATCAGCCGCCGCGCCGGACGCGATATTGAAATTTTCGCTGCTGCTGATAAAGAACTGGATAAGCCGCGTAGCTACGATTTAACCGGTATTAATCTGACTGATGATGCGTTTTCGGTGGTTAATAACCCGGAAATTCAGATCGTGGTTGAGTTAATCGGCGGCACTGGTGTGGCGCGTGATTTGGTGATGCAGGCGATTGAAAACGGCAAACATGTCGTCACGGCCAATAAAGCGCTGATCGCCATGCACGGCAACGAATTATTTGCCAAGGCCCAGGAAATGGGCGTCACCATTGCCTTTGAAGCGGCGGTCGCTGGCGGTATTCCGATTATTAAAGCCATGCGCGAAGGCCTTGCCGGTAACCGCATTGAATGGCTGGCCGGTATTATCAACGGCACCGGTAACTTTATCCTCACCGAAATGCGTGAAAAACAGCGCAATTTTGCCGATGTATTGGCTGAAGCGCAGGCGCTGGGTTATGCCGAAGCGGATCCGACTTTTGATGTTGAAGGCATTGATGCCGCACATAAACTCACTATCATGGCGTCAATCGCCTTTGGTATTCCGCTGCAGTTTTACAAATGCTACACCGAGGGTATCAGTAAGATCTCTCAGGAAGATGTGCAATATGCTGCTGATTTAGGCTATCGCATCAAACATCTGGGCATTGCCAAGAAAACCCCGCAAGGCGTTGAATTACGTGTGCATCCGACTTTGATACCGGAGCGCCGTTTACTTGCCAATGTGAATGGCGTGATGAATGCCGTCGTGGTGAAAGGCGATGCGGTTGGCCCGACTCTGTATTATGGTGCAGGCGCTGGTTCCGAGCCTACAGCCTCGGCGGTCGTGGCTGATATTGTTGATATTGTCCGGGCGCTAACCTCAGACCCAGAAAATCGCGTACCGCACCTGGCTTTTCAGCCTGACGCTATCAAAGACACGCCGATTTTGCCGATGTCTGAAGTGGTTACCTCGTATTATTTACGGATCCAGACTGAAGACAAACCCGGTGTGCTGGCCGACATTACGCGGATATTCAGCGAACAAGGCATCAATATCGAAGCGATTTTACAAAAACAACCGGAAGATGATGAAGGTCTGGTACCCATCATTATGCTGACACAGCCGGTTGCCGAAAAGAATATGGACGAAGCCATTGCCCAGATTGAGGCATTGGATACCGTCAAAGATGCAATCATGCGTATTCGCATGGAAACGCTGGGCTGATTAAGCCCGCGAAGTTTATAGAGGAAAGCTTATGTCATTTCGACCCCGTTATACCGGCCTGATTGACCGTTACCGTGATCGCCTGCCGGTGAACGATGACACTCGTTTGATCAGCCTTGGTGAAGGTAATACCCCGCTGATTAAGCTCAATAATATCCCGAAACATATCGGTAAAAATGTCGATATTTACGTCAAATACGAAGGTCTGAATCCGACCGGATCGTTTAAAGATCGCGGTATGACCATGGCCGTGACCAAGGCTGTAGAAGAGGGCAGCAAAGCCATTATTTGCGCGTCTACCGGTAATACCTCCGCCGCGGCTGCGGCTTATGCTGCGCGCGCCGGCATTACCGCGTTTGTCATCATTCCGGACGGTAAGATCGCGCAGGGCAAACTGGCTCAGGCAATGATGCACAATGCGGTGGTGATTCAGATCAAAGGTAATTTTGACGAAGGCATGCGCCTTGTGAAAGAAGTCGCCGATCATGCGCCGGTGACGATTGTGAATTCGATCAATCCATATCGTTTGCAAGGCCAGAAAACGGCGGCTTTTGAAATCGTTGAAGAACTCGGCCGCGCACCGGATTATCACTGCCTGCCCGTCGGTAATGCCGGTAATATCACCGCTCACTGGATTGGTTATTGCGAATATTCATCAGGCAGTGGCGATCATGTCACTGAGGCCTGTGCTTACTGTAAAGGCCATTGCAAATATGCGGGTGGTGCCATTGTCGGCAACCGGCCGAAAATGGTCGGTTATCAGGCGGCGGGCAGCGCACCGTTTATGCGTGGTCAGATGGTTGATGACCCGGAAACAGTAGCCACCGCCATCCGTATCGGCCATCCGCAAAGCTGGGATATGGCCTGGAAAGTTAAAGAAGAGTCCGGCGGCTGGTTTGACGAATGTAGCGATAACGAAATTCTCGCCGCACAAAAATTGCTGGCGGAAATGGAAGGCGTGTTCTGTGAGCCGGCTTCTGCCACATCGCTGGCCGGTGCGTTGCGTGATATCAACACCGGCAAGATCCCCGAAGGCAGCAGCGTGGTCTGTACGCTAACTGGCCATGGTCTTAAAGATCCGGACACCGCCATCAAGCAAAGCAGTTCACCAGTCGTGACAGTGAATGCCGATATGGAATCGGTACGTGATGCTATTTTGAGCAATCTGAGAGACTGATGGCAACGCTGGCACCTAATGAGGCAGAAAGAAGTGCGGCGCGTACGCCGCATGATATTTTTCTGACCAATCTGATTGCCAATCATATTCTGCTGTTTACGGCGATTGCTGCCACCGGCAGAAGCTTTTTCGGCTTTATTGTGCTGGTGCCGATCTTTTCATTTTGTTTTCTTGCTTACACCTTCTGGCGATCTGGCCGGGTCAAGCGTGAAGACAGCGAGTTCATTTACATTCACTGGCAAATTGCCCGCCGCTGGAGCAAGTTGTTTGCGTCGGTGCTGCTGCTGATGGTGACGATTGCGGTACTAGGCTGGCTGGGCTACACCTATCTGGGCATGATGAAAGAGGCGGTGTTTGCTTTTATCGGTGGCCTTGGATTTTTACCGACCTTGCTGACCACGCTAACGCTGATTGTCATTGAATCGGATTCATTACACCATGCCCGCGTCGGCACCTTACCCAATTGGGCGCGGCGTAAGTTTTTAGGCGAAATCATTCCACCTTCAGAATAATTATTGCTGACGCAGCACCACAGAGTGAATGACCAGGTTGTGCTCGAAAAACACATCAAACTGTGGATAACGCCAACGAGTAATCGGCGGCTCACCAATGGCTGCGCGTTTTTCAGCAGCAGTACCAAACTTGGCTTCCACCTGCGCCATCGTCATACCGCGTGAAGGTCTTAATACCCCCTCAGCACTGTTAGGTGTCTTATAGGTTGGCTCGGCAATCGATAGAACATCGGCCTGGGTCGGTAAAGCCATAACAAACAGCAAGACACTGCTGACAATCAAGCTAGATTTGAACATGGCTTTAAACTCCGTTTTTATTGAGTGATTAAGCATACTATTACGGCAAAAATAGCTCAATCAGTGTGTTCAGATAACGTTTACCTTTATCTGTCGGCCGGATGTGATGAATATCATAGGTTAGTAACTCTAAAGCTTCTGCCTGCTTTAATGCCTGATCAAACTGGCCTAACGGCACACCGGTATGTTGCTGAAATAATGGGGTCGGAAAACCATCGGTGAGGCGTAATGCATTGAGCATAAACTCAAAGCCGATATCGCGTATTTTCAGCGCTTCCGATTTCAGTAGCACATTACTGCTATGGGCGGTTTCCAAATAAGCTTGTGGCTGTTTCTGCTTGATACGCCGGACAATCGATTGCTGCGCGGCATCGGAAATCTTGCCATGGGCACCAGCGCCAATCCCCAGATAATCACCAAACTGCCAGTAATTGATGTTGTGACGGCATTGTTTACCCTTTTTCGCATACGCTGATACTTCATATTGCAAATAGCCGGCTTCGGTCAGGCGGGCCTGATTGGCTTCCTGCCAGTCGATAATCGGATCATCATCAGGTAATTGGGGTGGCTGCTGATAAAACAGCGTATTGGGCTCTATGGTCAGTTGGTAATAGGAAATATGCTGTGGCTGCAGGGCAATCGCCGTTTCAATATCGGCGACGGATTCGCTTTCAGTCTGGCCGGGCAGGCCAAACATCAAGTCCAGATTGACATTATCAAAGCCAGCTTGATAGGCGATTTCAACGGCTTTTCTGGCTTCGTTGCCATCATGAATACGGCCGAGCTTTTCCAATGCGGCATGATTAAA
>FYBJ01001411.1_pt1 | contig 74105 bp, 51 predicted proteins | sample 1134611 | NCBI WGS metagenome assembly FYBJ01 (sample SAMEA104116008, study PRJEB20421) | marine metagenome | isolation source: marine
TCAGCAAGCGACGGGTAAACCAAAATATACTGGCCATGCTTTACTGACCGAAAAAGGCAAAGTTCCCGTTGAAGTCGTGCTGTACAAAGCCACATCAAAAAATCGTCATAAACTGAATAAGAACGGTAAGCCCTCCCAATCAGGGAAAAGTAAAATATACTCAAAAGCTTATAAAGAGCCATGGGTTTTAGTCACCTCTTTATCATCGGTTAAAGAAAAACCATCTATTGCTGTCAATATATACAAGCAAAGAATGAGAATAGAAGAAAACTTTCGTGATACAAAATGTAAACGGTATGGCTTCGGTTTAGATGAAAGTCTATCTCAATCACCAAGGCGCTTTAGGATTTTGCTACTCATCGTTGCTATAGCCAACTTTGCCGCATGGCTTTCTGGGCTATTTACCAAAGACAAAGGCAGGTCTTCTCACTTTCAAGCACAGTCGGCCTCGAATACTAATGCTATATCGATTGTATTCCTTGGAAAACGCGCACTCAAAAAGGGATTTAGGATAGGCAGGCGACAATTTGAATTTTTACTTAAGTCACTTGCAAACGTAAATGTCACAGCCCAGCTGGAGACTGGGCTATGAGCATATATTTTGTGTCGATCTCTCAGGGCTTGTCCGCGGGACGTAGGCGAAGAAAATGGTCTTAACTCAATGGCAGTGAGACCGCTGGTTAGCGGCTGATGCATTCAACAATGGCGTCTACCGATTTGATAAACCGGTTTTCATTACGGTAGACCAGGCAGATTTCGTCTGGAAAAAACAGTTCCGGCATCAACGGTTTTAGTTGTTTTTTGCTGGCGATGCTTTCCGGCAGAATAGCAACGCCGGCTTTTTCCTGAGCCAGTTTTGCCAGAAACTCAAAGTTATCGGATTTCAGTGTGCGATGGATGCGGATTTTGGATTTGGTTTTTTTCAGTAGATGCTGAACCTGTTTCAGGTTGATATCGCAAATCAGGCTGAGCTTATTGATATCCAGCTCGTCATCATCAAAAGCATGCCAGAAGCCGACTTTGTCTTCGTAAAGTTTTTTTATGATCAGGTCAGGATGATAGCTTGGGTTAACGACAATACCGATATCAATTTCAAGGCTGATAATGGCCTCATTGATCTCCCTGGACAGGCCATGCATAAAGTGGAGGTTTAAATTCTGCTGCTCCTTTATCAGGCTAAAGAATGCATCCGGCAGATGATAAACTGCTACCGAGGCATGGCAGCCGAGGTTCACCTGTCCTGCAACTTCATGGTTGGCTTCATAGGCTGCATGTTTGACCGCTTCCCAGTCCTGCATCAACGCTCTTGCCTTTTTTAACAGCGCCTTGCCGGCCGGGGTCAATTTCAGACCGGTTTTAAAGCGGTTAAACAGCTGAGTACCCATCTCCTCTTCCAGCCGCTTCATGCTCATGCTGAGCGAAGGCTGGCTGATGCCGATACATTCTGCCGCCGCTGTCAGCGATGCTTTGTTCGAGACTTCGATGAAATATTGAATATCTTTAAAGTTCATGGCCTTCCATGGGAGATACCCCTTTGAACGTTTCCCTTGGCGGAGTTTAGCATGACCGGGCTTTGGCGTCATGGGTTTGCCGGGAAAATCTTTAATAACAATAATAATGATTGAAATCTGTAACGAATGTCTATATAATGATCACTATCTTTTTTTTTAAGGATTTTCTATGTCTGATGTTTCGCCAAAATCTTCTTCATTCACCGATGAAGCCAATACGCTTTTAAACACCCTGCTCCCAGAGTTTGTTTACAATGCAAAACCGGCGGCTCTTAATAATTATCTGATTGGAGTTGAGACTACCCCGGATTTTATCCAAACGATCGCCCAACAGCTTGAGAAAAAATCGCTTGAGTTGCAGAAGGCGGCATGGATTGGCATCTTGGAGCATTATTATCATGAGCAGTTGAAAATAGACTGTAACCTGAACAAAACTAACGATAGTTCAGAACAAAAAGATGCTTCGGAGTATGGACAGACTATTGCCAAGGCTCAGAAGACCATCGAAGAACAAAGCCAAAAAATTGAAGAGATGACTGGGCAAATAGAGAATCAGCAAAAAGAGATTTCGCATATTGAGATTGAAAAAAACGCTCTGCTTGCAGAACAGGAGAAGTGTCAGGACACATTATCTCAATATTTAGAAGATGAAAAGGCTCTAAATGAGAGAAAAAGCAATCGCTTGAAAGAAAAAGAAACGTTGCACGAAAACTTTGTCAAGCTCGCGACAGATGAGCGCAATTTTAACCGGGAAATACGCCGGTTAAAACGCGAGCTTGCAAAACTGGAGAAGAATATTCATGTTAGCATTCAATCCGTTGATAGTTTGAAGCCAACGCAAGAAATATTACAAAAAGAGATTCAGAAGCTGTCTGAAGATTATGAGCAAAAAAAACAATCAATGAGTACAGATAGTCAAGACACAGCAGAACTTACTGCATTGAATGCGAAGATTCAAAAGAAAACTGATAATTTCCATGCATTAGGCAGGCAACGCTCCCTTCACAAGCAAGCAGAATTGATTCGCCAAACTATTAAAGTTGTTGAAGCTGAAATAAAAAATGTATCAGACTTGAAGAAAAATAATGCGGCTGAAAAACAGAACCTTAGGAAGCAAACAGAAGAAGCATATTTGAAGGAACAGCAATTCAAAGAACAAAAAAGCGCTTTAGAAAATGAAAGGAAGGAACTCGATAATTGCTTGCAAAAGCTCGAGGAACAACTGAGCAGTAAGCGCCGAGAATGTGATGAGCTTTCTGAGCAAAAAACAGAGCTGGAAACATTAAAGCAACAAGAGCAGGCAAAGATTGATACGGCTGGCGAACTTATTGATCGGAAAAGGAAGGCTCGCGCATATCAGAGTGAGCAGGTAGAAGCTCGAAGCAAAGCCAGGGATAGTTATGAACAGAAGAAAAATGAAACCGATGTCAAGATGGATCTTGAGTCAGTTGAAGCATTGGTTCGAGCCTCTCTAAGTAAGGAAACCCTGACTGCACTGGATCAGGAAAAAGAACAAAACGAACAAAAACTCCGAGAGGAAAAAGCAACGGCTATCGAAGCAATACGCTCGATTGCGTATCAATTATTTCTTGATCATATTCAAAAGCTGCCAGATGAGCCTAAGTATATGCCTATTAAGTCAAATGCGAGGCTTATCCAAAACCATCGACAGTTAAAACAGGAGTGTAATGAAGACCATTCTGATTTAGCAGGCGAAATTAAACAAATCGATACCATGATCGAAACAGAACGGAAAAAAGTGAGAAGCTTTGCGTTGCAGTCTGAAATAAACGGGCTTGAAGAGGAATTGAAAAGGCAGAGAAATAACGTTAACAATAGTTTTAAGGGCTTAATTTTCTTGTTAATTCTGGCGAGCTTGCTGACGAGCTTTGTTGTAGTAACAGCCATATTGATCTGGACAGGTATTTTAAGTCTGTTTGCTCCTGCCCTTACCGTTGTTGCCGCTGTGGGCATTAGCGCTGGAGTAGCAGCGCTGAGCCTCATTGCTTATAGTGTAATTTCAGCGCATAAAGCAGATGGGATGGATGTTATGCTAAAGCAAAAACAAACAAAAATTGCTCAACTGGGGTGTGGGATTCCGAGCTAGCAAGAATTGAATGGCATCGAGAAGACTATCGAAGATTATCAGGCTGAAAAAACGGAAAAAGAAGAACAATTGCAACGCTTGACAGCATCCGAAAGCGAAGTGCAGCGATTGCGAAAGCAATTACCAACAGAGGTTGCGATTGAGGGTCACGAGGAAGCCAAGTCAGCCAATGAGCAAAATACACCAGCACTGAGTGGAAGTTCTTTCGGTATCTTCTTCGCTGCGTCTTCTACCTGCAGCCGCCATAAACAGGATGCGGAGTCCGGCTTGAACGAGTCTCAAGAGGATGCTGACGATAGCGATGGTGCATTGCTGGCTGATTCCGGCTCATCAGCTTTTTTAAACATGAGTTGATTAAATTTTCGCAGGCTGTCTGATAAAGGACTGTCTGCGATTTTTCCCTCATTGAGGTAACGCTCATTTTCTACATAAAATTGACCATAAAACAGCAGAAAACTGAGTGCCATCAGTACAACGCTGCCGTTTCTCAGCGGCGTCTGTCCATCGTTTTCATTGGCTTCCGGAAAATATTCCAGCAATACACTAACAACACAGGTCAATATCAGGCTGATGGCGCATTTTCTAAAAAAAACGTCCGTAGGATGTTCTCTGCGGTTTTGAAACATCCGATAATTGATCGTATTCGGTTTTGATGCGCCGGTTTTAAGTGTCTGGATGCAGTCAGACAGTAAGGCTTCATACTGTTCGGCCCGGTGGGGGTAGTGTTGTACCTGGTTTAACAACTGGTCTGAAATGTCATTAGCCAACCCGGTAAGTTGAGGGTCCTGATTTTTTTCGGCGAATCCTTTCAATGCCAGGCTTTTTAACGGCAGTGCTCTGATGGTGTTTTGAACTTCGGAAATTTTATAGGCTTGAGCAATATTAAATAATTCCCTGGGGGTTAAAATGGGGGTGGGTATTCTGAGATATTGTTCCATATAAGGGATGGGGCTTGTCATGACCATCCTCCCAATCTTTAAATCGATGCCGGCAATCTTCAAAGCATGGTTTGCCGCGAAAGCGCAGTTGTGGAGCAAAAAATGGTAATGGTCAGGATTATTATAACTGGATGCAGCAAATTGCCGGCAAAACTGGTGGAAGGGTAGCGAACTTTGAAAAAATACCGCGCAGTCATTCTGGTACACCGGAGATTTTCTGGAAGAGGAGCGTAACCCTGGGAACAGGCTGGGTCTTGATTCATTGTGAAGAATACCCACTCTGAATGCTACTTTCACCTGCCCATCATGTTGGAAGATGAAGCCTGGCTCGCCTTCATCAGCATAAGCAAACACTCGGGCACCTACGCCGCTATTTAATACATTTAATTCAATTTTCATTATTGATGGTGTTGTTTATTTTTGCAATTGCTTATTATATACACAAACCGTATTAAAATGCGAGCTTTCAGTATTTTTAAAACAGAAAGATGGTTTGAACGGGAATGTATTCAGGGCCGTCCCATCAAAACTGATTTGAAGCTAATCAATTAGCACGATCTGCCCCCTTCTCCCTTGAGGGAGAAGGGGGGGATGAGGGTGGAGGGTGTGGCACGGATCTGCATAAATAGATTGACATACACTACTTAATTAGTTTATCTACCTGTTTTTTAGCTAATTATTGTATAGATACAAAGTGAATAAGGATGTTTCAAGCTCGTTTGAATCTCATTTTGGTATGTTAAATGATTCACGCATTGAGCGATCTAAATGATATCCACTATCCGAGATTTTATTTGCTGTACTCTGTAAATATGTTAAATAATGCAAAAAAATTAGTTAAAAACGTTGGACTGAAAGCATTACGTAAAAAAGCTGGTTGGGGAAATGAAACACTTGCCTTCATATTAAATCAAAATTTTTAGACAAATCATGAAAGAACGTGCGAGACGGTTAAGACAAAACATGACGGATGCTGAAAACCGCATGTGGTATTACTTGCGAAACAGGCGATTAGGTGGTTATAAATTTGTACGAGAGTACGTTATCGGTCAGTATATCGCTGATTTTGTTTGCCGTGAAAAAAAACTGATCCTTGAGATTGATGGTGCTCAGCATATGGAGGCCATTGAGTATGATTTGAGACGAACTAACTATTTGGAAAGCCGTGGATATCGAGTGCTGCGAATATGGAACCATGATGTTTTTAAAAATACGCAAGCTGTGATGGATAGTGTGCTGAATTTACTCGAGTCCGTGCCATACCCACCACCCTCATCCCCAACCCTTCTCCCTCAAGGGAGAAGGGAGCAGAACGTGCTAACTGATTAGCTTCAAATCAATTTTGATGGGACGGCCCTGGGAATGTATTGACAGGATATTGATTTGATTTTAATATACCCGACAAGTTAGTAAATTACACAGAAAAGGTTGCAATAATGTCCATTTTCCGCTTCCATTCCCCTAAACAGCGTCCTAATCCGTTTAGATTCCATATTGATAATCTATTGAGAGATACTGCGACGATAAACAGCAGTACCGACGATTTTGAAGAACTGATGAAGCTACGCAACAGCCTTGTCCGTCTTGAAAAAAATATGCATCAGATAGAGGGTATTATTGACCCGAATGATCGCGATACTCTGAAGCAGCTGGATGTTCTTTTCCGTTCATGCTACGTCAAACTGGCAAAGCATTTTGGTGAAGATATTGAAGGGAAGTATCAGGCTGAGTTGGAAGCGATAGCGGAAGAGGTCTTTGTTGACCCAAAATTCAGTCGACCTCCGATACTTGAGCTTTTTGGTGATCATCCCATTGAAATCGCAAAGAAAGATCAACTTTCAAGGATATCAAATGATTGGCGGTTTTTAGACAGTCGCCTGAACGATAATGGACATTTCTTTAATCTTTCCGCCATTGGCGCCGGGCTTTTGGGATCTATAGCCGTAGCCGCGATTACATTTTCTATCATAGGCCTGGCCTCCGGACTCGGATTTTTCGGCGCGGCGTTGATGCTTGGAACGGCTGTCTGCGCTCTTTACTTATTAAAAGCCGCTTCTTATTCCTTGCATGTTGAAAGACGGTTTATCCATAATACACTGCAGGATGAAATTACGAATGATGTTCGCAGCATTATTGAATTCATTGAATCTGAAAATGATGGTATTGAACAGGATCTGACTGAGGTCGCGTCAGCGTCTGCACCTGCAGCTTCAAACCTTTATCCTGTTTTCCCTTAAGGTCAGTTGACATTTCGTCTTAGAGTCTACGTTCCGCGCATAAAGCGCGGGAAGTAGGCAGTTCAAGTTGAATTGTCAACAGACTCTAATTGCACTCAACTTTGTTAAATTATTATTGCGTCATTTTCGCCTGCGCGAGAGTGACGCAATAATATACCTAAATCAAGTCGCCTAAAACATAGCATTTTGCAAGATCACAGGTATGTGCCGGTTCTCGTCAATCAGGTTTCATGGTAATTTGAATTAAATTAGCTTAATATTAAGAAATTCTACCTGGACATGGAACAGTCTTGAGTTTATCTAATCTCCAATCCAGATGGCAGTCAGGCATCGTGTGGCTTTCATTGATTGCGATCCTTGCTCATCTGCTTTTGGTTTTCTTTGATTATCCCTTTCAAAATCTGCCCCTGCTTTTTCCTGTTATGCTCGGAGGGATCCCACTTTTGCTGCAGATTTTTTTCAAATTGCTGAAAGCCAATTTGGGGGCGGATTTACTGGCGGCAATGGCGTTGTTGACCGGGGTGATTTTGCAGGAATATCTGGCCGCAACCCTCATTATTCTGATGCTGGCAACGGGGCAGTTACTGGAACAGTATGCCATGAAAAAAGCCTCTTCAGTATTGCTGGCGCTGGCAGAACGTATGCCTTCTGAAACCCATCGCAGGAGAGGGTCTAAAATTGAGAATATTCCGCTTGAACAGGTCAACATCGGCGATGAAATTATTGTCTATCCTCATGAAACCTGTCCGGTCGACGGGCTGGTGATTGAAGGGCATGGTTCGATGGATGAGTCTTATTTAACCGGCGAACCTTATCAGATTTCCAAAGCTCCAGGCTCATCGGCATTGTCCGGCGCTATCAATGGCGAATCGCTGTTGATTATCAAAACCAGCCAGCTGAGTTCCGACTCCCGTTATGCCGAGATTGTTAAAGTCTTGAGTGAAGCAGAACAAAAGCGTCCTTCGATCCGGCGGCTTGGCGATCAAATCGGGGCGGTATTTGCACCGCTGGCTTTTATATTTGCATTGGCTGCCTGGTATATTTCCGGTGATGCGGTTCGTTTTCTCGCTGTTCTGGTAATAGCGACGCCCTGCCCTTTGTTGATAGCAGTTCCAATAACCATCATCAGCGCTATTTCCATGGCGGCGAAACATGCCATTATTATTAAAGATCCCACCGTGCTTGAGCGGCTGCCAACCTGTAAAACCGCTATTTTTGATAAAACCGGAACCTTAACCTACGGCCGTCCGGCATTAACGTCCATGCAGGTTGTAGAGCCTTTCGGTAAAAAGCGGTTGTTGCAGTACATTGCCAGCCTTGAGCAATATTCCAAACACCCGCTGTCGATAGCTATCGTTGAGGCGGCTAGAAAAGAAAATCTGCTGTTGCTCGAATCCAGCAATGTTTCAGAAAAACCGGGGCAGGGCCTGAGCGGTATGATTGATCGCCATCAGATTCAAATCACCGGCAGAAAAAAATTAATTCAGAACTATCCTCAGTTTGCTGCCATGCTGCCGGAAGAATCCCCTGGGCTTGAATGCGTGGTTCTCATTGATAACCACTATGCTGCCAGCTGTCACTTCCATGATGCTCCCCGACTTGAAAGCGAGCCCTTTATCGGCCATTTGAAGCCTGCACATCATTTTAATAAGGTGATGCTGGTTTCTGGCGATAGAGCATCTGAGGTTGACTATCTCGGACAGTTACTTCATTTATCTGAAATTCACGCTTCGCAGAGTCCTGAACAGAAACTTGCCATTGTCAGAAAAGAAGTGAGCATCGCGCCGACAGTATTTATGGGCGACGGCATCAATGACGCTCCTGCACTGACGGCAGCCACAGTAGGCATCGCCTTTGGTCAATACAGCAATGTCACGGCAGAAGCTGCCGGCGCAGTGATCATGGAAAATACCTTAAATAAAGTTGACGAGCTGTTTCATTTAGCAAAAAACAGCAGAAAAATTGCACTGCAGTCTGCTCTTGGCGGCATGTTTTTAAGCATCATCGGCATGGGCTTTGCCGCTGCAGGATATATCAGCCCGGTGGCCGGTGCTATTTTGCAGGAACTTATTGACGTGCTGGCGATTTTAAATGCCTTGCGGCTAATTTTCAGCAGGAATATTCGCATCGATTTACCGGGTTAAAAAAACGACATAGCAGTTGGAAGTTAATTGGGTTAATATTTATCAATCTCAATCCTATCGCTTGGATACAGAAGTCATTAAGGGAGTTTGTTATGCGGAATTTTTTCAGCTGTTTTCGACCGAATAATCAAGTAAAGGTTGTCTCTCCTGTTGATTTAGATCAAAAAATGCATGATGCGTTTCATCGTTTGCCAGCCAATATCAATAGTCTATACGCAAAACATACAGACGGCGACAGTATTCCGAAAACAGGTACAACAATTATTGCATGGTTGGAGGAACTGAGCGATTCGATGTCCTTCAAAAATGATTCGGATAGAATCGTTTTGGTAGTCGCACTGAAGTCGGTGATAGGGCATATTTCTCACACTGGAAAACTCTGTGATGTTGATAGAGGTATTATGAAAAAAGCCATTATGGACATGAGTTCGGAATTAGGTATGGATCTTTGCGCCCAGGTTGATCGTTTTTCCATACTTAAAGACTATTGCTTAGAGAAAGAGATTCAGATTCCGCCAGGGCTTGAGGAATGGATTGATTTCATCGACGATTTAAACCTTGCTTATAGATCAAATCCATCCGAGCCTGAATCGGCTTCACCAGCACCCTGATGAAGTGAATTTTCTTTTCTATGTTCATAAGATTCTAGTACCGTTTCCATTTAGTTTTGCAAGGTGAAAAAATACAATTTGTTGAACCTACGTCCCGCGGCTTGTCCGCGGGATCCAGTGATGTAGATAGATTCATGGATCCCGCGGACAAGCCGCGGGACGTAGGAAAGATTAATTTAATGAAATTACCACCTTGCAGAATTAAATGGAAACGGTACTAGTACCTCAAAGTCTTGTTATTTTATAATTGAGCGACTAGATTTAAATAAGAGCAGTTACACTGATTTCGTCAGGGAGATTCGATGCATGTGTACACGTATTCTTTATGAAACCGGAACAAATTCCTATATCGTCGGTCGAAATATGGATTGGAGCGACCCAACAGCGAAAACACGAATATGGGCTTTTCCCAGAGCGATGAAACGGGATGGCGGCGAAGGAGAGAGCAGCCTCCAGTGGTCATCAAAATACGGTTCAATTGTCTGTTCTTTCTACGATATTGCCACCGCTGACGGGTTTAACGAAGCCGGTCTTGCCGGTAATTTACTTTATCTGGCTGAATCGGATTTTGGCGATGTGCAGAAACAGGATAAACCCAGAATCTCTGTCGGAGCATGGCTGCAGTATTTTCTGGATAATTACAAGAATGTACAAGAAGCCGTAGTCGCGATGAAAAAACCACCTTTCGCAATTGTCGCCCCGGTTCTTCCCAATGGCCGGGAATCCTCCGTGCATTTATGTATTTCGGATAAAACAGGCGATTCAGCCATTTTCGAATATATTGGCAGCGAGTTAAAAATTCATCATGGTCCACAATATCAGGTGATGACCAATTCTCCCGTTTACGATGAACAGCTTGCCCTGAATGCCTACTGGGAGCTAATCGGCGGAGATAACATGCTGCCCGGCACCATCAGTGCAGCAGATCGTTTTGTCCGAGCCAGTTACTTCTTAAAAAGCGCTCCGAAATTTGAAGGCAGAAAACTGGCTGTTGCTGCGGTGTTTTCACAGTTGAGGGCGGTGAGCGTGCCTTTGGGATTAAGCGATCCCGAACATCCGAATATTTCATCAACCCTTTGGCGAACCGTTTGTGATCAAAACACGGGACGGTATTATTTTGACTCTGCCATCCGTCCTGCGCTGTTCTGGATTGATATCGATAATTTCGATTTAAGCCCGGGCAGCAGTCCATTGTCTTTGGATGTTGATGATCCCGATATTCCTCTTGGCGAAGTTTCCGCTGCGTTCAAGCCCGCTCCGCCATATTCCTGGTTGGTTTAAGCTGGAGAATGTCGGTGAAAAAAAATGATAGGGAGGGGCTGATTGAATCAAAGGAACTCAAGTGGCAAACCCTGCCCATGGACGATTTGCGGCAACAATTAAAAACATCTTCAGAGGGCTTGAGCCAGAATGAGGCTTCAGAGCGGTTAAAACAGTATGGCTTGAATGCCATTGAAGAAAAAAAACTGAATCCTTTCCTTAAATTTTTGAGTTATTTCTGGGGACCAATCCCGTGGATGATTGAAGCTGCGGTTATTTTGTCGGCTTTGGTGCAACACTGGCCTGATTTTTTCATTATTCTCGTCCTACTGGTTTCCAATGCATTGGTAGGTTTCTGGGAGGAATATCAGGCAGGTAATGCCATCGCCGCCCTAAAAGCCAGTCTCGCCGTCCGCGCCAAGGTGAAGCGAGATGGTCGCTGGATGAGCATTGCTGCCACGGAACTGGTGCCGGGCGATATTATTCATCTTCGTCTGGGAGATATTGTGCCGGCAGATGCCCGTTTACTGGATGGCGATCCTGTTGAAGTTGATCAGTCGGCGTTAACTGGAGAGTCTTTGCCTGTTGCCCATAAAAGCGCAGAGGCTGTATTTTCAGGTTCAATTGTACGGCAGGGTGAAATTGATGCCCTGGTTTATGGAACTGGAACAAATACCTATTTTGGCAAAACTGCAGCAATGGTTGAAGAGGCTTCCACTGTCAGTCATTTTCAGCGCACGGTATTGAAAATAGGTAATTATCTTATTCTGCTTGCCTTGGTACTGGTTGCACTGATTATAGTCGTTGCCATTTATCGAGGCGATCCCCTCATGACGACCTTGCAGTTTGCGCTTGTTCTAACGGTTGCTGCCATTCCCGTGGCCATGCCGACTGTACTGTCGGTCACTATGGCCATCGGTGCGCGTCTTCTTGCGAAAAAAAATGCAGTTGTAACCCGTCTGACCTCGGTGGAAGAGCTGGCAGGAATGGATGTTTTATGTACAGATAAAACCGGTACCTTAACTCAGAATACCCTGACGCTGGGGCCTGAGTTTACTGTTCAGGGAATAGATTCCGATGCATTAATTTTTAACGCAGCCTTATGTTCAAGGAGTGATAATGGAGATACGATTGATTCGGCAATATTGGCCGGCGTAAAAGATAAAGATTCCCTGTTAAAATATAGAATTGTTCACTTTCAGCCTTTTGATCCAGTGCATAAACGTACCGAAGCGACACTTGCATGCCAGGATGGCAAAACCATCAAGGTCACAAAAGGCGCGCCGCAGGTAATTCTTGGGCTTTCATCTAATCAGGATGAAGTTGCTGAGTTAGCGAATCAAACTATTCAGAAATTTGCCCATCACGGATATCGGGCTTTAGGCGTTGGCCTTGATGATGGGGAGGGGCAGTGGCGGTTTTTGGGCTTACTCTCCTTTTTGGATCCCCCCAGGGAAGATGCTAAATCGACCGTGGAACTGGTTGAGCGGATGGGTGTGGATATTAAAATGGTGACAGGAGATCAGACGGCCATTGCAAGGGAAATTTCAGCTGAACTCGCGCTGGGCTCTGATATTATGGATGCCGGTCTTTTTAACCTTTCTACCGAAGAAAACACAAACCGTCTTGCGCAGTCTATTGAAAAAGCTAATGGATTCGCCCAGGTTTTTCCGGAACACAAACTTTTTATTGTACAAAGCCTGCAAAACCGAAGCCATATTGTCGGCATGACCGGCGATGGAGTCAATGATGCCCCTGCTTTGAAAAAAGCAGACTGCGGCATTGCCGTTTCCAACGCCACCGATGCAGCAAGAGCCGCTGCGGATATCGTGTTAATGAGTTCCGGACTATCGGTGATTTCAGAGGCTATTAAGCAAAGCCGTAAAATTTTCCAGCGCATGAACAGCTACGCTATCTATCGAATTGCCGAAACCCTGCGAGTATTGCTGTTTATGACGCTGTCGATTCTTATTTTTAACTTTTATCCATTAACCGCAGTGATGATAGTGATTCTTGCGCTGCTGAATGATGGCGCCATATTGTCGATTGCTTATGATAAGGTTCATTATCAGAATCGTCCTGAGGTTTGGAATATGAAAAGGGTTCTCGGGATTGCAACGGTATTGGGGGCTGTTGGTCCTATTGCTGCTTTTGGATTGTTTTTTATGGGGGATCGGGTTTTTCATCTTGATCATCCGCATCTGCAGACCTTGATGTATCTGATGCTCTCGGTTGCAGGTCATTTCACCATTTTCCTGACCCGGACCCGAGGTCCATTCTGGTCGATAAGGCCTGCGAATATTCTCCTGATGGCTGTATTAGGCACACAGGCTATTGCAACGCTTATCGCCGTATATGGTATTTTTATGCATCCTCTGGGATGGGGATGGGCGCTGTTTGTCTGGGTTTATGCTTTGATCTGGTTTCTGCTGAGTGACGGAATAAAACTTTTGGCTTATCGATTTGTGGGTTAGGGGCTGTTGAGGCGCTTTTGAAATAAAATTTCGCTTGCCATTTGACTAATTCAAGTTCAAAATTAGCCCCATCCAGTAACCAGGGGTATCTCCCTGGTTTTTTTTCTTTTTGAGTTAGATAAATCATCATGAGAATAGCCATATTATCAAGAAACGAATCCCTGTATTCGACCATCCGCCTGAAAGAAGCGGCAATGAAACGGGGGCATGAGGTTGAAGTGGTTGATTTTTTAAGCTGTTATATGAATATCACCGCTAAAAAACCATCTATTCATTACCGCGGGGACGAGCTGCCGCTGTTTGATGCCATTATTCCCCGTATCGGCAGCAACCGGACTTTTTCCGGTTCGGCGATTGTGCGTGGCTTTGAGACGATGGGGACTTATTCCATTAACTCTTCTTTGGCGATTACCCGTTCACGGGATAAATTAAGAGCGCACCAGTTGCTGGCGATGAAAGGCATTGATATGCCTGCTACGGCATTTGCTCCGGCGAAGAGCGATATTCATGACCTGATGAAAATGATCGGCGGGCCGCCGGTAGTGATTAAACTTCTTGAGGGTACACAGGGGGTCGGCGTGGTGCTTGCTGAAACCCGGAAAGCTGCTGAAAGTGTGATTCAGACCCTGATGGGTTTAAACGCCAATATTATTCTGCAGGAGTTTATCAAGGAAGCGGATGGTGCTGATATTCGTTGTTTTGTGGTGGGCGATAAAGTGGTTGCCGCCATGAAACGACAGGCTGAGAAGGGCGAATTCCGAGCCAACCTGCATCAGGGCGGTGTTGGAGAGCCGATAAAAATTACCAAGGCAGAACGGGCTGCGGCGGTGATGGCTGCTAAAATAATGGGGCTGCAGATGGCCGGTGTCGACATGCTGCGTTCAGAAAGAGGGCCTTTGGTTCTTGAAATTAATTCCTCCCCGGGCTTAGAAGGGATTGAAAAAACAACAGGCATTGATGTGGCTGCAAAAATTATTCAACACATTGAAAAACATGCCAAACCGATTGGGCCAAAAAGCCGCTATCAGGGGTGATATCTGATTTTTCAAAATGCGAATTCACCCCGTTGTCAACATCCCGGAAGCAATCCCGGTTGTTGTTTCTCTGATCAGGTAGCTATCATTGGTTTCAATAGCATGTATCTGCAGTAAATTCAGCGGATGTATCAGAGGGGATCGCAGATGAATGCTCTCCTGCATCCAGGGCTGACTGCAAAGGTTCTGGTTTTGTCCGGTGATGTCATACAAGGCTTCACAGGTCAGCTCGAATTCATGCTGAAATTGCTCCATGGTTGACTGTTTTAAGGCCTCGGGCAGCGTACTGGTTTTGAGGTAGCAGCACCAGACGGCCAAATCCACTTTAGCCAGGGTGAATCCCAGTATCGTCATAAAGGTTTTAAACAGAGCATTATCATGATAGGCCGTGATCAGCTGCTGGCGTTGCGGCTCAGACAGGCTCTGCCAGCTGCTGCCAACTCCCCACCATGTCGGGAACAGAACCCGGGTCTGGGTCCAGCAAAGAACCCAGGGAATCGCCCGAAGCCCATCAATGGTCAATGCCTGACTGCGTTTTACTGGCCTTGATCCAAAATTTAACTGGTTTAACAGACGGTAGCTGGTCGCCTGACTGACAACCTTTAAAAAATCAGGGTCATTGAGCATTTGGGTATACTGGGCGGAAACCCTGGCTGCAAAATCGCCTACGATGTCCTGATAGGGCAGTTCAAGCTGGTGCCGTTGGGAAGACTCTGTGCAGAGTTTTTCAACGATACTTCTTAAAATCGCAGCACTTGCAAAATTTCTTTCAACCATTTCACCCTGAACGGTTGTTTTATAAAAATAAAAAGCAGATTGCGGCCACCAGGAGGTCTGTTCATGAATGGAGCCGCCGCCGCGGTCGATACTGCCGCCGGAGCCATGAAAAAAAATGGGGGTGATATCGTGTTCTTTACAGATTTTATTAACCTTGCGCATGCTATTGGCAATCGCCAGCCGGCTGGCCAGAACACCCATGCCTTTTGATGAATCGGAGTAGCCGAGCATCAGCTCAAACCGTTGTTCCCACTCCGTGTGAATTTTCTTTTTGAGGACAGGGTCGTTGAACACTTCGCTTAAGATATTCGGCGCGTTATTTAATGCCTTGGCGGTTTCAAACAGAGGCACTACCCTTAGAGACTGATTGGGAAGGCAGCGGTCAATGATTTTGAGGGCGGCATCGATATCTTTTTTCGATTGTACCATGCTGATAACCAGATCTTTCACATAATAAAAGACCTTCGTCTGTTGGCTGAGTAATCCGGCGCAATGCAACATTCGTTCAATGGCCATGGGTTGTTCGGCGCTCAGTGCCTGATGGATGACCGAGGCATCTTCTCGAAGTTCCAAAGGAATGATCAGAGCCGGGAATCGTTTTAACAGTCCGGCGAGTTTTAATAGTTCCGGATGAACCATGCCGATGCTCTGGCCGTAATCATGGGTCAAGGCAATCAGCGCCTGTTTAAAGGCTTCCAGATGAAGACCGTCTTTACTGCTGACCTGTTGCAGGGGTTTAAGCATTTTTTTGCAACGCTGAATTCCCTGCAATAAATCCGGCCAGTTCAAGCCGGTCAGGGTTAATTGGTTTTGCGTCTGGCTCAGGCTGTTTTTGATATAGTCGATAAAAAATCGCCGGGCAAGGCTCATGACGTTAAACATGACCTGTTCATCAACGCCGGGATGCCCATCTTTGTCGCCGCCGACCCAGGTTCGAAGGCGGATATCAAAACCATGCTCGTTAAGTGCAAGAAGTTCATCAATAATATCGCCGCGCAGCACCGTAGAAAAAATAGCCTGAGCCTCATCGATGACTTTGGGCCGGTCATGTTTCGCCACCGGAGTCAGCCAGGCCAGTTTTAATAAATGACGCAACTGCTGCTCGTTGTCTTCCAGCAAGTCGCTGGTCAACCGTGCCAGACATAGATTTCGGATGTGTTCGAACAGGGCAATATTGGCCGGTGAACGGGCTTCGGTCGGATGCGCTGTTAACACAAAAACCATAACGCTATTGCAGTGCAGTTGACAACGGGTGGATTGGTTTTGATTGAGCCGGTAACTGCGATAGGCCATCTCGCAGGCATTGATCAGTTGAATCATCAGGGTAAAGCCATGGGCGGTCTGCCGGGATGCCTGCTGGGTTTGCAGTTTGAGCTGTTGATATAAATTCAGCAATAAAGCCTGACGCTCATCAAAGCGCATGGTTGTGTAATGGCTTAGTTGTTCCATCATTTTTTCAATATGTTCAAAAACCCCGGCTTCGGTTTGCTGTTGAATAACGTCCAGCAGACTTTGCTGCGTTGAATGAATGAGTTGAAGGAGTTGCGCTGAAAACTGCTTTTTTGAGCTCATCTGAATCCTTGATGTTTAACATTGCGTTTTCATTATTGATGATTAACGAAGGGGTTTCAAGCCATCGCATGATTTACTTCATCCCCGGGATTTTGGTAAAAAAGGGTCATGTACAAAAAAGCCTCGATGGCTGAGTCTTAAAAAACGATGGTTTTTTGAGAGTGGGAAGCTTTTTTTTCGGGAATGTAAACGGCCAAATTAAATTACCGGCATCTGCCACGCTATTATGGCCAGGCATTTACAATTAGAAGTGTTGGAAAATCCATATGCTTTCTTAAAAACTTATCTATGAATTAACCTATTGAAATCTCATTGAGTTTTGTTTTTTTAAGACTGCAAGGCGATTTTTTATTGATGTTGAAAAAACAATCGAGTTTCACATTGTGGATTAGCGAGTTAGGCCTGGTTTTGATATCGTATAACCTGGTTGCATTCCACCATCTTGAATAAAATCATCCAGCATTCCTTTCAATGAAGAGGTGGGCATTTTAAGTAACATGGGTGGATACCATTGAGGAATGTTTTTAAGTTTATTTGCAGCAAATATTGAGAGTTCCTTTAGAGAAGCTACTGGATTTGTTGTTGCAATCAAATCTTTTTGATGTAATTCATGATAATACTGGTTTTTATTATCATTATATTGTAGCCAGTTTTGATATAAATTATTACTTTCTGGATTTTCTGGTTTAAATCCTCGTATATAGAGAAGAACAGCACACTTCCTTAGATTATCAATATTATCAAGATTATCATTGGATGTTCCGAGTGTTGTCTTTAGAATATCATCAAGGCATTCCTTTATGAAGTTTGTAGTATTATTTGGAATCGTTTGAATAACTAATTCTCGGTGTTGAAGTAGGGCTAAAATAACCCAGTAGCCTTGTATGGCGTTATTAACCTGGCTCTTACAAGCTATATAAAATGGTGTGTGTCCAAAGTTATTATAAGGATTGATTTCAATGCCCTTATGGGTCAACAGTTTTTCAAGGATTATTGAGTTGCCTGTTTGGCAGGCTATATGCAAAGGGGTGTTTCCATGAACGTCAGAAAGGTTAACATTAATATCTGGATGATTTAGCAACTCTTCAACCAGGTTTTGGTAGTCATAACCACATCCGCGGTCAGCTTTTATCTCCTGGCGATATGATATTATTATATCGCTTGTACTTTTTTGATGGTCAAAAAAAGTAATATGTCTTCTGCTATTTCCATGAAATGATCTTTCTGGTTGTTCGTCGTATCCATTAGAGCAGGCGATAGACAAAGGGCTGATCCCACCATTATTTGCAAGATTGACTTGAGTTTTAGGTTCTGTCAGTAGCTTTTTAACAGTTTCTACGTGGCCATTATAGCAGGCCATTAACAGCGGCGTATCTCCGAAACTATCAGTAGGATTAACGTCTATATCTGAATGCGTCAAAAGTATATCAACAAAATGGCTGTGATTATGCTCACAGGCCAGGTGTAGAAGCGATGTTCCATTATTGTCTTTAAAGTTAACGTTATCGGGATGGTCAAGCAGCCAATTAATCGCTTCTTCGTGACTTTTAACACAGGCTCTGCCTGGAGGTATGTTTCCATCAATATTTGAGTTTTCGGATTGACTGAATTGTGGCATAATGTACCCCGTGAAAAAAAACTATACTAGCAAATAACTACACAAGTAACCACGGTATTTACTTGCTCTTAAAATGACAAAAATCCAAAGTATGGGATGGATAAGAATTATTTCTTCTTGCTTTTAGGTTTTTTTGGCTTTGGTGCAGGTAACTCTTCTTGAGTGATTTGAATTAATTTAGACAACCACTCACTATCTTCCCAATGCTCACCAGAGACTAAATAATAATTTTTAGCGCCAGGGTAGGGAGGCTGCCCATCTACTTGGCCTAAGAAGGATTTTCCTGATATGGTTGGTTTTACAAAAAGCATATCGTCACAAACTAAGGCCACTACTTTCTTGTTACAATAAATGGCATATTCTCCAAACATCTTTTTCGCTGAAATGATCCCTGTACCTTGAATTTGATCTGTTATGAAAATAATGGTTTCTTCTTTTGAGGCCATGGCTTTAATTTTTATAAAAAAAATCATTCTACCACTTTAGTTACCTCCGTAAAACGATCGTTTTCCGAACGCCTATATCAGACATTTGAAATTACCTAAAAGCACCCTCAAATCGGTTCGTAATCTCTTTCCATTATTCAAAGTCCATTATATGATGATTCGATAAGACATATTGGACAAAAGGAATAAGAATGAGAATAGGGTATGCCAGGGCATCAACACATGAGCAAAATAAATTAGAAGTTGGTGGGGGGATAAAATCTTATATTAGTGGTCAAAAAGAGAGTGAAACATCTAATAATAATGTGAATAAGGTCTGCTTCTCGATACCCTTTGTACCCGAAGCCATATTGCCACCTAAAAAATAATTAGGCCAAACCAATATCCCATTGTATTGAACTTAAATGTTAAAGTTTTGACATATGCCAAAAAAAGACCTATAATTAGGTCATATAAAAGGGCTTTATTTAGAGGTGGTATATGCAAACTTTACATGCGACACAAGTCGCCAGTATCAGTGAACTGAAGAAAAATCCAACTAAAGTTATCAATGATTCTCATGGACAGCCTGTAGCAATATTGAATCACAATACGGCTGCTGCTTACCTGATACCCGTAGAAACATTTGAACGAATGATGGATGTACTTGATGATAATGAATTATATAAAATTGTTGAGAAGCGACTATCTTCTCCATTTAAATCTGTAAAAGTCGATATTGATGAGTTATGAGCTTCATTTTCATCCTCAGGCGCTAAAGGAATGGAAAAAACTAGCAAAGGGTTTGCAGGAGCAATTCAAGAAAATATTAAAACGTCGTCTTGAAAACCCTCATGTGATTTCTTCAGTTCTTAGTGGTAAATTGAAAGAATGTTATAAAATAAAATTAGGTCAATCTGGCTATCGGTTAGTTTATCATGTTAATGATAATAAATTAGTAATAACGGTGATTGCTGTTGGTAAAAGAAATAAGAATAAAGTTTATAACGAGGCGGAGAATCGAAAAGAGTAAACTGTCCCAAAACCCCATGATAAGAGACACAAAAAGTGCCGACATAGCTACTGGGAAAAGAGACACAAAAAGTCCTTGAGAAAAAAAGGATTACACAAATACTCGTGAGCTTTCTGCAATTTTGTAGAATCTCACTGAATCTAGTACCTCATCCTCATCCTGAGCGTTAACAATTAACCTGAATTAACCATTTAAGTTATACAGTGATCGTTGGTCATAAGTTTTGCCTCTTTTATTTTCGAGGCTATAGCTTAACGAGGGGGCTTGTCCATAGTCACGCAGGCCTACCGAAAGCTTACCTTCATCCATCTTCATCGGGATTTTGCCGTGAATTAGATATTATCCTGTAACTCAAGGGAGAGCATTCGAATTTTAAGTTTTGCTTGAAGAATGATTTCATTTCAGCAGATAATGGAATATACAACGGGCATGAGGTTTCGATTTGGTGGATAAAACGCTAACAACAGGGCAGTTAACCTTAAAATGGTTGGGTATTGATACCTATCGGGAAACCGTTATTTATATGCATAAAAACTGTCTGGTTTGTCAGGCAGAAGGGTTTGAGGTGCATGCGCGTATCAAGGTAAGCTATGGCGATAAAAGCATTTTGGCGACGATTAATCATATCAATAATGGCGTTCTGCAGCCAAATGAGGCTTCTTTGTCACAGTATGCATGGAATTTGCTGGGTGCAAAAGAAGGGGAAAAGATTCAGTTAAGTTATGCCAAACCGTTATTATCCTTAAGCTACGTCCGTTCAAAAATCTATGGCCATCCTCTGAAACCTTCAGAAATACGGGAAATTATCCAGGATATTGCCGAAGGGCATTATACCAATATTCATGCAGCCGCTTTTCTAACGGCCTGCGCAAGCAACCCCTTGAATAAATCCGAGATTATCGATTTAACCCGTTCAATGAAAGATGCCGGCGAGTGTTTATCCTGGGATCGTTCTTTAATTGTGGATAAACACTGTGTCGGCGGCCTGCCGGGCAATCGGACCAGCCCGATAGTGGTACCGATTGTTGCCGCGTTTGGGCTGACCATGCCCAAAACCTCGTCGAGGGCGATCACCTCACCGGCAGGTACGGCTGATACAATGGAAACGCTTGCCCCGGTAGCGCTGAGTATCCAGCAGATCAGACGGGTCGTGGAGCAGGAGCAGGGCTGTATTGTATGGGGCGGTGCGGTGAATTTGAGTCCTGCTGACGACATTATTATCCGGGTTGAGAAAGTGCTGAATCTGGACAGCGTCGGCCAGCTTATCGCTTCTGTTCTCTCTAAAAAATTATCTGCAGGTTCAAACCATGTGGTGATTGATATCCCCGTTGGTCCAACAGCAAAAATCAGAAGCATTGAACATGCAATGGAGCTGCAGTATCTGTTAACCGAGGTTGCTCGTGCTGTTGGTTTAACGCTGAATATCATTCAATCCGACGGAAGGCAGCCTGTCGGCCGCGGTATTGGCCCGGCGCTTGAGGCTTATGATGTTTTAAACGTTCTCCAGAATCAGGCGGATGCGCCCTTGGATCTTCGGGAGCGCGCTTTGACGCTTGCAGGGCATATTCTTGAATTTTCCCCTGAGGTCAGAAAGGGGCAGGGCTTTCATCTTGCCGAAGATATCCTTGATTCAGGGCGTGCCTGGCAAAAATTCCAGGCGATTTGCGAGGCACAGGGCGGATTAAGGGAGCCGCCCATAGCGAAGTATACCCATACCATCGCCTCAGATGTTAAAGGACGGGTCTCCAGCATCCAGAACCGCTCGCTTGCCTACCTGGCCAAACTGGCCGGCGCGCCGAATGATAAGGCTGCCGGCGTTGTACTGCATGCCCCGTTGGAGAAAGGCGTGTCAAAAGGCGAGCCTTTGTTTAGCATTCATTCGGATTCAAAAGGCGCGTTAAACTATGCTTTGTCTTATCTGGATCAGGTGAAGGAGATTGTTCAGGTGGAGGAACATGAATGAAAACAGTCATCTTAAGTTTATTTGAACAACACCCTTTGCTGGAACCCCTTGCGGCGCATTTTGAATTTGAAATCGGCCGCATCAGGTTAAAGAGCTTTCCTGATCAGGAGTCGCTGCTTCAATTTGAAACGGATCTGGAAGGAAAAAATGTAATTATCCTCAATAGTCTTGACCGGCCTGATGCTAAAATGCTGCCTTTAATCTTCGCGGCAGAAACGGCCAGGGATCTGGGGGCGAAAAAGGTTGGCTTATGTGCGCCTTATCTTTGTTATATGCGGCAGGATAAACGTTTTCACCGAGGCGAGGCGGTGACTTCAACCTATTTTGCAGATCTCGTTTCCCATTATTTTGATGGATTGGTTACGGTGGATCCGCATCTTCATCGCCGGCATTCTTTAAGCGAGATTTATTCCATACCTAACAGCGTCCAACATGCGGCCCCCCGTGTTTCCGAGTGGATTTCCGAACATATCCCAGAGCCGCTTTTAATCGGACCCGACAGCGAAAGCGAGCAATGGGTCAAGGAAGTGGCTTTGGCAGCAGGAGCTGATTTCCTGATTCTTGAGAAAATACGCCATGGCGACAGGGATGTTGAAATTTCAAAACCGGCGGTGGAACATTATCTGAATTATACGCCGGTACTGGTTGACGACATCATCTCCAGCGCCCAGACCATGATTGAATCGGTCAGGCACCTTCGTCAGGCCGGCATGAAACCGCCAGTTTGTATTGGCGTGCATCCAGTTTTTGCGGATGATGCTTATCAAATGCTGTTAAATTCCGGCGTGGAAAAGGTGGTGAGCTGCAATACCATTCCGCATCCCAGTAATCAGATTGATTTATTTCCAATATTGTCTCAGGGTATAATGGACATTTTGTTAGTTGAGAATCAATGAATATTGCAGAGCAGCGAATCGCTGTCCGTGATCTTGAAATCAGGGTTATCCGGAAAAAAATGAAAACCGTCCGTCTGGCCGTCTATCCGCCGGACGGCGAAGTCCGTTTGTCGGTACCTCAGCGTTATCCTGAGAAAGATATCCGTCGGTTGCTTGAAGAAAAATTTTCCTGGATTGAAAAAAAACGTTCTGAAATGCTTGAACCGCAACGAGCGGAGCTTCAATTTGTTTCGGGCGAACAGCATGATTTTCTTGGTCAGCCTTATTTGCTTGAGTTGATTGAGGCAGAAGGCAGACCCCGGGTTGCTGTTCAGGATGGGCGAATCGTTATGACTGTTCCAAAGACTTATACCCTGCCGCTTCGCAGAAAAGTGCTTGATGAATGGTATCGCCTGCAACTGCAGCTGCTGCTTCCAGAAATTACGCCAAAATGGGAAAACATTGTGGGGAAAAAGGCAGGGGAATACCGGATAAAAAAAATGAAAACCCGTTGGGGTACCTGTAACCCCAGAGATAGCAGAATCTGGCTTAATCTGGAGTTGATAAAAAAACCTCTGGAATGCATTGAGTATGTTCTGGTTCATGAACTGGTTCATTTTTATGAACGTTATCACAACCAGAATTTCAAACAATATATGGATAGATTCCTGCCGCAATGGCGTTGCTGTCAACGTCAGTTAATGGAAAGGGATCGATAATCCACAGCTTGATTATTGTTCTCAGAATCTGTTTCATATTCAATTCCAAGCGGATATATTATCTCTTGATCTGATGAATCAGTTTCTTCAAGCAGCGTTTCATCTGTGGGTTTCGTTCCTGCGATGCCGCGGCTGAAAAACTGATGATATGAGCTTTCGGCAATCGGTGCTGAGTGACTCGCATCAGGAGTGGCTGATTCTGTCGGCCGGCCTCTGCACCAGTTGCGGATGGCCTCAAAGATATTCGCCAGAAATGCCCTTGTGTTTGGAAAAATCTGGCCGCGATTGTTAATCCATGCCCGGAAATTGGCAAAAGGCACCCTGGCATCTGCAAAATGAACACCGGGGATTAAATTGGCGTATCCTTTGAGCGTTGCCAGCAGCGGCGTGTACCAGTGTGTGTAGCTCACCGCACGGCCGTCGTGACCGATATCATATTCATCATAAATTTTGATGTCATTGGATATGTAATGTTCAATATCAAAGTCTGTCAGAATCGTTTTGCAGTTGTCGGGCAAAGTGAATTCAGGAAGGGTTTTACACAGCTTATCAATCGATGCAATTCCATCTTGTGTGAACAGATCCATGTTTTCAATGGTTCTTCTGAGTGCATGCCATGCTTGTTGCGTATGATTCTGGTATTGAGCAAGCAGGGAATTGATTGCTTCAATATCGATATTTTCTTTTAACAATTCAGTTTGAATATTCGGCCAGACTTCATTCCATGCCTTGTCGGATTTATCAACAAACGTAGACCAGGCCGGGCGAAGCAAGTCACGGTGGCTTTCATGATGCTGTTGCAACATCTCGAAAAAGTTAAGGGTGAGGATTTTTCTAAAATCACCCAAGGTATTTTTGATGAGGCGTTCACTTTGTTGCTGCCTGTCCATCATGGCTTGCGCGCGCTCGATATAAGCTTCTGCATTTCTGTAAAAGGCCGAACCCAGCTTCTGCCGCCCAAGTCGCTTTTTCAGACGCCGTTTGTCCAGGACAATCGAACTGTTGCCCGGGTCGCCGAAGCGGGCGGCTCGTCCAATAATCTGCATGAGATCGCGAACCCTGGGTAAATAGGTCAGCATGAGGCTAAGGCCGTGTTCACGGGCTGCATTTTTCAGCGAGATGTCAGTTCCCCGGCCAATCATATCGGTAGAAACGGTGATTTGTCCTGGGAAACTGGCCTGATCAATCCGTCTTTTTTCTTCCGGGCCGCTAAGTTGGCTGTGAATGTGCTGAATTTCGTTATGATTAAATGTTCTGCTGAGCTTTTTATAAAGCGAAAGGCTTTCTTCGTCATTTTCAGCAATGATCAGCACGGGCTGGTTTCTGGCTCTTGCTTCTTGAATTTGCTGCCTCAGGGTTTTGATTTGATCTTTCCGGTTTTTTTCCAGTCGAATCGATTTATCGCGCCGATTCAAGCCTTGATCTCTTGGCACCTCGATAAAATTCATGGAGCCGGCTTCCGTCTGCTCATATAATCTGCTGGCTTCTTCTCTTTCAAGAAGTGATCCGGCCGTTCCGGTGACGGCTTTAATGGTTCCCTGCTCATAATCGTCTAACAGGTTCTTGCTGGTGGATGAATAAACTATCTGTTTTTCATCGGGAACATAAAATGCCTGGCTACAGTTTTGAAGGGTTTTTCTTAAATTCTCGTCAGCGATGCTGTTCGGGTTTTCTCGGGCCAGATTTAATCGGGCATGTAAACACTGATGAACCCCATAGGAGAATTTTGCGTTGATGGAGACCCTGTTGGCAAAGAGCAGTTGCGCCTCGCTGGATAATTTAGGGCCGGTAGGGCTGTTAATCAGTACATCGGACTCAATTACATAATCTTCTTTGTATTTTAGCTGGCTGGCGGTCACTGCAGAGACCTGCCATTGTTCAATTTGTGCTTGAGATAAGGTTTCCAGGCGTTTCATTTTTGAGCGATTCAGCGTTCCGCCGGCAAAACGCATAAAACTTTCCCGGGACTCATCGATGTTTTCAAAATACAGTTCCATCGGCGACATTTTAGTCTGGCCGTCGGTTAAGCTGACCTCTTGCTGTGAAAAATATTCCATCAGTAAGGGGTATATCCACTGCATTCCGCAAATATTTTCATTCGCTTCCGCTGAGACATTGAAACGGGTGTCGGCCACGTCAAAAAAGGTTTTATCTCCTTCATCAAGCAACAGGGCCCGGCTGGGTTTGTCATCGGGGATGACGAGCGGACCCAGCCCCTGGCTTCGGGCTTTATTTCTGAACAGACTTAAACCGGCAGGATCAGAAAAATTGATACCGCTTTTTTTATAATCCGATGGCGCTGAACTCGAAAAAATAAGAGCATTTTTTGCACCAAGCATTTCAAAATAGGCTTGAAATTCAACAAAATCACGGGTGGCCAGCGCAACATTGCTGGTGACAAAATCGACGGTCATCCCCAGCGCATGATAGCAGGCAATCAAAATCATCATGATTCTTGTTTTTCCTTCACCGGTGCTGATTTGACTGGTAACATGGCCAGGCGTTTTCAGTATCGACAGAATCGCAAGATATTGCGTGGTATTGATTTCCATGGAGTTTTCAGCTCGGCCCTTGCTGCGATAAAGCAGTTCGGCACAGACGGCAACCAGTTGCTCATAGTCAATTGTTTTTAGAGAACCATTTTTGAAACCCTGATATATTTTAAAAAGTTCTTCAGGCGTTTTCTGTTGCATGTCCAGGGTCAACTGGTGGAATTTTTCAAGATAAGCTTGCCTGTCAGCAGGAGAATGATCACCCGGTTGGCGGCCATTGATTTTAAACTGAGGCAGCTGTTGCAGCGCTTTTTCTACCTTAAAGCCATTTCGCTCTTCGCGTTCACAGGGTTGAATGCTAAATGCTCTGTATTGTTGGAGTATGTTTTGGTGACGGATGCCCTCTTCATACCAGTTTATAAACTGTTTAATGGATGGAAAGGGTGCTTTGTCGTAAATTATCGTTAGTGGGTCCAGGATAGACTCATTCTGTTTGATAATGCTGCAGAGCCGGGTCATATCTTCAAGTTTATACTCTTTTTCACTATTAATGAGTGATACTGCAATTTTTAAAACCCTTGACCGAGCCTCATCGCCGAGTATTGCGACCTCTTCGAACAGTCGAAGCAGTTTTGCAGGGCGGCGCTCTTCATCTTCTCTGTTAAACTGCAGGCAGAGCGATAACACAACGTTTTTATCAGTAATTTCAGCGAAATTTTGTTCAAGTATGTTGGCAAAATCGCTGAGATACTGGATGAGGTTTTCATGTTTTTCTGGCGAGTAGTGATCTAAGTAGGTATCAAATAATGCCAATAATGCTGCTTTGCTGTTTGGATTGGCGGCAGCAATGGTATTTAAGGTTTTGTAAAGCCGGATGAAGGTATTGGGGTATTTCCCAAGCGACTTGACTTCTTCGTTAAGCTCATCCCTGACCCTTTTAGTCTCATAAAGAACCTCATCAGCGTTTTTTAAATCAGCTTCTAATTTTGAAAGCACGAAGCTCAGTTGTTCTTCATTCGCTATGAAATCGGGATTTTTGCAGATTTTAATGACGTCTTTATCAGCGATTGATTTGAATAACAAAGGGTTTTTGAATAAGACCCCGCTGACTTTTTTGAGATCGATTCGCCAAAGCTTGCTCACCCAGCTCCTTATCTGATGGGCGTTGGGATGATTATCTTTAATGTTTGAGGCGATTTGATCAGCAATGTTACTTTCGCTTAAACGTTGAAATAAACATCTCAGGCTGGGATTGTCTTTGATGGTTTGAAGATCAGCCGCATTGGGCGCCTGCAATTCGTTCAAGCCTTTCAGGTAGCGTTCCGTTCTTGCTGAATATGCGATGTCGGCATCATTAAGCTGCTGACGAATATCGGTCAACAGATTGTCACTGCCATCCTTTGTCAAACTTTTCAAGGCTGCAATGATTGGGAGATAGTCGGCATCTTTGCCCGGTACGTTGATGGTTTTATTTAATTGCAGTGCCGGGGTTTTCAGAAGGGTTTTAAGGATGCTCGGCTGTATTTCCAGCGGCGAGAGGTGACGCTCCTTGACGTTCCATCGAAGAGGCTGCACTCGGTTGATGAAAAGCAGGGCTTTCTCTACCAGTCCCTCCGAGGCTTCTTCTGGGTGCTGTTGCCTTGCATGGATAAAGTGTAGAAAATCATCCACAGCATTATAGTGGATAATAGCATCTAACAGGTTGATGAAGGGATTATTCCTATCTGCCAGTGTTTTCGGCTCTGAATAGCATTCACTCAAAGAAAAGAGCCTGGCAATAAAAAGATTTTTTTCACTCGGCGAGAGTGGCGGTCTGGTGATTTGAATGAGTCTCTTGACCAGCGCTTCATAATGAAAACTATCACCGGGATGATTAAAATGCATCAGCATTTTTTTAATTTGAACCTGTTGTTCCTCATTAAAATGATCTTCTATCAGCAGTATTACCTTCCCGGGAATTTCTTTTTTTCCATAAAAAACGGTAATTTTTTCAGGGAGGTAATCCAGAAGCTTCAAGGAGGAATTTCGCAGCTCAATGTTTTTTATGAGTTCGATAAGTTCTATTTCTGGATGTTGCTTGATTTGTTCAAGAATACACAACAGATCGTCGACATTTAACGGGGTTTTTCCCTTTCTTGAAACAAGGGGCAAAATGGACAAAAAGGCTTCGCTGCAGCGCGTTCCATCAACGGCCTTAAAAATAGAGTCAATGTCTTTTTCTTCAACATTGAAGGTACTGATCATTTTGACCAGAGCAGTTTTTTTATTAATATGAATTTTATTTGAATAATTTGTTATGGCTTCGATAAGCGTGACATAGGAAGATAATAATTTGCGGCTATTAAGATCTTCATCTTGATAATCTTTCATGCCATCATAGACGGCCTCGCCAAAATCATATAACACTCTGCCCAGCGCCCTTTGCAGGTCAAGAACCGGGATGAAACCAAGCATAAAATTCGTCAGGCCGCTCATCAGGTTTCTGAACATCAGAAGCACTTTTTTCGTTTGAGGCATTGGCGGACTGTGGAGTAAATCGGTGAGATTCCCCAGGGCTTCCTCTTGCCATTCTTCTTTGGTTGTGAGCGGCATGACGGGAATAGGGACAACGACGCTTTTAACGATGTTGATGATGTCATCCAGATGCCTTTTAGCGTCCTCTAGCGACAGGTTGTTAACCTTGGTGTAACCCGTAGTTGAGGAGGCAATGATGATATATAGTCGGTTTTTTATACCAGCGTTAAATCCTGCCTCATCCATCTGTTCCTGCATGTAACGATAAAATTCCAAAGGAAGCTGATTGTCTCTTCCCTGATGGGAAACGAAACGGAAAAAACCTGCAGAACCGGATATCAAACCAAGGCTTTCTGGACTTTGATAATCGCAGCGATCGCTATTATCGGCAGTAATTTTCATTTCTTCGGTGATAAATGCCCAGCAGGGTGTTCTTGCTTTGAGGATTTTAGGTACGGCATTGCTTGAAAAATCAAGCGTTGATATGAGCTTCCATTGCTCAAGACGGTTTTCCTGGCTGACATGTTTCAACAGACTTAAGATTCTGGATAACGCGACAGGCAGGCTTTTTACGCCTTTTAGATGGCATTCGGCTGGGAATGATAAATGCTGGTTATTGTTGCAGGTGAAATGACGCAGTTCTTCTTTAAAGGTTATAAAAGCCTCAACCAAATCAGGCAGGTATACCTCTTGTTGTGCATCAGCATGTTGTGTTAAAAGGTTGTCCCACCAGACTCGCTCATTCCCTGACAACCCTTTGATGGCCTGAACAGCATCCTGAAAATCTTTACTTAACACCGGCATATAGCTTGTCTGTCTGGAGAGCAGGGTAGTATTCATTGCATTAAAGAAATTAATATCTTCATTGATAAAATTAATCAAAGCATCCAGCCCTTGTTTGCCGGCCTGAATGTAAAGTTGCAGTATGCCATCTAAATTCAGGCCGGGAACTTTTTCGCCAAGTGCTGCGATGATCTGAGGGTCGATATTGTCCTGACTCAGCAGTTGATAAAGCAAATGCTGCTCAGCATCAGGGGTTGCCGAGTGAAAGTCACTGATGAACTGTTCAACCTGTCCGGTATTTTCTTTAAATAATTGCTGAAATGTCTGAGTGTCGGAAAACTGCATCGGACTGTCCAGAGCAAGGAGTCTGGACAGAGGAATTTGTTCAAGAATATCTCTGCAGGCGTTATCGAGCAGTAAGTTCCTGAGTTCCTCAGTTATAAATGTTTGCTCGTCTTCTTCAATAAGGTTTAGAAGCGTTTTGTCTTTGATCAATACCCTAAGCTGAACATTGCGGTAATGATAACCTGTTATTTGTTCATCAAAATCATTCCAGCTCTTGTCCTCAAGGTAAGCCATGAACTCTGGATGAAGCTTTAGACTGCTGAATTCAACCATAGAAAGAAAATAGTCAATGCTCAGTGGTGGAGCCGGTTGAAACTCATTTTTTATCTTATTCTGTGCCTTGTTAGATAATACACTAACAAGTTTTTGAGCGTTGAAATAGGTTTGCAGTGACTGGGATGAAAAAAATAGTGTTGGCGTTTTGTTTTTGAAATAGCCCTCGAGGGTTTTATCTTTGAATAATGGGTCAATAATGGCCTTTATTCTGTACCATGGCAGGAGCGATTGTATTGTTTCGGAGTGATCCAGTAACAGTTTGAATCCTTCTGAGTTAAAACGGCCGTTTTTAAAGCAGATGTCGGACAGTTCTGTCTGCTGCTCCGGCTTGAGCGATAACATCTGAGGTAAATATTGTTTAAAAACTCGATGAGCTTTTTTATCATAGCGTGCCTGATCGATTTTATTCCATAGCAACTTGGCCGGATGATTTTCGTCCAGGGTTTGCAGCCAGCCCATCAGCTGATTATGAGCTAATGGCAGCGGTTCCTGTTTTTTTAGGGTTTGAATGCTAAGCGGCTGGTATTCAGCAATCGTTTTCCGGTAGTTACTAAAATGAATAAATTGCTGAGTGCCTGTGGATTTTATCATGAACCCCGGGGGGAGATTATTTAAATCCAATCCATACTGAAACTGATCCTTAAACCTTAAAAGTTCTTCACAGGCTGCTTTTGAAAGTTTGAGACTTTCCTTTTGTAATGCGTCGTTTTTGTTCAGAAATCCAAGCCAGGTACACCACAACTCGTCCAATTTACATTGATTGATCAGGTAAGGAGTTAAACTTTCCGAAAAGCTTCCAGTTTGTAGTGCGGTTTGAAATTGAGGCAGACCATATACCTCTATTCCATAATCGTTTTCATGGGCCACGGTGGTTTCAATGCTGGGAGTCGATTCCACAGCGATTTCAACCTGCTGTTCCTGTTGCAGTTCGACATCAATCGATAGCGACTGTTTAGCATTTGCTTTGGAGCGTTTTCGAATATCTCTATGGGGCTGGATAGTTTCAAGTTTGTCAGGATGTTCTTCTTTTGCGGCGTTTTCTTTTATTTTCAGTTTGTTGTTCGAAACCGCTTCATCAATATTTCGTTGAACTGGACTTGCCTGCAGCCGGGCAGGGAGATTAATATCAATAGTAACCGGGTTGGATTGAATAAAATGCACCAGCGCATTTGCGCGTTCTTCGGTTAAAATTCCTTCAGGATCTTCAATGCTTAGTTTTGATAATTGTTGCTCGGAGAGGCGGAGAAGAACCGTTTTTATTGTTTCAGCATATTGCGAATCATCGATCCAGATAGCTTTAAAATCCAGTGCCAGATGCTTGAATGGAAGGGCGGCTTTTGTTTGAAGATAGTCGAACAGTCCATAAAGCGCGTAGGGGCTGCAGGGCATGAGCAACTTCTCAAGGACTTTGCCGCTTCCAAACGATTTGAAACGTTCATTCAGCAATAGTAAAAACTGCTGGTAATCAAATGCAGTCAGCGAGCCTGGCAGATTGTCTCCGGGAAAATTAATGAAATGATGATGGCTTTGCAGTTCATTGATGGTTTCGGCAACCCGAGGATTTAAAACCGAGGGGATTGCAGAAGCGGCGGATGACTGGGCCGACGTTGCATCGATAGGCAGCATAAGTTCAATTCTCTCAAATAATTTAAGGCGCACAAAGTCCAAATATTGTACATTAATTAAGAGGGCGAGTCAATTATTAAGCTTAAAAATGGCTTGCCAGGTCGGAGGTACGCTTATGACAAATAGCTACGCAGATAAAGAGCATGGCTCCGTATTTTTAACAATAGTGCCAAAACGCTTAAACAAAGCATTGGCAGGGCTATCACTGCCGGTGCCGGCACCCACTGAGCGGTCAGGATTCCCAGCAGTCCTGAAAGGCCGAATTGTGATGCGCCGATAATTGCTGTTGCCATTCCGGCCTGCTTTTGGAAATCTTTCAACGCCAGAGCTGTTGCCGAACCCATGCAAAGGGCAATGCCTGCGGTCAGACAAAGCATGGGGAGCATAAAATGCATGACGGTGATTTGAGCGTAATTAATACCCCACATCGTAAGGCTTGAAATGATCATGATGAAAAGGCCCAGATGAATTATTTTTTCCAGAGGAACCCTCAGGGTCAGACGAGCCGCCAGCATGTTGATCGCAAAAACCGTCAGTGCATTCAAGCCGAACCAGAGGCCGTAATGCGTCGGACTGAGCTTGAGTTTGCTGATAAGAATTCCCGGAGAAATGGCGCAAAATAAATACAGGCCGAGGAGGCTGACCGAGGCAATGAATACATAATGCCTGAAATCGGCATTCCCCAGAATTTCTCTGGCAATGCTCCACCGGTTTTGCGGTAAGTTATCGGGTTTTGGAAATTCATATTCAGGAATGTTACGGTAGGCCATGAAGCTCATCAAAAGGCCAAGAAGCATCAGAAAATAAAATCCGCTTCGCCAGTCATGGCTCCAATCCATCAACAGGCCGCCAATCACCGGTGCCGAACTGGCCACCATGGCGTTGGTGCCGACCAATATGCTGAACAGTCTGGCACAGGCCTGTGTTGAAAAATTATCCCTGATAATGATAAAACACAATAAATAGGTACCGCAGGCTCCGATAGCCTGGATGATGCGACCTATCAGCAGCAGGGTGAGCGTGGATGAAAACGCCGACAGGCCTGAGCCGATAAAAAAGAGAATGGCCGAGTAAACGGTTACACGGCGGCGGCCTATCCTGTCTGCGGTGGGGCCGGCAAAAAGCTCTCCCAGAGCAACCGTCAGCATGAAAAGATAAAGACTGGCCTGCATGACCCGGTCATTGGTTTGAAAAAAAACACTCATTACAGGAATGGCCGGAACAAAAACATCCATGGCGAATGAGATGCTGATAATCAGCGGAAATAAATAAATCAGACTTTGTTTTTCTGTCCAGCGGATAGGGTTCACGGGTCGGCACGCCTGTTAAATAGTCACTGCCATTAAGTTAAGAGATCCTACGTCCCGCGGCTTGTCCGCGGGATCCATGAATCTTTCTACATCGCTGGATCCCGCGGACAAGCCGCGGGACGTAGGCGAAGAAAATGCTCCTAACTTAATGGCAGTGTGTTAAATAGCAATTTCTTTCATATTGCCAAACTGCCGTAGAAAGATCAATTTCCAGTTTGCAGGAGAGCAGTAATTGGGTATTCTTGCGAATGATGATTTTAAAGGGAGTTTGAGGATTATTTATGACATTGTCCTACTTGGAGCAGCTGGAAGCTGAGAGTATTTTTATTCTTCGCGAAACGATCGCAGAAACCGAACGGCCGGTGATGATGTATTCCATTGGAAAAGACAGTTCGGTGCTGCTGCATCTGGCAATAAAAGCCTTCTATCCGGCACCGCCGCCATTCCCTATATTGCATATCGATACCGGATGGAAATTTAAGGAAATGCTTAAATTTCGTGACAATACCGCAGCAAAATTCGGGCTTGAGTTGATTTGCCACAGCAACCAACAGGGGATTGATGAGGGGATCAATCCGTTCACGCACGGTTCTTCAAGCTATACGCATTTGATGAAAACCCTCGCTTTAAAGCAGGCGCTGGATAGCTATGGTTTTGATGCTGCCATTGGAGGTGCAAGACGGGACGAGGAAAAATCCCGTGCCAAAGAGCGGGTTTTTTCGTTCCGGGACAGCCATCATCGCTGGGATCCCAGAAACCAGCGCCCGGAGTTGTGGAAATTATACAATACTCGTAAAAAAAAGGGCGAAAGCCTCAGGGTTTTTCCTCTGTCAAACTGGACGGAGCTTGATGTCTGGCAATATATTCATCAGGAAAACATTGATATTGTACCCTTGTATTTCGCAAGCCTTCGACCGGTTGTCGAACGGGAAGGCTCCTTGATTATGGTGGATGACGAGCGTTTTCCATTGATGCCGGGAGAAACGCCGCAGATGAGGCGGATACGTTTCAGAACGCTGGGCTGCTATCCATTAACCGGTGCGATGGAATCCGAAGCAGATAGTCTGCCTGCCATTATTGAGGAACTGTTGATGAGCAGAACCTCCGAGCGGCAAAGCCGGGTGATTGATCATGATGAAAATGCCTCGATGGAAAAGAAAAAAAGGGAGGGGTATTTCTGATGTATGATTTGCATGCCTGTTCAAATGATTTTACAGCCTATTTAAACGCATTAACTCAAAAATCCATGCTGTGTTTTGCAAGCTGCGGATCTGTGGATGATGGAAAATCGACCTTGATTGGCCGTCTGTTGTATGAAGCAGGGATGATTAGCGATGATCAGCTGCTGTCCCTTCAAAAAGACAGCCGGAAATCGATGGCCGGCGGCGAAGGCCTGGACTTTTCCCTGTTGGTGGATGGCCTGTCTGCTGAACGGGAGCAGGGGATTACCATTGATGTGGCTTACCGTTTTTTTTCAACGGCAAAGCGATCGTTTATGGTTGCTGATACGCCAGGTCATGAACAATATACTCGCAACATGGCCACCGCTGCCTCGCAGGTTGAGTTAGCGCTGGTGATTGTCGATGCAAGAAAAGGCCTGCTGACCCAGACGCGCCGTCATAGCTATATTCTGTCGTTGTTCGGGGTCAAACAATTTATTCTCGCCGTCAATAAAATGGATTTGATGGGGTATGATGAAGCCGTTTTTCGAGCCATTGAAGCCGATTTTCGAGAATTTGCAGCCGTGCTTGGACTAAACGCGTTCACCGTCATTCCCGTTTCCGCACTTGAGGGCGATAACGTGGTTTCCTGGTCTAAACGGATGCCTTGGTATCAGGGGGCAGCGCTTTTGCCCTGCCTTGAGACCGTGTCTATTGTTGACGAAAGGCAAAAGCAGGCATTTCGGATGCCTGTTCAATGGGTCAATCGGGCGCATGCTGACTTTAGAGGCTATGCCGGGCAGGTCATCGCTGGAACGATTAAAAAAAATGATATCATCAAAATTCTGCCATCAGGCAAGGAAAGCCGGGTCAAAGACATTATTTTGCATCATCAACAACTTGAATCCGCTGAAAAAGGCCAGTCAGTGACCCTTACCTTGACAGATGACCTTGATATTTCACGGGGGGATCTGTTGGTGGATGCCAGCCAGCCGGCTGAAATCGCCAGTCAGTTCGATGTGTATTTGCTTTGGTTTAATGAAAAACCCTTGGTTTCCGGCCGTCAATATTTATTGAAATCAGCCAGTTGCAGTGTATTTGCAAGCGTTGTTGCCATTCGGCACTGTTTAAATGTCGATCGCATGCAGCCTGAGGCCTCGAATGAATTACGGCAAAATGAAATTGCGCGTTGCGAGATAGCTCTTGAAGGTCAAATGGCCTTTGATCCGTTTGAGCAATGCCCTGAGTCAGGTTCTTTTATTCTGATAGATAGAATCACGAATGAAACGCTTGCAGCAGGATTAATTCAGTCCGCATTAAGCCGTGCCAGTCATTTGTTCAGTCAAAAAACGCTGGTGGAAAAGACTATGCGCGCTGTTTTAAAGCATCAGACACCCCTTGTACTCTGGTTTACAGGTCTCTCCGGTTCCGGCAAATCGAGCATTGCCAATCGCGTGGAAAAAACACTAAACCAGATGGGAATGCATACCATGCTATTGGATGGCGATAATATCCGTCAGGGTTTAAATCGCGATTTAGGCTTTTCGGAATCTGACCGGGCTGAAAACATACGCCGGGTTGCCGAAGTGGCACGGCTCATGACGGAAGCTGGATTAATCACCCTGGTGTCATTGATTTCACCCTTTGCTGCCGACAGGGAAATGGCCCGGCATTTGATTGGCGAGGATGCTTTTCTGGAAATTTTTGTTGATGCGCCGCTGGATGTGATTGAGGCAAGAGATCCTAAAGGCCTTTATCAAAAATCAAGAAAAGGGGAGATAAAACAATTTACCGGTATTGACAGCCCCTATGAAAAACCCGTTTCTCCGGACCTGATTATCGATACCTCGCAACATGATGAGGAGCATTCTGCAAGGCTATTAATCGAGTTTTTAAGGATGAAGAAATGGGTTTGACTGCCGTCAGGCCTCCGGGAATGGCGAGGTACTGGGTTTAAAAACAGAGTGTTTTTCAAATAAAGGCAATCCCCCTACTCGCCTTAGCAACTGACAACAGCCGAAAAAGATGCCGGTCATCATGCCAAGCCTTAAACCGACAGGCCCTAAGTGAAGCACAAAGGCCAGGACAAGCGATAGCGGTATGCCGATGATCCAGCAGGAAAAAAGGCTGGTCCACATGCTGGTTTTGCTGTCTCCATGCCCTCTGAGAAGCCCTGCCGATATATTTCTTCCGGCATCAAAAAACTGGCTAATGACGGTTATCAGAATCAACGTTTGGGCAAGCGAGGCAATGCCGTGAAGCGCTGGATTGTCGACATCGAGATAAAGAACAATCAGGTTTTTGGAAAACAGCAGGTAGAAAAAGCCAATGAGGAGCATGAGCGAGGCGCCGGAGAGCAGGGTCAACCGGCTGATATGAATCAGTTGCCGCGATCCGCTTTGCTGGTGATGGCTGATAAGAATTGAGCCGGCCTGTGACATGCCCATATTGATCATGATTAAAAACAGGCTGAGTTGAAAGCTTATCTGCTGGGCGGCCAGGGCGCTGGTGCCGATAATTCCCATGAAATAAGTTATGGCGGAAAAGGCCAGAAGTTCAATCGTGTATTGGATGGATATGGGATAGCCAATACTGAACAACCGGCGGCTTAAGTTAAAGGAAATGATTTTTTTTGTAATCAGCTGATATTTTTTCATGGCCGGATGAAAGAGAATATAGATGACAATCGTAGTCAGCAGGCTGATGGCTGTCAGCGAGGCCGAAAGACCTGCGCCATAAATTCCCATGGGGTTGATAGGGCCATAGCCAAAAATCATGACATAGCTCAGGCAGGAATTTATCAAAACGCCAAGCGATGTAAAATAAAGGATAATACGGGGTTTCCTGATTCCCATAAAAAACTGGTTGAAGACGACAGTCAGCAGATTAGGAAGCAGGCCAAGAGCCAGACCATGAAAATAATTGCCGGTCATCTGACAGACTTCAAGCGGTTGCCGCATCCATAGCAATATCCTGCCGATATTTAGATAAATGAACAACATCGGCAGACTGATTAGCAGGGCAAGGCCTATTCCTGATGCGACGATTTCATTGATATCGGCCTTCAGTTTTCCGCTTGTGCTATGACCGATGCAGATGCTCACAGAATATAAAATCGATACGGTCATCATCATACAAAGGCCAAGGCTGCTGCTGATAACTGCTCCGGCAGCCAGCGCCTCGGTATTGATTTGAGCGATAAAAAACATACTGATAATGCCTGATGCCGAGCTGACGATATTTGAAAAAATTAACGGCAAAGCCAGTAAGAAAATCGCTTTTAAAGTGGATTTACTCGGATTCATTCTAATGCTCGGCAACAGATTCTCTCATCATCGCCTGATAATATGACAAATAATCATCATAGACATCCTGGCAAATCGAACGATGAGATGGATTTTCAATTTCCGAAAAGAGAGGCATTCCCTGTTCGTCAACTGCATATTGACGAGGTTGATGAAAATTTTTGCTTTCCATCGCCTCATGATGCCAGTGCCTGATGGCCTCGCCACGTTTGTGTTCCTGCCAGTCCTTTCGGGCGTTAAAATCTTTATCAAGACTGCTCCAGTTCAGGCTTTCCTTCAAAAAAGGAATATCCATTTGTTGACAGAAGGATTGAATGGTTTGCAAAGGACGGTTAATAAGCTGCTCTGCATGCAGCAGAACCGGCGGATTAACGGCCTTTTCAAGCAGGGTTTGATAACTTTGGTATAAAGGCATATACCCCGTGAGATGGCGAAGCTGCCCGATGATATAATCCATATAATCTTTTGGCATTTTGTTGTAATAAGAAATAATGCAGTGATGCGGATTTCGAAGCAGGAACGCGAAGTGAAGTTGTTTTTGCTCCAGCAACGAGGGTTGGTGATGAATAAGTTCATGGAAAGCAAAACTCATTTCCTTGATGAAGACATGGCCGTCTTGTAGCGAATCAAACCAGGCTTTCTGTAATGTCTGGTAGTCTTGCCCTTCCTGCTGGATGTAAAACTCTGCCGAATGGGGGTAATACTTTTGATGATACAACGCCGTGGTGGGTTCATTAAAAATCTTAAAGTCGCCCCGTGCCTGCATCATTCGCAAAAATGCGGTTGAGAGGGAGCGGGGCGGAGCCACCAGTATAATGATTTTATTCATCCGGGATCCATTTCAAATTACAAAAAGTATCCTGATGGTATAATCAATCATATTTGATTACAATGCTCAAATCCCGGGAGCGGAGCTTGCCGCCGAGCTGTTTGCCACCGGCGCCGTTGTCTCTATCGGTGCATGGCTGCTGAACAATCCTGCTGACGAGGGAGAGCCTGCCGGCGCCAAGGTTTGCATTTTTTTATATTCATTAGATATTTCTTTAAGTCGTTGACGGCATTTTCCCAGTATTGTTATTTCTTCTTTACTTAAACGTTCAAGTTTTCCAAATATCAATAGATTTAAGGGCTTTCTCTTCTTGTCGCCTTCCAGATCAAAATAGGCAGAGCGCGTCTTATTATCAATAACGAAGCCCATTGGACGGTTAACAGCCAATGCGAAAATGACGCCCATGACATGATCGAGCCGCTCTCCTGGTTTGATCACGCCGTAAAAAATACTGGAATAGACTGATTTAGGCTGGCAAAGGTAGTAGGTCAGCGGATTTTGCTCCAAATTGACTTCGGAGAAAAGCAGATGCTGATGTTCCGGCTCCAGACTCCATATCAGCATGCAAAGTTCTGAAATAATGCTTGCCGATTTAGAACGCTTCGCCAACTCAAGAATGCTGGGGTCGTCTTTATGTTCTCTTTTCAGCAGGGCGAGAACCTTGGAAGAGTCTTCAATGAGCGTAATCACTCTAAATAAAATCGTAGTGATTGCTGTATTTTTATTTTCAATGGCTTGACGAAGAAGCTTGCTATATAAGCCTTGATTCATACCCGTTCGAAGCAGCGCATAGATGTTAAGCGCCGGCATTTTAGAAATTCTTATGAATAATTCTTCGCCGTTTTCATCTTTTTCAGTCAATAATGCAAATTGAATAGCGGCATTCTCCAGCGTTAAAATATGCAGCAGCAACAATTTTATCATGGTGACGTTATTCATTTCGACGGCCAATCGCAGTGCGCTGGGTAATTTTGTCTGTTGTATGGGTTGAAGAATTAATTGTTGAACCACCGAGTCGACGTTTTTTTCAAAGAGCGCTTTTGTCATCCATGCGGCCAATATCAACCGATCATTTTTAATTGCATGGTGTAAAAGCGGCAGATTTCCATGATCGAGATCAACAAAAAATTTCAGCAACATCTCATTATCGAATGCTTGTTCAATATTTTTATATAGGAAAGTAAAATAGCTGTAAGCTGCTTGTCTTTCCTTTTCCTCACCGAGCTCCTTGACCAATTCCGCTGAAAAACTGAGCGCATTTAGTCCGTCGACAATTTTATAGCTGTAGATTTCAAGAATCTGCTCTTTTGGCAGCTTTTTTATGGTATCTAATAAACGTAAATAGTTTCCTAACTGAGATTGAACGTTATTTTGGAGGAACATTCTAAGGACATTGGTTTGGGATTCTGTCTGAGTCAGAAGCGCCGGTAAAATCTCAAGCATACTGCAGGCGCTCAGTACCTCTTCAAATAAATCCGGAGCCGACGCCAAGGCCAGCATCAAAATATCCATTTGTTGTTCGGAGTTTTGTTGATAAATTTGTGAAAACATTTGTACCATTTGCTCTTGGCTTAGGGTTTGTGCTGACTGAATCATTTTGAAAATAGTTTTAACCATTGCCGGTTGTTTTTCGATGGTATGCAACAGCAGGTTCTTTCCTTGCTCATCGGTGTGAAGAACTAATTCATTGCAAATTTCTTTGGGTAATTTCTGTTCAATAATGTCAAATTCTTCTGGAGTGAGTGTTTCAAAAATATAGAACAGCAGCGCTGTATCAAGAAGCAGGTATTTGATTTTAACTGGAGGTAAACAAGACAGTATTGCATTGATAAAATCGAACATTTTTTTGTCGAGGCAAGCGCGAAAAATCGTATCGAATACAAATAGCGGGTAGTTGACGCCATCCCGTTTGCTGCTTACTAAATAAGTGAATAACTCGATATTTTTGAAATGCATCGGAATGAATAACTCTTCAAATTGTACTTTCATCGTTTTGTTCTCGCGCGCCCCGGATTGGTCAAGTGTAGTGATGATGTTATTATTTTTGTCGGTAAACGATTTGTTTCCACAGGCCAGGGCGATTGTAAACGGCGTTTCTCCCTTTTCATTAGGTGTATGCGGATGCTCGTTTTTATTCACTAACAGCTTAATGATATTCAAGAATTGCTTGTTTTCAAAATGCGCCCTGTTCGCTGCTGCGAAATGAAGCAGGGTATTGCCATCTTGATTTTTACAGTCAAAAGAATGGCTGTTTTCAATGAATTGATTTAGCAGCTTAATGTCGGTGTAATGTTCTAAGGCATGCATCAGCAGCGTTGTACCTTTATTATCTATGATAAGATCGTCAATTCTTAATCCCAGTTTGGCGCTTTGTGTAATAAGCCTTTGATAGACTTCGTTTAAATTAATTCCGCGCTTTGATTTTCCTTTCCTTTTCGGCGGTGTCTTATTTTTTTGATAGTTATTAATCGTATTTAAGTCATCATAGATGGCTTTCGTATAAAAATTTTGACGAAATTTGTCGTTAATAATCTGCGAGCGCAGCAGGTTATAATGCTCTGGTTCCCTGTAAATTTTTTCTATCAGGCTTTCGTTGACCTGTTTGGACTTAAACAGTAGGCTATGCCGGTCTTTTCTTTTGAGCAGGGTTTGTAATTTTATTTCATTGAAATTTTCCCAGATAGCATCAAGCTGCGCTTGCAAGTCAGAAATTTTAGGGCGCGGTGCCTGAGATTGGCTGGATGAGGCCGCCTGAGCCTCTGGCGGACAGAACTCCTGTGCTTTGGGCTGGAAACGCTCGTAAAATGATTTTTCATCACGCCCCAGCTGTCTTTGCCAGATTTGCATAGCGATGTCTGACTTGTCTTGAGCCAGCATTCGATGGATTTGCTTCTCCCAGTCCTGCGCGGTTGTTTCTTTTTGTTGCTGTATAGATTCCGGTGCCTTTTGGTCTTTGATATTCAACAGGCGAATGATATTTTCAACGTTCTTGTCGGGCTGATAAATGAAAAGGCCTTTTGTTGGACGGGTGCAGGCGGTATATACGGCATTAAAGGGAGTGATGGCATCTATATGGTCATTGTTTCTTCTTTGGTTTGGATTGTTTTTTAAGTTCCTGACATCCGTTAATTTATCGTTTACCGTCCGGAAAAGTTCATTATCAAAGGGTTTATAAATCATTGCATATGGGTATTCAAGCCCTTTGCTTTGCTCATAGGTTAACACAACGAATTCGCTAAAGATTTTTTGCGCTTCTTCAACATGGCTCTGATCGGTGATAACAACAAGCTTGGTTTTATTTTTGATGCAGCCCAGAGCCTTCTCGCCGATTTCTTTAACGTTATCGCTTAAAAAAACAAAGCCTTCTTCCTTGATGGAAGCGTTTTGATTAACTTTAGTATAGGTCTGTTTATCAATGCGGCCGCCGGTAATATGCCGTTGCATCTTTAGAAGTCTATTGGCTAATTTAATGACGCATGCCGGATTTCTGAAATTTTCTGTAAGCGTTATTTCATGAAGTGTTCCGTTGGTAGTATTTTTTTTAACCATCTCTCTCAGAGGGTGGCGGATAGACAGGCTATTGTTCAGGCTTTGATTGGTATCAAGACAGTAAATGATCCGCCCGTTGCTGAGCCTGTATAACATTTCAAGCTGGAAGGTGCTTAAATCTTGCGTTTCATCACAAACAACAAAGAGGATATTACCAAGTTGCTTTATCGTTGCACTGTTGAAGTCCAGTTCGGAAAAACGGGTATCCTGGTTTTTGTTATATTTTTCGAATAAATCAAAAATAATCTTTCGATGTTCGGGCGAATGAAACAGGGTATTTTTTCTACCGAATTGTTCATCGCAGTATTCTTCTTTAGAAAAACTGGAAATAAAATTAAATTCTTGAAACAAACGATCTTCATCAAGTGAGTTAATAAACTCAAGATGGTCATGCCCCAGAACTTGAAAATGTTTTTTTTCTTTCTTGAGCCAGCCTGAATTTGCTTGTTTCCTGGGGTTCTGAGTCGCATCGGCCAGTTCGCCGTAGCTTTTAAATACTACCTGAATATTCTTAGCTTTCGCTAAGGCGTAATATTCGGATTCTTCCCAATCTTTTTGAATGCTCCGGGTTAAGCCTGGCTGAATTGCGGTAAATAAAATGGTTTGAGGCGTTTCCAAAACCGGTGAGTTTTTAACAAAAAAAGCTATTTTTGACAGCCCAATCGATGACTTACCGGAGCCGGGGGTGCCGCTAACGGCCATAGGAAAGGGTGTTTTAAACACATAGCATTGTTGCGGGGTCAGCTTGTATTTCTTTTTTTTGAAAACAAAAGGCGGCAACAAGGTGTCGATGGGAAAGTCCTGAACCCGGTCAGGGTTTTTATCAATGATGGTTTGCAGGTTATCTAAATTTTTTTTATTTTTCTTTAAATCATTATAATTATGGTCTTCCAGCAGTCTTACCAGCAGCAGATGTTTTTTTCCCTCTTTTTCGACCCAGGTGTAAATTAAACGCCTCGTATCATTCAATCGGGCAGCATATAATGAAGAAAAGCCTTTGAGTTTTTCAGCAGAGTCCCCATGGGTTGTATTCGTTTTGTATACACTGTAAATTACTTCGCGTAATTTGTCGTCATCCTTGAGTAGTCCTTGCCGATTGCGCATATAAATGATGTTTAGAGAGGCGGCTTCGAGGTTGTTGTTGGAATGCTCGTTGTGTTTGTTCATAATGTTTAATGATTATCAAATCAAAATAATATACAAAAATTGCCCATTGAAGTCAATAAATATTCTTCTAAAGTATTGCATAACACCCCAAGTCATCCCGGCCGCTGCAGGGAGATCCCTCGCTTCGCTCGGAATGACGTGAGGAGTTACAGTATTGCGAATGTACTGGCTGGCAGATCATGACAAGCCAGCATAAACCTGTTAAATTGAACAAATGATATGATATGGATATTCATTAGCAACAACGGATGAAATTAAAATCCCTCTTAAAGCGGCCGTTGGTAACCGCATTCTGCTTTTCTTTTCTGTTTGCAGCGCCGCTGCAGGCCCGCGCCCTGTTGTCTTTCGATAATGCTTTGAAGCTTGCTTATCAGAACAATCCTGAGTTACAGGCTCAGATTCAGCAGGCAGAAATGGCCAGAGGGCAGTGCATTCAGGATGGCCTGTGGTTGAATCCTTCGGTTATGCTTGAGATTGAAAATTTCGGCGGCTCCGGCGCCTATACCAGCTATGAGGCTGCTGAAACAACCTTATCTGTCACTCAGCCTGTTCCGCTTGGCGGCAAGCGTAGCTGGCTGCAACGGGCGAGTTTTGTTCGTTTTCAGGCGATGAGGGCGTCGGTATTGCGTAAAAAAGCCGAGATTTATATGGCGGTGGGCGAGGCTTATGTCAATGTCTATTATGCGAGCCATTGGCACCAAATTACAAAAAAGCTGGTCGGCTTAAATCAGGACATTGTTAAAGACATCAAACGTCGAAAAAAAGCCGGAGCCAGTGCCGAGCTTGATTTACGGCTGGCCGAGGTCGCGTTGGGAGAGGCTAAAATTCAGGAAAGCCGTGCGCGGCGTTTGATTCAGAAACAGTATGCTATGCTTGAACAATGGGTGGGACAGGAAGCGCTTGAAATCTACACTCGCGTTGATAAAGGCCCGCCGCATCGCGATGTTGGCTGGGATAAGGTGAAAAAGGCAATGGACTGCAGCGTGTTTATTCATGAAAAAACAGCTGAAATCGCAGCCCGCCGGGTTGCCATTACTGCCGTAAAAAAAGATGTTTGGCCGACAGTCGATCTGCGCTTTGGAGGCCGGCACTTTTCTGATGATAATCAGAATGCCATGGTGGCTTCGGTGAATTCCGTGATGCCGGTTTTTGATAGAAATCAAGGTAAGATATTAACGGCAGAAGCAGCGTTAACCCAGAGTCTTGAAGATTTAAGAGCCACGAAACTAAGGCTCAGACAGCAGCTCAGAAGTGCCTGGCTTGAGTTGCAGCAAAATATTCAGGAATCGAGAATGGTCAAAAATGAATTGCTGCCTAATGCAGAAAAGGCTTCCCGGCTTGCGATTCAGGGCTATCAGAAAGGATTGTACAGTTATGTTCAGCTTTCCATTGCCATGCGCACCCTGTTTGCCGAAGAGCGGCATTATCAGGAAGCTCATGCCAGAAGGGATACGGCGATGATTAAACTCAGCGGTCTGTTAAGCAAAGGAGCCTCCTGATGTTGAAACAAATCATGATTTGCATAGTTATCGGTTACATGGCAGCGGCGACAGGCTTTGCAGAGGGGCTTCAGGATAAAGCGCAGATTCATTTATCCGATAAAACCATGCGCCAGTATCAGATCAAATTAGCAAAAGCAGGACCGAAAACCCTGGAAATGACCCGGGATGTGCTGGGTAAAATCGTTCCTAATGCCAATAAAACACTCTATATTTATCCGCGATACAGCGGCATTATCAAACGGATGACTAAATTTCTGGGTGATAAGGTCAGGCAGGGCGAGTTGCTGGCGACGGTAGAAAGTAACCAGACTTTGCAGACTTACGAGGTGAACGCGCCTTTTTCAGGTTATATCGTCAGAAAAACCGCTAATCCCGGTGAGTTTGTAAAAACCGGCAGCTCGATTTATCAGCTGGCGGATTTATCGAATGTCTGGGTGCACCTGTTTATTTTCAGAAAAGACGCCGAGCTGATTAAAAAAGGCCAGGCGGTGCAGGTTTACGATAAAAACGATCCTGCGAGAAAGACCGGCAGCGAGATTGATTATGTCTCGCCGATGGGCATTGAAAAAAATCAGACCATGATGGCAAGAGCGGTCATCAATAATCCGGATAATGAATTGACCTGGCTTCCCGGCCTGTATGTTAATGTCCGGGTCATTATCCAGAGTAAACCGGTGGCCGTTGCTGTAAAAAATTCAGCCATTCAAACGGTGGATGGACAAGCGGTGGTTTTTGTAAAAGTCAAAGATGGTTTTGAGCCTCGGGTTTGCCAGACCGGTATGGAAGGACAAGCTTATACAGAAATCAAAAGCGGCTTGAAAAACGGCGATATTTATGTCGAGGACAATAGCTTTCTTCTGAAAGCGGAGCTTGAGAAAGATACCATGGAAGAGGCTCGATAGGGGACGGCATGTTAAAAAGGACATTAAAGTTTTCTATTCAGCAACGTTGGTTGATTCTTATTGCCGTTGGATTTGTGGTGCTGGTTGGTGTTTATAATTTTACCCGTCTGCCCATTGATGCTGTTCCCGATATAACCAATGTTCAGGTGCAAATCAATACCAAAGCCCAGGGCTACACGCCGCTTGAAGTAGAGCAGCGGATTACCTACCCTGTCGAAATTATCATGAGCGGTTTGCCGAATCTGGATAACACCCGCTCGCTCTCCCGTTATGGACTGTCGCAGGTTACTGTCGTTTTTAAGGAAGGAACCGATATCTATTTTGCCAGACAGCTGGTTTCGCAGCGGCTGCAGGAGGTTAAAAACCAGCTACCCAAAGACGTCACTCCGGTGATGGGGCCGATTTCAACCGGTCTTGGCGAGATTTATATGTATAAGTTGGTCACCAGCGACCCCGAACAATATACGGCTACAAAATTGCGCACCATTCAGGATTGGATCATCCGTCCGCAGCTTCGGCTGGTGCAAGGCGTTGCCGAAGTGAATGCCATTGGCGGTTATACCAAGCAGTATCAGGTCTCGCCGGATTTAGTCCGGCTGGTTCGTTATGGTTTGACTCTGGGCGATGTTGAAAAAGCATTGAGAAAAAACAATGATAATGTAGGGGCCGGATATATAGAAAAAAAAGGCGAGCAGTTTTTAATGCGTGCGCCAGGGCAATTAAAAACCCCTGAGGACATTGAACAGGTTGTGGTAAAGACTATTGACGGTGTTCCTGTCCATATTTCTGACATTGCTGATGTGGTGATTGGCCATGAGCTGCGTCAGGGTGCAGGTTTGTCGGGTGGGCAAGAAACGGTGATCGGAACGGCGGCGATGATTGTCGGTGAAAACAGCCGCATCGTCGCAGAGCAGCTGGACAAAACACTTCAAAAAATCAATCAGACCCTGCCCAAAGAAGTTAAGGCTGTTCCTGTTTATAATCGTATGAATCTGGTGAATGCGACCATTAAAACCGTGACCCGGAACCTTACCGAGGGCGCTTTGCTGGTGATCGTGGTTCTGTTTCTGTTTCTGGGAAATTTCAGAGCCGCACTGATTACAGCTCTGGTGATTCCCATCACCATGCTCATGACCATTACCGGCATGGTTCATTATCAAATCAGTGCCAACCTGATGAGTCTGGGGGCGCTGGATTTTGGCCTGATTGTGGATGGCGCTGTGATTATCATTGAGAACTGCATTAAAAAACTTTCTTTTCAGCAGCATCAGTTGAAACGCCCTTTATCGTTGAACGAGCGGATGGATACCGTTTTTTCCGGCGCTAATGAGGTGATTCGCCCCAGCCTGTTCGGCGTTATCATTATTACCATCGTCTATTTCCCCATCCTGACCTTAACCGGCGTTGAAGGCAAAATGTTCAAGCCGATGGCGGAGACGGTCATCATTGCCTTGATTTCATCAATTATTCTATCACTGACCTTTGTTCCTGCTTCGGCATCGATTGCGCTTTCCGGCCGTATCAGTGAAAAAAGCAATTTTATCGTTCGATTTTTTAAAAAAATATACAAACCCGCACTCTTTTTCTGCTTTAAAAACCGTAAACTGGTTTTTTCGCTATCAACAGCATTGGTGCTTGCCAGTCTATTTCTGGCCAGCAGAATGGGTGGAGAATTTATTCCAGGACTGGACGAGGGTGATATAGCCATGCATGCATTGCGGCCTCCATCAACCAGTCTGACCCAATCCATCGAGATGCAGAAACATATTGAAAAGGCTGTGGAAAAGCTTCCCGAGGTCAAATGGATCTATTCAAAAATCGGAACCGCGGATATCGCAACTGATCCCATGCCGCCTAACGTTGCGGATACTTTTATCATGTTAAAGCCGCGGTCGCAGTGGCCTGACCCTAAAAAGTCCAAATCGAATCTGATTAAAGACATCGAAACGGCACTGGCAGATGAACCCGGCAATAAATATGAATTTACTCAACCCATCCAGATGCGTTTCAATGAATTGATTTCAGGGATTCGTGCCGATGTTGCCATCAAGATTTATGGTGATGATCTTCATCAACTGATGACGATCGCACAGGAAGTCTATAATGTGGTCAGCCCTGTCAACGGCGCAGAAGACACCCGTATCGAACAGGCCAGCGGCCTGCCGACGCTCACCATCCAGATTGATCGTGAGCGGCTTGCCCTTTATGGCCTGCATATGAAAGAGGTGCAGGATGCTGTGGAGGCCACCTTAAGCGGACGGGTGACGGGCATGGTCTATCAAGGCGACAAGCGTTTCGAGCTGGTGGTTCGACTTAAAGATAATGAACGGAAAGATAAAACCATTTTATCCAAAATCTTTGTTAAAGTTCCTGCCCGAAAGAATGGCATCAATACCTTTGTTCCATTAAGCGAAGTCGCGACGCTGGATGAAAAACTGGGGCCGAATCAAATCAGCCGTGAAAATGGCAAACGAAGCATTTTTGTATCAACCAATGTCCGTGACCGTGATTTAAGATCCTTTGTTGATGATGTTAGGCAGCGGATTAAACAGAAGGTTAAACTACCGGTCGGCTACTGGATTGAGTATGGCGGCGAGTTTGAAAAACTGACCTCTGCCGTCAACCGCCTGATGATTGTGGTGCCGGTGACGCTGCTCCTGATTTTTGTATTGTTGTTTATGGCGCTCCAAAGCAAGCATGATGCCCTCGCTGTTTTCAGCGGAATACCGCTGGCATTGTCCGGCGGTATTTTTGCCTTATGGATCAGGGGGCTGCCTTTTTCCATTTCAGCCGGGGTCGGTTTTATCGCCCTGTCCGGCATTGCGGTGTTGAACGGACTGGTGATGATTTCTTTCATCACCAATCTCTGCAAACGCAGCCATCAGCTGGTCTACTCGGTAATTCGTGGTGCACTGGCCAGAGTCAGACCGGTGCTGATGACCGCACTGGTTGCCTCTTTAGGCTTTATTCCCATGGCCTTGTCCACCGGAACAGGGGCAGAGGTTCAGCGGCCATTGGCAACGGTGGTGATCGGAGGGATTTTATCATCCACCTTCCTGACCCTGCTGGTACTTCCCAGTCTTTATTATTCAATGCATAAGCGATGGAAAACGCCTTCTGGCTGAAGCTGGAAGGCCTCTTCTTCAACCGGATCAATAACAACCAGATGCAGCCATTGGTTAAAGAACAGCCTCTTTAAAACAGCGTGTTTATCAATCAACTGCTTAACCTGACTCCGGGGCGCATAGAGGATGGCCAGTAATCGTTGGGGCTGATGATAGGCCTCATCATCATTGGCCATAACCGATTGAAGAGGAAGTCCATGCATGAGATCGCTGCCATTTCCCTGCATAACGGCGATTTTACCGACCAGGTTATGCGTTATTTTACTGCCGCTGCCAAAATTGGCATTATCGATGGTGGAGAACAAATATTGAGTATTGATCCATTCTGCTACGAGCATCGGCGCGGTTAAAATGCTCTCCAGCAATGCTCCATCATTATCCTGTTCCCAGTTGTATGAATGGAGGAAAGCACGGCCATCCAGAGAAATATTTTTTGTCAGATGACGGGGGGCGGCGATGAATGCAGCGTTTTTTGCCAATCCCCATTCCGGACGTGTTTCCGACCAGTCCTGCGTTCTGCGAATGATATCTTTATCGGAGTGCGAGTCATTGAGGTTTATGCGCCGTTCCCTGTTTGTTAGCATTCCTGCCTGAAACAGATCTTTCTCAAGCTGTTGCAACAGTTCTGGATAGATAGGTTTGGAAGTCTCCTGCTGATAAATTTGCACTGCATCCGTTACGGTGTTGTGAAGCGCGCCGTAAAACTGGGTATCCAGCGGAATATGCATTCCCTTATCTTCCAGACCGCGCCGAACTTCGGGCTTGTTGAGAATGGAGGCCAGAAGCTTTGCATTCATTGCTCCCTGATTGCCGCCGCAGGCGCCGCAATCCAAAGCCGAGGCATAGGGGTTGTTTTCTGTTGTGCTTCCATGTCCTGTGAAAATAATCAATTTAGCAAAATCTGAGGTAAGTCCCATTAATCGTAATACGGTTTCAGCATGATTGATTTGCTCCTTGAGAGACAGTCCTGTTTCAACATCGATATCATCTAATTCATAATTCAGGCGCGTTGACATCTCCGGCGTCAATTTATTTTGAATTGTTTTTACCAGTTGATGACTCAAGGTTGGCGCAATTGATTTTAAGAGCATATAAAGTCCAGCCCATAACCCCAGGGATTCGACCAGCGCAAAGGGGGTTGAAATGTTTTGTTTGAGTTTTCGATAAATGTTTAGAAAAGCATGTTTGATGCTCTGCATTTTATGATAGGTCTTGATATGATGTTCTTTTGCTGCAGGCTGTTCGGTGACTGTGAATCCCGGTTTTATGGGAGCAGGGCAACAGATTTTGATGCTATTTGACTCAAACGTTTTTATTTTTACTGGAAGTCCAAAAAAGCCTGCAAAGCCGAAGGTCTCGTAATTTTCATTAGACTCTATTGCTCGACGAAATGGTTCGGAACGCACATCAATACAAAAAACCAATTGAGCTGTTTTTCTTCCTGTTTTCTTTTGAGGTTTTGTTAGCTCAGGCATTAAAAGTCCCAGTAGTTTTCGCCGATACTCATCTTCATGGCCGCGAATTATCTTCATCAGCGCTGTTCTCGCTGGCGGAGTGCTGATACGCTGCTTTTCTTTTGCAGCCTCTGGCCAAAGTATACAGGTAATGATTAACCGTACGGCAAGAAAATCTGTCATCGCAGATGCTGTCAGTCTGTCCTGGCTTAAATGATTATGTTCTGATAACCATTTTGCATAGCCTGCCCATCCGGGTAAATACATAAGGGTTTTTGATAGAAATTCTTCTTCCTTGCCCTGAGCAACCTTGAGTTTTGCCAGACATTGGGTTATTGCATGTTCCGCTGATTTCGGCAGTTGCCTTAAAAAGGTTTTTGATTCTTTATGGTTTTGGTGCAGCCTGCTATCGAAAACAGCGAGATGCAGGAATGCCTGGTAAAATCCCTTGTCCCGATGCGGCATTTCAATATAGCTTTGCCCTGCATCGTAATAACTGCAACACCATTTGATCATCTGCTGGTTTACCGCCTCCAGCGCAGGTTCGGTTTCTCTTTGACCGGCACTCAAGCGATTGATTGCTTTCTCGAAAGGTTCTTTTTCAAACCCCTGTAAGGGATTGCAGGCAATAAAGGTTTCAAGTGGCCAGACCGGGGTAATGCAGGTCCAGGCATTATTTACCAAGGTCTTTATTCCAATATGCCGCTTTTTCTTTAGCTGATGAACGTTTCCTGTTTCATTTGCATGATGTTGTCTGAAATGCTTTTCAGATGATATTTTTTGGGTTGTCATAAAAATCTCCTTAGAAACGATAATCGCTTCGTATCGACGTCATCGTCTTTGCAGCCGGTTGGCTTGCATTAAATAAATTCATGTATAGCCAGCAGCCGATTTTTGATTGACTGAATTTGTTCAGCGCTTTGAGGTTGAATCCTATCCAGAGCATCGCAAACAATGACATGATGACCCAGTGCATTGGCGATAATGATGGGATGTTCTTGTTAGACAGTCCGGGAAGCAGTTTTTCGATAAAGAGAATACTCGCACCGTAGATGAGGCCTGAAACCGAGGCCAGCACTAATCCCAACAGGAATCCCATTAATGATTGCTGATGTTCCATCCAGCTGATCATAAGCTGTGTGCCGGTAATACATGCAAAAAACAGGATAAAGGTACTGCTTTGATAAAATGAGACAGGCGTTTGAGTGACAGCAGCAAAACAAGCCGCCGCGATAGCGCCGCCAGCCAGCGCTGCCGGTAAACCGGCCTGAAAAGCCGTCTTCTGTTTGATGTCTGTTTTTTTCTGATTGAGTCCGGAGCCTGAACTGAAAAACAGGTATGCCTTAAATAAGCCATGCCAGCAGATGTGGGCTATCGCCGCGGCAAACAAGCCAAGGCCGCACTGCATCATCATAAAACCCATTTGCGCCATGGTTGAGCAGGACAACATTTTTTTAATATCATACTGCATCAATTTCCAGATAGTGCCTAAGGTGGCTGAGAGTGCGCCAAGAAGAAATAAGAGATTCATCAGACTGTGGTGTAGCATGATGATGGATGCGAATTTAACTATCAGGATGCCGCCGCCATTGATAAGGCCTGCATGCATAATTGATGAAACCGGAGTGGGGGAATTTAAAGAGCTGATGAGCCAGCGATGAAAGGGGAATAAGCCTGATTGAGCCAGTGCGGAAAACAGGATAAGGCCAACAGCAAGGCCTGAACCCGCCGCCCCTGTCTGTGTTAATTCATAAAGAGAAGATGTCGAGCCATTTTTACATAACAGGATAACAGCTGCCAGCAGAGCCGTACTTCCGCTACCCAGTACATAAAAAGCGAGTATTCCAGAATGTTTTGAGGCCGCCCATTCTTTTTTATGTATCATCAACAGGATGAGAAATAAATTTGAACATGACCAGGCTGCCCAGAATAGCAATAAATTGTCGGCAAGCACCATCATAAGCGTGCTTACGGTCAGGGAAGATAACAGTGTAAAAAAGCGTCTGTATAATCTATCTCCGTCCATATATCTCAGCGAGAAGCGGTGGGCAACAAAACTGACTGTCAGGATGAGGCTGCACAACAGCAGATTCAGATTGTCCAGTCGAAGCCCCGGGGCGACAGTCTGCGTTTCCCTTGGAGTTATCAAAGCGAGCAGACCTGCTGCCGTCAGTAAGCCCAAGCCCATCATGTAGCCGGCAAGCTTTGCGAGTAATCGAGGTCTTGAACCTCCCACAATATTCATGGCCGCTGCGGTCAAGGGGCAGGTTAGCATCATGATGAAAAAAAACATAAACATTTTATTTACCCTGTTTTATATTAGAAAAAGTTTTGATATGCTGATAATATATTAGATAATCTGATATAAGTTAAATTAAAAATATTTATGTTTTCTATTAGGAATTCTAATGTCTCTTGATACCGTTACCTTACAGTGCTTTCTTGCCGTTGCTGAAACACAGAGTTTCACCAAGGCAGCCGCTCGTGTGGGGCGAACGCAATCTGCCATCAGCCAGCAAATTGCCAAACTTGAACAGTTGATTGAAAAACAATTGATTATTCGTGGAAGAGTGCTGTCGTTAACGCCGGACGGCGAACTCTTTTTGAGTTATGCAAAACGAATTTACGAGCTTCACCGAGAATCGCTTGACCGTTTTAAAACACCGGAACTGCAGGGCGAACTCCGGTTTGGCCTGCCCGAGGATTTTGCGTCCATGATGCTGTCTGATGTACTGGTTGAATTTTCGAGGCTTCATCCGAGAGTCATGTTGAATGTTGAATGCGATTTGACAATGAACTTGATTGATCGTTTCGAGAGGGATGAATTTGATTTAATTTTGATAAAAACCAATCAGAAAAAACAGATAGCAGAAAGTGTCAATGTCTGGAGTGAACCTGTGGAATGGGTCGGTAAAAAAGAGCTTTTACCGCTGTTTAATGAAAAAACCAGTATTCCATTAATTCTTTCTCCCTCGCCCTGTATTTATCGAGGCAATGTCATTGAATCTCTGGACAGACAGCACTTGAGATGGCGTCTGTCATTCAGTAGCCCAAGTTATGCCGGGAAAATGGCCGCTGTCCGGGCGGGCCTGGGTATTACTGCAATACAGCGCAGCTTAATTCCTGCTTATCTGGATAGGCTTGATGATCGTTTTTTGCCAGCGCTGGATGACATTTATGTCTCGCTGCTTAAAAAAGAAGAAAAAAATCAGGCAATTGACTCGCTAGAATTTTTTATTATGGATAAACTGAGACATTAGGCTGCTATTAACAAAAGACACTGAGGTCTGATAATGAATAAGGACATGAATTCAATTGCCGAGGTTTTGGACAAATCAACATTCTCGTCCATCGCAATGATCAGCGTGCTGGTCAGTTTGCTGACCTTAAGCATTCCTATTGCAGCACAAACACTGGTCAATCTGATTGCCTTTGGGAAATTGCTGCAGCCAGTGGTGACGTTGAGCATGATGGTGTTGGTGTTGATGATTGCTCTTGGTGCATTGAACATCTGGCAAACAGTTATCATCGAAGTGATTCAACAAAAATTAATGGTAAAAATCAGTTTAAATCTGACTCGACAGTTTACCCATTTATCGTTAAATAAATTTTCATCCCATCATGGCCCGGAACTGGTCAACCGTTTTTTTGAAGTGGTGACGATTAATAAGTCGCTGGCAAGTCTTTTGCTTTATGGCGTGAATTTGATGTTACAGCTTTTTTTTGGGTTGATTCTACTGCTTTTTTATCATCCGCTTTTTTTGTTATTTGATGGCTTTATTGTATTAAGTATACTTCTGGTTGTTTTCATACCTTATCGAAAAGGATTAAGCAGCGCTGAAAATGAATGCACTCAAAAGCATCAGGTTGGAGCCTGGCTGGAAGAATTGCTAAGCAATCGTTTTTTGTTTCGTTTTAATCATTATCATAACTATGCGACCCGGCAAACCGACAAGCGTCTGGTGTTATTTCTAAAAGCGCGCAACAGTCATTTCAGACAACTCATCAAACACCAGGTCGGATTTTATTTGCTGTCAGCCTTCGCCAGCAGCCTGTTGCTGGGGTTGGGCGGTTATCTGGTGATTAATAATCAGCTAAGCATAGGCCAGCTGGTTGCCGCAGAAATTGTTCTGGGGGCGCTCATCTATGGGTTTAAACGTTTTAGCGTGCTGTTGGAAAATTATTATGATTTGATTGCCTCCAAACATAAGATTGATGCCGTATTAAATCTTCCTGCTGAGACTATTAAAACAGAATCAAGTGAATTGATAATCCCTATTAAAAAGCTCTCACTACTGACAGAAGAACAACAGGCGGCATCCTGCACCTCCGAGCAGCCGCTGGTTATTGCGGTCAATGAAGCGCATGATCGTTTTGTTGCTGATTTTATTACAGGCTTTCAAGACCATCCTGCTTTGAAACTTTATATTAACGATACGTTTTGTAATCAGGAGCATCGGCGCTCCCTGCGCGAACATAGCCTGTTGCTCAGGGCTAATCAGTGGTTTGCTGGTAGTATTTATGATAATTTACGGCTGAATCAGTCTATTTTTCCAATAGATCAACTAAAAGAACTGTTAAAAGCATTTGGGCTGATGGATAAAATCATGAGCCAGCCTGATGGATTAAAAACCATTATTTATGAATGGGAATCGGTATTTTCTGAAATCGAACTCATTGAACTGGCAACGATTCGAACCATTCTTGCCAAGCCCCAACTTATTATCGTCGATCGTATTTTTGATAATCTCTCTAAAAAAGAGATTGAACGGCTTCTGGCATATTTATTCATGCCTGATACGTCGCTGTTGCTTGTCGTCAGCCAGTACCCGGAAAATTTTCCAATTGCTAACCGCCTGGTGATCTCATGAAATTACATGCTTATCAAATGATTGGTAAATTGCCAAGTCCGCGCAAAATAGCCAGGATAATTTTTCTTGTCCTGCTGGTTTTGATTTTATTTTTAAGTTTTACCCCATGGCAGCAATTTGCTTTGGGTCAGGGTAAAGTGATTGCTTTTTCACCCACTGAGCGGCTGCATACGGTCAACGCTCCCGTCTATGGCAGAATTAAAAAATGGTATGTTGATGAGGGTTCGCGAGTGAAGGCCGGTGATCCGATTGTCGATATATCGGATAATGATCCTGAACTTCTTAAAAGGCTGGAACTGGAAAAAAAAGCCATTATCCTGCGGATAGAGGCCGCTGAAAAAGCGTTGGTAGCAGGGGAGGCAAATGTAAAGCGGCAGAAAAACTTATACCTTCAAGGGATTAATTCAAAGCGGCAATATGAGTTGGCTGAAATTGAATATGCAAAATATCAGAATGAACTGGCGCAGGCAAACATCGACAAGGTGAATATCGATGTGCGTATCGCAAGGCAGCAAACACAGCAGATTAAAGCGCACTTTCCAGGTATTATCTTTAAAAGGTTAACAGGGCAGCAAAGTGTGGTTGTGAAGGAAGGTGAAGTGCTGGCCCAAATCATTCCTGACACGCAATCAAGGGCTGTGGAACTCTGGATTGATGGTAATGATATTCCTTTCGTACATCTCAACCAGAAAGCAAGGCTGCAGTTTGAAGGATGGCCGGCGATTCAGTTCAGGGGCTGGCCGGAGATTGCCGTGGGTACGTTTGGAGGAAAGGTAGCCTTTATTGATCCCACAGACAATGGAATGGGGCTGTTTCGGGCTGTGATTGTACCTGACGAAGCCTGGCCTGACTCGGCTTTTTTAAGGCAGGGCGTCAGAGTTCATGGCTGGGTTCAATTAGGCAAAGTGCCTTTATGGTATGAATTGTGGCGTCAGTACAATGGATTTCCGCCAGAAAGTTTGCCGGGGGCGAAAGATTCATGATTTGTAAAAGAAGAAAAGCCACATGGATTGCTGTTGCAGGAATCATGTTTTTCTTAATATGCAATGGTTCGTGGGCTTCAAATCAAACCGTAAAGCTCAGTTTGATGCATCTGCTTCAAAGCATCGACAGGCATTATCCCCAGATTAAAATAGCCTGCCTTGATATTGCAAAAGCAGAAGGTGAATTGATTAAAGCAAAAGGGCATTTTGACCCTTCAATAGAGGCGATTACCCGCTCGCAACCTGCCGGTGGATATATTAACAACTATGGCGATATGCAATTCAATCTCCCAACACTCTACAATGGATTAAAGTTGTTTGCAGGTTACCGCAATGGAGAAGGGAACTGGCCCATCTATTATCAAAACTACCTGACCAACTCCGGGGGCGAATACAGGGCTGGACTCTCATTTCCTTTGCTTCGCGATAGGGGTATTGACAAGGAGCGAACAGATTTGCTGACCTCCGCACAATCCATTCTTATGAAACAGCAGGATGCAGAGGCGGTAAAAATAAAAATTTACCAGGAGGCCATTACCGCATATTGGCAATGGGTGGAAGCTGGCCTGCAGTTAAAGACGTTCAGGCAGCTTTTGATGCTGGCAAAGAAACGCCAGGAGGCCATTGAAAAGCAGGCAGCGCAGGGCGCTTTACCCAAGCTTGCCATCAGTGAAAACATGCAGCAAATTGTTCAGCGAGAACAGTTACTCAATCAGGGCCGGATGATTTTCGAGCAGGCAGGAGTCAATTTATCCCTCTATTACAGAGATAAGCAAGGTAACCCCGAAATTCCTGACGAACATACGCTTCCCTCGTTGGCAACGGCCTCTATTTCCGGAAGACGAAGCAAGGCGCCCCTCATGGCTCATCCTGGAATTCAAAAACTTGAGACCTATGCCGGTATCATGAAACTTAAGCGTGAATTGGCACGTAATGAGCTTCTGCCGCACCTTGACGCAACAGCCTATACCTTTAAACAAAATGGGACAGGCGGATATCCTCTGTTGATTCCGCAGGCAGCAATGATTGGGCTGTCATTTAAATTTCCTCTTTTGCAAAGGGAGGCTAAAGGTAATTTGATTCGGGCGCAAACGGAGTTGACTCAGGTTTCTCTTGAAAAGAATTTTTTGTATGATCAGTTAAATACTCAATATTCGAAAATACTGATTGGTATCAAACGAAGCGTGCAACAGGTCAGTCTGCTAAAAAGAGAATTAAGCCTTGCTGAAAAAGTGCAGCAAGGCGAAACGAAAAAATTTTTTCAGGGCGACAGCACTCTGTTTCTGGTAAATCAACGCGAACAATCGACCACACAGGTTCAATTAAATGCCCTGCATGCCCAGGTTCAACTGGAGGAATTAAAAGCCAGGGCAAGGTTTTTTTCCTCGGCAAATCTCTCAACCTCAAAATAAGCAGTTGAGAAAGTTTCTGATCAAGGTAGAATGATGTTTTTTTTAACAAGTTGAATGTGTATGCTGAGTTATCAACACAGTTATCATGCCGGAAATTTTGCCGACGTCGTGAAACATATTGCCCATAGTCTGATTTGTGACTATCTGGTGAAAAAAGACAAGCCTTTGTTTTATCTTGAAACCCATTCAGGCCGGGGGAGCTATGATTTTCAGGATGCATTATGCAAAAAAACCGCTGAATTTGAAGGCGGAGCAGGGCGGCTCTGGCCTGTGCGAAAAACATTGCCGGCAGTGTTTCAGGGCTGGTTGCGAAGAATAGAGGCCTTGAATGATGAATCGCTAAGATATTATCCCGGTTCGCCTCTGTTTGCGATTCAGGCTCTGCGTGATATGGACAGATTATATTTTTGCGAACTCCATCCTCGGGAATTTAAAGCCTTAACAACACTGGAAACAGCCGGTAAAAACGTCTTTTTTGAACAATGCGACGGCATTCAAAAAATGAACGCTTTATTGCCGCCCAAAGAAAAAAGAGGGCTGATTTTTATTGATCCGGCCTATGAACTGAAATTGGAATATAAAAGCATCCCGGAAGCTATCGATAAAGCCTATCGTAAATTCAGCACCGGCGTTTATTGTTTATGGTATCCCATGGTCAATGAAAGCTGGACAGAGCAGCTCAACCGCGGCATGGAACGCATTGACTGCCCCGATAAACTTCATATCGAATTTAAGTTAAATCCAGAGCCAGAAAAAGGGATGATCGGCTGCGGTTTATGGTTGCTGAATCCTCCCTATCTGCTGAAAGAACAGATGGCTGCGGTGCTGGATGCATTGCAAGCTCAGCAATTGGGTTGTTAGCAAATCATTGGCTAAAGCATCTGCTGGTCAATGATTGTTTAAAATTTTGCTATAATGAGGGTGTGGTTGTTTGTGCCTTATTAAATTTCGAACTTGGGTTCATTACTATCTTCAGCACTGCTTGTATTATTTTTGTTTTCCATTGATTTTATCTTTTCAAGCTTCCCTTTTAATTCTTTGAAAGATGTTGCCGCCTTTTTTTCAATGACCGATCCGGCATTATTTTCTGGAGAACTTCGCCAGAAATGCCGATGCGAAGCGATGGCCCGGCTTAGTTCATCATTGGGGTTCTTCAAATCAATATCACTCCATTTCTCAACAGGTATTTTATTTAATGCCTTCATAATCCTCTCGGCCTTTGCTTTGCTACCGATATCGAAAAATGATTTGCCGTCATTATTAAATTTATCTACCATGCTAATGATAGCGTTCACCGTCGCATCGTTTTCATGAATCTGTTGGGCCTCAATTTTTGAAAGTTCAAATCGCACTTGAGCCAACGGTATAGGATTGCTTGATTTTTGATTATCAAGCTTGATAATCAGATCGACTAAGCCACTTCTTTGCGCATTAGATTGAATATGCTCGCTAAAACTACTTCTACTTAGCTTGCCTTTTTCAGGAGGCGTCTGGTTTGTTAGTAAATAATACATTTGTCGCGCAAATTGTATGCCATACCCCTTATCAGCGCTTTCATCCATATTCAAGCGATTATGGGCGTTGAACAAAACTCCTTCCAAAAAAGCAGGATAGACTCCATTGGTCATTGTGGCATCATATTTGCCGTTTTTTATATTAATTTTCAAGCTATTATCATTCGGAATATCCGTTATAATACCATCTTTTTTCTTAATTTCTGTCGGATTACGTATAAGATGAAATTTACCGTCACCTTGAGCTTTTAAAAAGTAATCACACAGATATTTTGCGTTTTGTAATGTTTTGTCAATTTCGACCTTCTTAACGGCTTCTTGAGGTGTTTGTTTATTCGAGTGTTCTTGAACTTTATTTAATTGACTTTTCAGTTTATCTAATATCGCATCCCAACCTTCAGAATCGGTAGGTAAGAAAATCTGTTTTGAGGTACTACGATCGCTAGTTGAGAAAACACTTTTACGGACTTCAGTGTTGTGATTTCCTACAATAGTTGGTAAAGTTGCTTTTAAGTAGTTAAGTACAGTAAATTGATTTGTACCTTCTATAAAATTACCAATAGCCCTAATTAATTCTATAAAATCTTCTCTATTTGCAAGTTCTTCTATTAATTTTTTTGCAAATTCTTTATCGTTTGGATTAGACATACAAGCCACCATTTAATACCGATACTATAATTTTAGACTATGAATAAAATTATACATAGTCGTAAAGATAAAAACGTTATACAACGTTCCTGAGCAGGGAAAAAACGTCTGAATTACCCAAGGGATCGACAATTCAATTTAAATGTGATCAAATGCTCTCTTTTTTATCAGTGCCACGATTTCCAGTTGCGAAGGATGGAAATCAATCAGAGATTTCGGGGTTCTTAAGTTAGACTGGTTAAGACAGCAAGCAGCAAGTAGGTTGAGTCATTTTGACCCAACAATACCCTATCGCCTACGTATTATTGATAACTGTACATTTTGTTGGGTCGAAACGACACAACCTACAGTGATCACGAAAAACTGGCAAGTTATTTTAACTCAATGTTATTTTTAGCATATCCAATGCTTTGGATAATGCTATCAATAGTGATGGAAATTTGAATGAAGATTGGGAACATGCCCTAATCGCATCATTTGCAGTTAAAAATTTAATTAACAACAAGTATATCGACGCCGTTCGAGCTGGATGCTGCGGAACTGTTTTCGTTGCTAAGATTGTTATCCTCATCTTTTAACGCTTGCAGCAGCGTCTCATCCATCCTGTTGTTGTTAGAAAACAGCCGGTGAGGACTTCCTTGAAGCATGATGAGCGGGGTTGTTGGGTCGGTCTCGTCATCTATTTCAGAGAGAGGTGGATTGTATTTCTCTATTGCCAGGTAACTCAGATGAAAAATCAGGGCAGAGATTAACAGGGTTGCAGCAGCTATTCCAAGGTAGGCTCCGACATCTTTATAAAACATGGAGAAACCCAAGGCGCTCAAGCCTGTTATGATAGAAAAATAAGCAGAAAATCGTGCTGACGACCAGCAAATGTTGGAATACTTTTTCTGTTTGAGAAGCGAATTTTGACGCTGAGATAATTGAGTTTGGCCAAGGGTAGAATGTTGTTGGAACCGGGGAGAAAAAGCCCGATATTGAATCTGAAACTGCTCTGTTCCAAGGTCTGAAATTAAAAGGCTCAGAGCGATGATTTTTATTAATGCCAGCGCATTATTTTCTTCGAGTTGCATGTCCAGATATTGCTCTACTTTTTTGCATAGACTGTCGTTTTGAATATCCATTTTTCGAATGAGGCCGGCAGTAAAACCGATCAAGTCAGCAATTTTTAATTGGGTATTCTGGAGTAAGGCTTGAACATTTTTCTCGCAGTCATCAGGATGATTATCAATAAAAAGGGTTTTTAATGCGTTAATGGTGCGAATGCTGTCGGAATGAGAAAAAGCCGCAGCGTCACTGAGCGTTAATTGTTCTTTAATAAAGCTCAATAGTTCGTTCTGATTTTCTTGGTTCGTTTTTTCTGGCATGGCTCTGTTTTTTAAAGAAAAAACAAATTATACAGAGTGGCTTAATAAAGGTCAAATGTATCTTCAAGTTAATCTTCATCCTTTTTATCCAGTTTATGATTATCCAGGAAACGGTCATTTCGTTCTTTTTCCTGTTTTTCCAATTGTTTTTCCTGTTTCGTTCTTCCGAATTTAATTCGGTTTTCAGACGCTTTTTTTTCCTTTTCCAGTCGCGCCCGGGCTTTTCTTTTTTTGTTCAGGTTAATAATATTGGCCATTGTTCTGCTCATCAGAAAAAGATAAATGAATTGCTATTTTAACATAATTTTCTTATCCTTTTCTCCTCATTTCATTTACAGGACGTATCTTCGTGAAACGCTTATCAAGGATGTTTTTTGCCGCTCTACTCTCATCTTTTCTGCTGACGGTTTATGCCGAGCATGCTGTAACCAAAGCTTCTCCCATCAGGGTTTTTGTGGCGAAGAAAATCTATACGATGGATAAGGGTTGGCCGGAAGCTTCTGCCGTGGCAGTGCGTGATGGTAAAATTCTCTCTGTCGGAACATTGGAGAGTCTTAAACCCTGGTTAAAAACAGGGCCTTACACCATTGATCGCCGTTTTAAAGATAAAATCATTTTTCCCGGTTTTATTGAGCCGCATACCCATGTTCTTTTGGGCGGAACCATGATTTCTGCGCCTTTAATCAGTTATTTGCCTGTTGCAAATCCTTACGGCCCGCCTTTTCCAGGTTTAAAAACCTGGCCTGAGATTGTCAAACAGTTGAAAGTTTATATTAAGGCGGCAAAAACGCCGGATGAAACGGTTTATGCCTGGGGTTATGATGGTATTGCCATGCATAATAAATATCCAAGCAAAGATGATCTCGATAAGATTTCCAAAACCCAGCCGCTGATTTTTTCGGACTGCTCTGAACACCTGGCCTTTGCTAACTCTGCGGCAATGAAAAAATACAATATCACCCAAAAAGATACCAGCATCGTCGGTGTTAAAGTGGGCGCAGATGGTGAACCGAACGGGCAGTTCTTCGGTGTGGCAGCGGCCACCCGTATTCTTGAAGAGGAGTTTAAAACGCTTTTTTCTCAGGAAAAGGGCATGAAAAGTATGAAATATATGATGGATCTCAGCCGAAAAAGCGGTTTGACGACCACGTCAGAACTGAACATGGGAACAGTTGATCTGTTGCTTGAAAAAGACATGTTAAACAGGGCATTCAACAACAGGGAAAGCCCGATGCGGCTTGTCATTGTCACCAATGCAGATGCACTGGTCGCAAGGTATGGCGATAAAGCGCCTGATGCGCTGAAGACGCAGATGAAACAAAGCAATGATAAGGTCATGTATCGAGGAGTGAAATGGTTTGCCGATGATGCTTTTTTATCGTTAAGTATGGTCATGGAAAACCCTGGATACACGGATGGGCATAAAGGCGTCTGGAACACCACTCGCGATGTTATGTTTAAACAGATGATGCCCTGGTGGAAAGCCGGCCTGCAAATTAATGTCCACAATAATGGCAATGGCGGAAATCTTGCAACGCTTGAAGTGCTTGAAAAACTGATGAGCGTTTACCCCAGAACCGATCATCGTTTTACTTTCCAGCATTTTGGAATGGCGACGCCGGAAATTATTCGTCGGGTAGCAAGGCAGGGCGGTATTGTTAGTATCAATCCTTATTATCTTTACACCCGTTCAGAATTTAACGCACCTTTTGTTGGTGATGAACGGGCTTTTCTTGCGGCAAGACTGAAAAGCGTTGTTGACGCAAAGATCCCTGTTTCATTACATACCGACACGCCGGTTGCACCGCCAAATCCCCTGGAAGAAGTCTGGATTGCTGTAAACCGTTTGGGGTTGTCGGGTAAGGTTCGCGGACCTGCAGAACGGGTCAGTCTGGATCAAGCATTACGAATGATTACTATTGACGCAGCATTTACCCTCAATGTCGAAGATAAAATCGGCAGCATTGAACCGGGTAAATTTGCAGATTTCACCGTATTGGAACAGGATCCCTATGAGGTCGATAAATTGCAAATACGGGATATCCCCGTCTGGGGAACCGTTGTTGGAGGGAGGGTGTTGCCTTCCTCGGAAATAAAGCCCTGATATTGCTGGTGCCGGCTTAAGCGTTTAAGATTCCTTTTCTTTTATGCTATGCTTTAAAAAATCAGGAATCGATATCCCGTCAAATCTCAGGATGAAGCCTCAATGACTAAAGTTAAAAGCCATATCAGCGGCCAGAGTTTGTTGAAAAAAGATGCTTATCGAGGCGACTTTATCCGTAATGAAGTCTTTGATTTAATACAAAAAGACTACCCTGATTTTGATGCATCTTCATATATCAGTATGAGCGAACTGAATCAATATCGAAAAAAGTATTTGGTCAATCTGGTGACCTCTGAAAAAAAAGAACTGAATGAACTTGAGCAGGAGGTTCTGGACGCTGTTTCTGGTAATAAGATTTTGTCAGATAATATCGAAGAGGAAATCGAAAGAGAATTGAGCTTGAGTGAAAGAATTGCTGATGCGATTGCAACCTTTGGCGGCAGCTGGTTGTTTATCGGTTCATTTTTCGCCTTTATTCTTTTCTGGGTCGTGAGCAATATGATGGTGCTGGTGAGTCAACCCTTCGACCCTTATCCCTTTATTTTATTGAATTTATTATTATCATGCCTTGCGGCCATACAGGCGCCGATTATTTTAATGAGCCAGAACCGCGTTGAAGATAAAGATAGAAAACGGGGAGAACATGATTTTCAGGTCAATTTAAAGGCAGAGCTTGAAATTTACCTGCTGAATGAAAAAATTGATCATCTGGTATCGTATCAGAACAAGCGCTTACTGGAAATTCAGGAGCTTCAAACGGATTATCTTGAAGATATTTTAGCTAAACTTAATGCCGGGAAAAAATAAGCAAGGTCCTGAGCATCATTATCGGGCGCTTGCCAGGAACATTATTGGAGGAAATGATTATGAAAGCCGTTGGATATGCAGCTCCCTCATCGACGTCAAAATTAGAACCTTTCAGTTTTGAACGTCGTGAACCCCGTCCTGAGGATGTGGTGATTGATATTCTTTTCTGCGGTATTTGCCATTCCGATATTCATACCGCACGGGATGAATGGAGTGGTACCGCCTATCCTAATGTCCCCGGGCATGAAATTATCGGCCGGGTCTCGGCAGTCGGGGAAAAGGTCAGTCGATTTAAAGTCGGCGATCGGGTAGGCGTTGGCTGTATGGTCGATAGCTGCCGTCATTGCGGTTCCTGCTGCGAAGGACTGGAGCAATATTGTGAAAATGGATTTACCGGTACTTATAACTCCGACGATAAAATCGGAGGTACTGCCCATCCCTCAACTTTCGGCGGTTATTCCAATAAAATTACGGTGGATGAGCGGTTTGTGTTAAGCATCCCTGAAAACCTGGATCCGGCCGCGTCTGCGCCCTTGCTTTGTGCAGGAATTACGACCTATTCGCCTTTAAAACAGTGGAACGTTGGTCCCGGGCAGAAAGTGGGCATCATCGGACTGGGCGGACTGGGGCATATGGGCGTGAAGCTCGCGCATGCCATGGGCGCGCATGTAGTGATGATTACTACTTCGCCGGAGAAAGGTGAAGATGCGAGCAAACTCGGCGCAGATGAAGTCTTGATTTCTACAGATAGAGCTGCCATGAAAGCCGCTCAGAGCAGTTTTGACTTTTTACTCAACACGATTCCTGTAGGTCATGATACCCAGCCCTATATGGAGCTGCTAAAGCGTGACGGGACAATGGTGATTGTCGGCGCTGTTGAGCCGTTGAAGCGTGTGGATGGCGTGTCTTTGATCTTTAATCGAAGACGCCTGGCCGGGTCGCTGATTGGCGGTATTGCTGAAACACAGGAAATGCTGGATTTCTGCGGAGAACACAATATTACCTGCGATATTGAGATGATTGATATCAAAGCGGTAAACGAAGCCTATGATCGCACGGTCAAAGGCGATGTGAAATATCGATTTGTGATCGATATTGCTTCATTAGAATCCTAAAAAACTCTGCTTTCAGGCAGCGTCTCGAAACCGTTTTTCCTGATGTTGCCTGAAGGCTGTACCCAGACAGTCATTCCTTCCTGACATTTCATTGCACAGTTGCAATAGAGACTGGTAAATTGATTTCTTTCCTTTTAATATGTGAGTCCTCAAACAAAAGCACTGGCAGTTGAGTCAGGCCGGTTTTTGCTATTGGATGGCCGCTTTTGATTGTTTTTATACTTAGGGATGGAGTTTATGCTAAAGAAGTCAATTGTTGCGTCACTGACCGCGTCAGCTATCAATCTTCCAGCGGTTGGTCTGTCTGAGACGGCTCTGGAAAATAAAACGGAAAATTATCAAAACCAAAGTCCTCAATGTAAGGAACCACTTGATCTTAAAACATTATGCAAGAAATACATGCAGCAGGGCATGTCTGATGATGAGTTGATCAAAAAAACCCAGGAAGCGATAGAAAAAAATGATCCTGCGGCCAAGGCGGCCGGTTCTGATGGAGAAGGTTCGGAAAATCAATCGACGGATCTTTCTGTAGAATCCAGTGCCTCGGGAAATCAGGATTTATCCGTCGAGTCCAGCGCTGCCGATTTAACGGTTGAGGGAGATTCCAGCAGCGGCGGAAGCCTTACGGTTGAGGGAGACGACAGTAGCGGAGGCAGTAGTCTTACGGTCGATGGCGATTCATCAGAAGCCGGAGAGCAGAGCGCCGACAATGCAGACAGTACGGATAGTCAGGATGACTCATACAACCCCGATTCAATTTTCGGTGCAGAATCAAAAATATTCACTCGAATCACCAAGCCTGTCAAAAATCTGTTTGCAGACATCATGGTTGCTCAAAACAAGGTGACTCATAATAACCAGCAATATAATTTTTATCCATTTACCCCTGATCCATTTGTAAGCGCAATGACCATCAATGCCTATTTTGAAATTCCATTTACTGAAAAAATGGATATCAAAGCAAAATTTGAAAGGGATTCGGTGACCAGCGCTACACCGGTATTTTATACCATTACCGGAGCATCGCCGCAGTTTAATGTGGCTCAGGAAGCCAAAAACCTTGCGACCAACGGCAATCCAAACAATGTTCAGCAGGGGGTTACCGGAGCATCGGTTTTTGATATGAGAAATGCCGGTTCGGTTAATTTTAATTATTATGGCCAGAAAGCGACAGCCAAAGTTGAAGTCGGAGCTTCAAAAGAAAACGATTATACTTCAGGGTATGCTCTTGGGGAGCTGGATATCAGTTTTAATGATAATAATTCGACCTTGATTTTGGGATTTAACTATACCGGCAACAGTATCTATCCTAATCAGCTTGGCGCCATTGTTCCTCGAGAATCGGGTAAAAACCACGCCCTGCAGGCACTTGGAGGTATTACACAATTATTGGATGCCAAGTCATTGGCTCAGTTTGTTGTCACCTATTTTTATGATAAAGGGTTTATGAATGACCCTTATAAGCCGGATCTTTTCCCCCCAACCCGGCTCGGCTGGTCTTTTGCCGGACGTTATTTGAAATATTTAGCCTCTTTTCATGAATCAGGTCTGGATTTATCGCTGAGGTATTATACCGATAACTGGGGCATTTCATCTTATACAGGCCGTCTGGCACTGAAAATGGCTTTTGAGAAGGGGTGGGGACTGGAGCCGGGAATTCGATATTATTCACAAAATGGTTCGAAGTATTATCATCTGCTGGTTCCATTGAACAGAAATCAATATTACACCTCGGACTACCGATATGCTTCTTATGGTCAGGGTAATGCCTTTCTTGAAATTAACAAACAGATTTCAGAAACAAAAACGATGTATATCGGCGGTAATTATGGCCTTCGCCGCGCTTCCTGGCGTTTGGGCGGAACACAGATTACCTTCCCGAATGAGCAGGAATTTACGAAACTTCAATTGTTCTCTGTTTATATCGGGATTAAATGAGTATACTGATTGGGTTATGGAGTTTTCATTTACAATTCAAAGGGACAGAAAATGAAAAGCAAAAATTTATTGATAATTACCTCTTTTTTTCTTTGGACGAGCCTGGCCAGCGCCCTGGGCGTGGGCAGCAGTGTTCCCAATGTCAGCCTTCCAATATTAAATAAGCCTTCTGTAAAAATAAATTTATCCGGTATCAAAGCCAAATATCTGCTGGTTGATTTTTGGGCCTCATGGTGTGGTCCCTGCAAATATTCGATGCCTGAACTATCAAAGCTTGCAAGAGAGCTTAATCCAAAAGGATTGAAAGTTGTTGGTGTAGCACTGGATGATACGCCTTCCAAAGCCAGCGGCTTTTTAAAAAGCCATCCCACTCCTTTTACGCAGCTTTCTGATGCATCCAGAACTGCCGCAAAGGCTTTCGGCGTTCCCAAAGTACCTTCGTCATTTTTGATTGGGCCTGATAAAAAAATTATTGCGGTGTATTATGGTTATGATAAAAAACACATCGCTGATATCAAACGGCTGGTCAAATAAAGTGATTTAAATGATGAAATGCTTAACACAGAAATTTTTTGTTGTTTCACTAAGGGCGTCGCAGGCGCTGTTGTTAACCGGTTTACTGTTTCAGTGTGTTGGCTGTAAAAAAGTTGAACCCTGGGACAGGGCTGATCTTGCCAAACCTACGATGACCTTGGAGCCTTGGTCTACACCGGCGTTTATGAACGTTAAGGAAGTTGAAAAGGCAACAGAAATGTCCAGAGGCGGAACAGGACTTGGCGGAGGAGGCTGCGGTTGTGGTTAAACCTCTGGCGGCTTGTCGTTTAAAGCCGTTATCGGTTTCCTTTGCATCCATGGGATCGCCCTGTGAAATCAAACTGTTAACTCATGATTTAGAGCATGCACGCAGGGTGCTTGAAACCTGCGTGCAGAAGGTCAAACATCTCAATGATAAATATTCGCGTTACGACAGTAACAGTGTTGTAAGCCGGATTAATCAACAGGCTGGAAGCGGTCATCTCACAACGCTGGATGAAGAAACGCAGGCCATTTTAAACTATGCTGATGTTTGCCATGCTGAAAGCAGCGGAGTTTTTGATATTACTTCCGGGGTTCTTCGAAAAGCCTGGGATTTTAAAGCCTTGCACGCGGAACATCGGCTTCCCTCCCCGGATTTCATTCAGGAACTGCTGCAGCTTGTGGGGTGGGGTAGGGTCTATTGGCAAAACCATCAATTTGCTCTCCCTGAAAAAGGGATGGAAATTGATCTGGGAGGCGTCGTCAAAGAATATGCTGCCGATGTGGTTCATGAAATATTGTCCCGCAACGGGATCAGCAGCGCGCTGGTGGATTTAGGCGGAGACATCCGCATCTTAAGTCATGAAAGCGATTCATCGTCCTGGGATATTTTTCTTAAAAATCCTTTCTCCGGCAATCCCTTTCTGGCAAAAATAAAATTACGCTCCGGCGGCGTGGCAACCAGTGGAACGGGCGAACGTTTTTTTGAAATTGAGGGGAAAAGATATTCCCATCTACTCAACCCGATGACCGGCTGGCCTGTCGAGAAACCAGCAGCATCGCTGACCATTCTTGCTGAGCAATGCATCATTGCCGGCAGCATCGCCAGCATTGGCCTTTTGAAAGGAAAAGACTGCTTGGCATGGCTTGAGAATAACATCGAACTGCCTTACTGGTGTTGCCTTGAAGACGGCAGTTTGAACATGAACGAGGCTGCCAGGTTAATAACCGTCACTGATGCTTTTGCGCCTTGATGGTATCAATGATGATTGAAGGCGTCAGCAGTTGAGGGAGAACCGTCGCTTTACCGCTTGGATCATAATAAACATAGAGCGGTATGCCGGTTCGTTCATATTTTTGCAGGAACTTCAAAATCTTCCCGTTTTTGTTTGTCCAGTCAGCTTTCATGACGGCCACGTTTTCTTTAATCATAAACGCGGTTGTCGCTTCCGGCGTTAACGCAACTTTCTCGTTGAATTTACAGGTGATGCACCATTTCGCCGTGGCATAGACAAATACCTTGCGTTTCTCATCCAGGAGCTGATTTAATTTACTTTGGCTGAAACTGTATTTTTCAAGTTGTTCCTCATCTTTTTCATCCCCGAATTTAATGGTCATCAGAGGATATATGACAAGCCCCATACTCAGCACGGAGACAAACCAGGCAATTGTTCGTTGTTTTATAGAAGAATAAATCCAGAAGGTAAATCCTAAAAAACTCAGGCTTACCAAAACCAGCGTCATGCCGTTGACCCCGACAATACTACCGAACACCCAAAGCAGCCACAGGCTGGTAAATAATATTGGAAACCCTAAAAACTGTCTGACTTTTACCATCCAGGCGCCGGGCTTCGGAATCATTTTCTCCGTTTTATGAATAACGGCTGCCAATAGAAATGGAAGGGCGAACCCCATGCCCAGCATTAAAAATGTCGCGATAATGTGGAGCGAGCTTAGGCTCATTACAGCCCCCAGCGCCGCAGCCATAAAGGGGCCGGAACAGGGTGTTGTTACCACGCAGGCCAGGATACCTGTGAGGAATGCATAGGTAAGTTCTTCGACCTGATCAACTTTAATGTTGCCTTTCCAGGGCGTGGGCAGCTCGAACATCCCGAAAAGATTAAACCCGATGAGCGCAAATAGAAAGACCAGCGCCAATATAAAAATGGGCGACTGCATCTGAAAACCCCATCCTATCTGCGTTCCAATATTTTTGAATCCGACAATAATCAATGCGAAAACCAAAAATCCTGCCAGCACGCCAAGCGTATAAAATAAACCATACAATTTTCGTTTTGTTACATATTTTAAGGCAACGACCTTAATAAATATAATGGGTAAAACACAGGGCATGATATTTAAAATAATACCGCCAATAAACGCAAAGAGCAGGATGGTGGTCAAACTCAAATGGGGCGAATTGCTGACATTCTGCTCTGTTCCTGCGCCTGGCATCACGTTACTTTGATGTTGACCGGCGCTCACAGAAGAAATATCCATTGCGCTGTTTGAAGTTGTTGCAAGGCTTAACGCTGCCGGTGGCTGTAAAATTTCACTCAAAGCTCCGACATTAATCAATGGTTGCGCATAGGCTTGCGAAAATACCAGCCAGAAAAACAGGAAAATGATGCTTTTTCTCATTTTATTTCTCCATTCTGAATATCAGCAACGGGTTCCATGATTGCAATGCCGCCATTTTCCAAGGTCAATTTTAATGATGCCAGGGATTGTTTCGCTGGTTTATCAAACTGTATCTGCAGCGTAAAATAGCCTTCCTGAGCTGATGTTGCTGTGAAGTTATCCAGCTCGTAGGAAACGATATTATCCCCCTCAATATATAATTGAGGCTTTTTAAGGGCGGATTCTGAGTGAATATGAACCTGCAGTTTTGCTTTTTCCTTCTCAATATTCACTGTATTGATGTTTTCAATTGACAAGGCAGGCAGGTTTCCCTGATGAGGAATTTTTTGTAATGCAGATTCGATAGCTTTGACTTCCGGTGTAAGATGAGCCTGTCCGGGAGGCAGCTTGAACTGCAGTTCTTCGGTTTGCGGATGGCAGCCTTTTTTCTGGCAAAGCAAAAAATCAAGTTTGAGTTTGATGTTTAATGGTGCGCCGGTTTGACTGGTTTCTACTAACACCGGAAATAAAACTTGCTGCTTATAGACATTGGCCCAAAAATCAAGCACATGAACCCGTTGAGGATAGGGCCAAAGAACCGTTGCCGATTTCAGGTTCTGGCTGTTCTGCCAGTCGAAATTAACGGGATAACCTGAGTCGCCGGGGTTTTTCCAAAAGGTTTTCCATCCTTTTGGAAGAGTAATTTTGACGCCTAAGATGATATTTTTATCTGGTGAAAATTGATTGACATTACTGATAATCTCAACGTTTGCCTTAGGCGGCGCTTCCTCCTGTGGAGGGGTGGCGAGAGCCAGTTTAAAATTTAAACTGAAATACAACGAAAACAAGCAAAGAAAAAAATATTTTACAACATTACAACTCATGTCTACATCCTGATACATCATTCCCACTTTATACCGGCACTCACAGTGCTTTAGTGTGGGCTAAGCTGATACAAACCCACATGACATCTTTTCGATATCATGCTGAGATAATTTTGAACCTCATGGAAAATAAAAAAAACAAACATAATGGTTCAGTATAGTACATTGATTTATTTTTGCACAGATTATTTGCGATGATCGATGGTTTAGAACGGTTGTCTGCAAAATTAAATGGAAAAAAACGTTTCCAAAAATTCTGAAATACGTTGATCCAGCCAATACACAGGCTTACCGGGAACCTGGCCTGCAACAAAGCCAACATGTCCTCCATGTTGGCTGAGTTCAAGCATGACCTCAGGGGAGAGTTCTTCGTTGCCTGGAATGACTTCCTTTGTCATGAAGGGGTCGTCCTCGGCATGGATAATCAAGGTCGGGGTTTGAATCGATATTAGATATTGCCTTGAACTGGATTGCTGATAATAGTCTTCGGCACTTGTAAATCCATTAAGCCGGGCAGTAACGCGCTCATCAAAATCCCAGAAGGTTCGGCAGCCTAGAACATCTTCCAGGGGGAAGGGCATGACTTCGGGATATTGAGCATATTTGCGCTCAATGATGCGATAGAGTTTTTTTAATAAGTGAAACTGATAAATTTTCGAAAATCCGGCATTCATGCGATCCGATGCCGCACTCAGTTGAAAAGGCACCGAAACGGCAACAGCGGCCTTCACGAGATCTTGTTTTCCTGTCTCGCCTAAATATTTCAATAAGATATTACCGCCCATTGAAACGCCAACAAGGGCTTTGGGGCTATCGGGTTCGCGATCAGCCAGATGGTTAAGCACATAATCAAGCTCGCCTGTAGAGCCTGAATGATAGGTTTTACATAAGCGATTAGGCTCGCCGCTGCCGCCACGAAAATGCATTAACACCCCACGCCAGCCGCGCCGCCGGTATTCATGAAGCTGTGCTGCCACATAAGAGGAATTCAATCCGCCGCCTAAGCCATGCAATAAAATCACCAGCGGACTGTCAGGACTCAAGCCCTGATTTGACCATGCCAGATCAATAAAATCTCCATCAGGCAACTCAATCCGTTCCAGCTTATCTATAGGGGGCTTTAATGAACGAAACTGCGATGCAAAAATGGTCTGCGCATGGGGCTGCCGCAGCCACCAGGCAGGTTTGAATGAGCTTTTTGTGATCATTTGCAGTGAGATATGGTTATAATAATATTAAGTATACCCAATTAACTTCAAATACTCATCTTTAAACGCTGTCCTGAAAATAAAAGCTAAGATATTTCAGGGGCTGTATACCCTTTTGATGGGCCCCTGAGTTAAATACATGTTGACTTAAGCTTAATCAAGTGGTTTGATATTAAACATTGCCGTTTAATATCTGGAGAAAAATGATGAATAAAGCCCTAACTTTGAAAGCATGGATGGCTTCCGTACTTCTGACAGGCTGTCTAATTCACTCCCCTTTTGCGCTGGCCAAACGCCTTCCTCCGAAACCCGTAGACTGTGTAACGGTCAAATCAACGCGGTATTGCGCTCCTCATTTTGCGCATGATAAGAACCAGCAGGGTGGTTTTATTGTTGCTTTTAATAAGCATGGCCGCCGCCTCTGGAAGAAAAAAATCTATACAGTGAGCTACGATGATCAGTTAGAAAGAGATGTTCAACATGTCTACATCACCGACATCAGCGTTGAAGGCCATTGGTTGCACATTATCAATGAAAAAGCGCAGCAGTATTGGTTTAATCTCAAGACGAAAACTACTGTACCCAACTAGAATCTGTTGATATTTCAACTTTAACTGCCTGTTTTCTGCACTTTATGCGCAAAATATACTCATAAAGTGCGGAGACTAGCAAGTAGGTTGGGTCATTTTGACCCAACAATACCCTATCGCCTACGTATTATTGATAACTGTACATTTTGTTGGGTCGAAACGACCCAACCTACAGCGCTGCCTACTTCCTGCGCTTTATGCGCAGGAACCGCGTATAAAGCGCAGAACATAGGCTCTAAGCAAGTAGGTTGGGTCATTTTGACCCAACAATACCCTATCGCCTACGTATTGTTGATAACTGTACATTTTGTTGGGTCGAAACGACCCAACCTACAGTGCCGCCTACTTTCTGCTCTTTATGCGCAAGATCTGCTCGTAAAGAGCAGGTCCTAGGCTCTAAGTGGCAGTTGTTTTGGGTAATTTCTTTATAAAGAAAAATCCGGCCTCGGATTTAAATCAGGAGAGATTTGGTCGAGGTCGGAATTGAGAACCCCCTCAGTCCGAAGGGAAGGACACCATCCTTGATGCTTTCTCAAATTCGCGCCTCGTGATAATAGAATATCAAAGATTATAAAAAGATCATTACGATAAATGCGCATTCTTTTGTAAGAAATCTCTCAAATTGCAGGTGGAAAATGGCTTGGGTTAAATCTCCTGGAGTTTCCACAGCTGTTTATACAGGCTCTCTTTTTTCTTAATCAACTCGTCGTGATGGCCTTCTTCAACAATACGGCCTTGATCAAGGACAATGATTCTGTCCATATGTTTTAAGGTCGAGAGTCGATGTGCGATGGCAATGACGGTTTTGCCTTTATCTTTAATGAAGAAATTCAGGCTGTCCTGAATGAATTTTTCAGTTTGACTGTCCAGCGCAGAGGTGGCTTCATCCAGAATCAATATCGGGGCATTTTTCAAAATGGCTCTCGCAATGGCGATGCGCTGTCGCTGGCCGCCTGAAAGTTTTATCCCTCGCTCGCCGACCAGGGTTTGATATTGCCCGGGCAAACTCATGATAAAATCATGCACATGGGCTTTTTTTGCTGCGGCGATGACTTCTTCATCACTTGCATTTGGGTTTCCAAAACGGATATTGTCCATTAACGGGCGATGAAATAGCAGAGTATCCTGCGGAATCACGGCAATATTGTCGCGAACCGAGTCCTGTGTCGCTTCGGAAATGGGTTGGCCATCAATGATAATCCTCCCTCCTGTAGGCTCAAAATAACGCAGCAGCAGGTTCACCAGTGTTGATTTTCCTGCCCCCGAATGCCCGACCAGCCCCACTTTTTCTCCTGGTTTGATGGAAATATTGAGGTTTTTAAAAACATCAGAACCTTCACCATAGGAAAAATCAAGTTGTTCAAATGCAATGGCAGCCTGTTTCAGATGCAAAGGCTTTGCATTATTTTTGTCTGTAGCCTGCTGTGGGGCGGAGATGATGGATAAGGCGCTTTTTAAATCTCCCATTGCACGGGAAAAATCCTGAAGAGAAACGGTTGCCTGCCATATATCTTCGGCAACAACGATGGCGATGCCAAAAACAAAGGCAAAGTCGCCAATGGATATCAGTCCCGTCATTTTTAAGTGAATCATATAAAATAACAGAAAAATGAACATGACCTGATAAAGTAAACCGCCGACGAGCTGTACCTTAAAATCATATTTGTATACTTTAACCTGTTTTGGAATGAAGTCGGTACTGATCTGCTTATCAAGCATATTCAGTTCGCGCTTACGGGAAGAAAATGCAAACAGCGAGATGATGTTGGTGATTTTGTCTGATATTTGTCCTATCAATGCATGCCTGCTTTCAGTTTCTTCAAAAGAGAGGGTATTGAGTTTTTTGGAAAGCATATACATGACAGGAACATAAACCACGCCCCAGCCAAAAA